>Ga0209025_1001811_pt1 | contig 25265 bp, 27 predicted proteins | sample AraplaMF_Col_mLB_FD_184256 | JGI IMG/M metagenome (GOLD analysis project Ga0209025, IMG submission 184256) | Arabidopsis root microbial communities from the University of North Carolina, USA - plate scrape MF_Col_mLB (SPAdes) (version 2) | ecosystem: Host-associated > Plants > Roots > Endosphere... | reverse complement strand
CTATCGGCTGTTAACCGATCGGTCGTAGGTTCGAGTCCTACCTGCGGAGCCATGGCCCGTTGGTCAAGTGGTTAAGACACCGCCCTTTCACGGCGGTAACACGGGTTCGAATCCCGTACGGGTCATTATAAAAAGAGTCAGCAGAATGCTGACTCTTTTTTGTAAAGAAAAATAATATTATGTATTATACCTTCCATATTCCTTCTTTGATTAATGAGCTCCTTATACATATGTTTATTTGGCTACTTTTGTGCAGTAAGAAGTAGTTGAATATAGCAATCCTACTGATGGTCGTTTCACGCTATGATAACAATTAGTATATTTTTTATTATAAATAATGAAGGATTTTGTATGGTTTTGTGTAATTAGGAAAGAATATAGTACATTATTTTATTACTAATTTATTATTTTAGCTATACTTAGGTTACAGTTTAAAGTATTTCTTTTACTAGCCTCAACTTACTTATTGCTCTGTATTTTTACAAGTTGTTTTCTGAAATCAGAACGATAAAGTTATATTTACTCTCCGTAATTCTAATGTTTTTAGAATTGATCATTATAGCAACGAATATCCAATTTATTTTATGGTTAGTAGTTAAGCATCTGATTGGGATTTTAAACAATGATGTTTCGTTTCCTTCGTTTTCTACATTTGTTTTTAGTGAGAGATGGTGTCAGGTTTACCTTTTAAGGAACTTGCGAATTGAAATGTAGAGGGTTGGAAATGCTAAGGTGTGTAAAGGAGGGTAAACGATTTATGACAACTGTTCGAGAATTGATGAGCACAAATATTGTACAATGTACACCATTAGATAACGTATATGAAGCGGCTGTAAAAATGAAAGAAGAAGATATAGGAATGATTCCTGTCGTGGAGAATGATCAAGTTGTTGGTCTAGTAACAGACCGCGACTTGGTTGTGCGGGGAATTGCAGAAAAGCATCCAGGTTCCAATCAAATTACAAATATTATGACAACAAAAATTATTTCCGTATCACCTGATGACGCTATTGAAAAGGCGACTGAGTTAATGGCACGTTACCAAATAAGAAGATTGCCAGTAGTTGAACATGGGCAACTTGTTGGAATGCTATCACTTGGTGATTTAGCAACGACTAAATATGCAGATGATCAGGCAGGCGAGGCCTTAAGCGAAATATCAGAACAAACAGACTAAAGAAAGCAAAGATGTAGTGAAGGATAAACTATTTACATGGACTCCATTCGTTTCATTCATAATCTGTGGGGGCTTCCCCGCAGATTAAATTAACTTTTTATATAATCACTTTTGACGTTTTTGTTAATAACTATTAATATATGAAAAAAATGGTATACTTATGAATATAAGTATTATATGTTATTTTGAATATAGTGATATTCATAATTAATTTAATAGCATTCAAATATTTTATCATACATATAGAAAATGGGGGGGAATTATATGGAGATTATGCAAACCGAGCCTAATTGGAACTTGGTTACGGATGCGTATGTGGAGCCGAAAAATTTTGCTGATTTACTTTCTTTGCTTATACCAGAGTATCCAAAGGGAGAAGGAAAAGAACGAACGATTCTGGCTTGGAAAGAAAAAGAATTTTATAAGAAAGAAAATTTAATTCCTTTTATTTTATATGGAATGAAAAAATTACATGATTTGCCGAAGTTTCATAAAGATGAAATGCCAACTTTAGTCCGAATTATTCGTTTATGTCAACAAGTAGGATGGTATCAACAGGCTTATGATTTTATGGTTGCAGAAGGATTAGAGGAATTCGTGCAAACATCGCTAGAGTACGAATCATGGGATGTATTTACACAAGTGGTTGCTTGGAATTATTTAATTATAAAACAGAAAGTTACGGAATTAGAAAGTAATGATGCTTTTATTTGGGAAAGAATTAAATTTAATGTAGAGTGTATTGAAAAGTATAAGACACTTTTGTCTCATAAAGAAATGATGGAGATTATGTTTCTGTTTCTTTGTAAAGAAGCAAAGGGATTATCAAAAGAGCAGTTAGATGAAAATTTAATGAAGTTGGCGATATATTGCAATACATATATTTGTGATGTATATACGTTAGATTTATTAAAAAAATATAGAAAATGTACAGATTTCTTAACATATTATGAACCAAGCCGTGCTGCTGTAGCATGTCAACGTGCAGTGATTGCACAAATGTCTGATCGCCTTAATCCGTTGAAGACAATTCATGTTGATGATTATTTATTTGTTATAAAAGAGATAATGGAGCATATATCCTTTGAATTTATAACAAAATATGAGCACTTTATTGGGAAATTACTATCATATATTCCATTTTTTGAAATGATTCAAGTTCCACAACAAATGTATTATTGTGAAGAACTTATGTTTATATGCAAAGGAATCGGTTATAAAGAGGAACTACTACGCAATTATATATTTGTTCAATTACCAAATTGTTTCCCATCCTTTATTAAACAATTTTTAAAGAATAAGCGTTATGCATCAATACATGACATTTTATTTTATTGGTGCAGTGATGAACAACGTATGAATCTAGAACATAAATATAATTTAAGCTTTATTTATGAGCAATATGCATGCGGTTAAAATAGTTTTATATTTATACTAGTAAAAAACTTTTTTAGAGGCGGTCACGGTCTTTTCCTGCCACGTGCGATCATGTTTTATTCTATATTGCGGTGACTTGTATGTTGAAAAATTAAAATGATATATAGTATGTTTATTCTTATATAAGGATCTGGCTAAAAAGTCCACTTTTTAGTCAGATCCTTTTCCTTTTCGGTACGATTCAGCTCAGTAAATCGACTATTTTTATATCGAATATTGTCGAAGGGTCTTTATATCATGTCGAAGCGCCGATATATTCTAAAAAGTGGTCGATATATCGTGAAAAGCGCCGATATATTGCAAAGAATGGTCGATAATGTAAAAAAGGATTCCACATCATGTGGAATCCTTTTTTAGTAGTAAAGAAAGTAATGTCAAAGAATTGCGGCGTTATTTTCCTATTTTCCACGTTTTTTCATGTTGTTGCTTTTGTTTACGATATTCTGGAACGTATATATACTGAGATACTATAAGAAGAATAGTTATAAAAAATACTGGAAACATTGCGGAGACATGGAAGCCATTATAAATAATGCTTGTTAATAAAGAACCTATAATGAATAGTGCGGTATATATGTGTGAAATATGTCGCTTTAGTCGGATCTTGAATATTTCCATAATCACTTCGCAAGCAACAAACGCAATAATAATGTTTAATAATACAATGTTTGTGTTATAAATTAATAAGCAAAAAATTAACCCGAAAAATGCTAAATACTCAATAAGTAACGAAATATTACGTGCCATAATGCGTTACCTAACTAAGAAAGGAAGTGGATTTACAGCATTTGTTTTTTTAAGATTCCATTCCCCGTTATGTAATTCAAAATGTAAGTGTTGACCAGTTGAATGGCCTGTATTTCCCATATAACCGAGCAATTGGCCTGTTGCCACTGTATCTCCTGCTTTGACAGCTCGACTTTTCATGTGAGCATATACAGTTGTGTATAACTTCCCGTTTATATGATGAGCAACAAATACAACATTTCCGTAACTTGTAGAATAATATGATTTAACGACAGTTCCAGGTGCTGAAGATTGGATTGAAACATCTCCTGTTGCTGCAAAATCTATACCATAGTGCATTGCTCCCCAGCGTTCTTCAAATCCTGAACTTATTTTTCCTTGAGTAGGATATTTAAATACAGCTGGAATAGATGGTGTAGCTTGCTGTTTGGGTTGTTGTTGCTGCTGTTGTACTATATAATGCTGTGCGACATAGCCATATCCTGATCCATAGCGAATTTTATACCATGTTCCCAAATTCTCAACGACTTGTACTTGTGTTCCATGTGTTAAAGAACCGATAATAGCTGTATTTGTTCCTGCTCCGCTACGTACTTTTAATGTAGGAGTGGCAACAGAATAAGAATTTCCACCTTGTACAGTAATTCCTTTTACTAATGGTTGATCAGCGTTAGATAAAAACTCTTTCTTTACATAGCCGATTGTTCCATTATGTACAATTTTATACCATCCTTCTCGTTCCTCTTGAACAGTAACAAATTTCCCATTTGGTAATACAGTAATAATTTTAGATTGTGTATTTGGTTCAGTGCGAACGTTTAATACATCTGTATTTACGATATACTGATTCCCACCATCGTGTGGTTTTGTTAAAGAAATTGCTTCTTTTTTGACATAGCCAGTTTTATTGTGAGCGTAAATTTTATACCATTCATTCGTTGTTTCAAGAATTGTAACGGGAGTGTCACGTGTAATGCTGTCAATAACAGAATCTGCCCCATTAGGACTATTGTACATTTGTAATGTTTCTGTTTTTACATAACCAATTTTGGTTTTTGCTGTTTGCTCTGCTGCTGCGGTATGTACATTAGATTCTGCTATAGAGGGAAGCATAGCGGCAACTGTTACAGTAGTTGCTGTTATTGCTGCGACTTTTAAATTCATATATTCATAGACCTCCTTATGTAATAAGCTATTATGAATGAAATCATAATATAAAGCTGTTGAGTTTGTAATATATTTGTTGATTCAAGACAAGTAAATATTTTTTCTCTATATACAAGTTAAAAAATCGACTTAAGGAGAGCATCTGGATGAGCTCCTACCGCACAAGCTATGCTATATTCTGCATAGTGGCGACTTACATGTCGAAAGATTTAAATGGATATATAATAAAAGGATAGCAGATTTATAGCCGTTCTGGAAATAGATAGAAGAAATTCATTTTTTTCTGAACTTACAGTATGTTTTTGAAATATTTTCGTAACTACTCATCCATACATTTCATTTAGAAGTTTGGTAAGAGGTATTATTCTAGTGAAAATAAAAAAGGCCCTAACTACTCCTATACATAGCCAATCCCTCCCAGGCCATGAAGAAATGCTTTTCTGTCTTTTTTTCATAGAGGGACTGAGTAGTTACATATTTTCTTTTGTTTAATTCAAAATGAAAAGAGTTGCCGATGAGATATGGTGATGGTATACTGACTATGTTAAATGAATATACTGCTAGGGGAGCTAGTGTTGCTAGCTGAGAGTAGACCGATAGTCTTTGACCCTTGAACCTGATCTAGATGATGCTAGCGTAGGGAAGCAATTTGGACGATATAAATAACGTCCCCGTTTCTTTATGCATAGAAACGGGGATTTTTTATTAACAATTTTATAGAACACCACTAGGGGTGCTTAAAAGCTGAGAGAGGTAAAAACCTTAACCCTTATAACCTGATCTAGGTGATGCTAGCGTAGGGAAGTGGAAACAACAAATGAGTTTTTCTTTTGTTTGCTGTGGCCACTTCTTATATGGAAGTGGCTTTTTTATTTGGAAACATATATACAGGAAGGGGAAGCGGAGATGACATTTTGTGAAAGACTATTTGAAAAGGTGCAACCTATTTGGGAGAAGAGTCACAATCATCCATTTGTAACAGGGATGGGAGATGGAACGTTAGAGAAAGATAGATTTCAATATTATATTGTTCAAGATTATTTGTATTTGTTAGATTACGCAAAGCTATATGCAATTGGTGTTGTCAAAACAACAAATCCAAAAGTGATGGCGAAATTTGCTGAACAAATTGATGGAATTTTAAATGGGGAAATGACGATTCATAAACAATATGCAAAACGCTTAGGAATTTCTGTTGAAGAGATGGAATCCGCAAGGCCATCAGCTATGAATCTAGCATATACAAACTATATGATGTCTGTTTCTCAAAACGGTACACTGGCTGAGCTAATTGCAGCATTGCTTCCATGTATGTGGAGTTATTGGGAGATTGGAAAGCGTTTAAATGCGATTCCAGGAGCACGCGATCATGAATTTTTTGGTGAGTGGATTCAAGGATATAGCTCTGAGGAATACGGGAATCTTTGTGTATGGTTAATTGATTTATGTAATGAAATTGTAATTGGGAAAACAGAAGAAGAACGAAATCGTTTAGAAGAGATCTTCTTATATTCCAGCCGTTTTGAATATTTATTTTGGGATATGGCATATCGTAAGGAGATGTGGGGGTTTGAAGAGCAAGAACATACTACAATTTCATAACGTTTCTTTCCATTATGATGAGAAACCGATTATAGAGGGTCTTAATGCTGCAGTACAAGAAGGGGAATTCATTAGTATTATTGGGCCAAGTGGCTGCGGGAAAAGTACATTGTTTCGGCTTATTACGGGACTTGAGAAAGAAAATGCTGGCACGATTGATGTAATGGGAACAACTCCTGTTGGCTATATGCCGCAAAAAGATATGTTACTCCCGTGGCGAACCATTATTGAAAATGCAGCTTTGCCTCTTGAATGCCAAGGAATGAAGAAAAAAGAAGCGCAAATGAAAGCACTAGAGCTGCTGGCGCAGTTTGGACTGCAAGGATATGAAAAGAAGTATCCAAAAGATTTATCAGGCGGAATGCGGCAACGCGTATCGTTTATTCGGACGTTGTTAACGGGAGGCGACCTCTTACTATTAGATGAACCGTTTAGTGCACTTGATGCATTAACGAAGGCATCTCTGCAAGAATGGTTGTTTGAACAATGGAAACATTGGCAAAAAACGATTTTGTTTATTACACACGATGTTGATGAAGCGCTGTATCTTTCTAATCGTATTTTTGTCGTAACAGAGCAGCCGATTACATCATTAACTGAGCGAGTTGTACCCCTTGGACAAGAGCGCTCTCGAAAGGATTTGCATCGCCTGGAAATGCTGGCGTTAAAAGATGAACTTATTGGCATGTTGCAAAGACAGGTGCTTGTATGAAGCGAATTATAGATTATGTTCCGGCTATTATTGTAACTGCTATTTTGCTGATTGGATGGGAAATAGGGGCACGGATTCTTGATGAAATGTACATTTTGCCGTCTCCAAGTGCCATTGTTCGAAAAATATGGGATTTGCGGGATATATTGCTTACGGTGCATTTACCAGCAACGCTTTCTGTTACAGTGATCGGCATTGTCATTTCTATCGTATTAGGCGTTGGGTTAGCGATGTTGATGAGTATGAGCTCATTTGCTGAGAAGGCATTTTATCCGCTCTTAGTTGCTTCACAAACGATTCCCGTTACAGCTTTAGCACCATTATTTGTTTTATGGTTTGGTTATTCGATTTGGAGCAAGGTTGTTGTCACAGTACTGATTACGTTCTTTCCTATTGCAGTGAATACGTATGATGGCCTTTGCAGTACGAAAAAGGATTGGGAAGAGCTTTTAATTACATATGGTGCAACAAAAAAAGATATATTTTTCAAATTGAAATTGCCGTCTGCGCTTCCCTATTTTTTTTCAGCTTTAAAGGTAGCTGTGCCATTTAGCGTGATTGGGGCAGCAATTGGTGAGTGGCTCGGGGCACAAGCGGGGCTAGGCTATTTTAGTAAACGAATGATGACACAAATGGATGGTGCGGGTGTGTTTGCGCCAATTGTTTTATTGTCATTACTCGCTATTTTCTTTGTATTACTCGTTTCGATATTTGAGAAGAAATTGATTAGTTGGAGGAAGCATTCATGAAACTAGTAAAACGCATCTTTGTGTTTACATTATTAATTGCGATGATTGCTGGGTGTTCTAGTAATTCAGCATCAGAAAAGAAAAAAGGTGAAAAAGAAGTAACTGTTATGCTCGATTGGTACCCAAATGCAGTGCATAGCTTTATTTATGCAGCAATTGAAAAGGGCTATTTTAAAGAAGAAGGTGTGAAGGTACATATTAAATTCCCTTCTAATCCAACTGATCCATTAACGTTAGCAGCAGCAGGAAAAGTAACGGTTGGATTGTATTATCAGCCTGATGTTGTAATTGCGAGAGCGAATGAACACATTCCAGTGAAATCTATCGGTGCCGTTGTTCGTTCTCCTTTAAACCACGTTGTCTCGCTAAAATCAGCAGGTATTTCTTCTCCTAAAGATTTGGAAGGAAAAACAATTGGATATTCAGGGACACCGCTAAGTGAAGAATATGTAAAAACGATGATTAAAGGAGACGGGGGAAACCCAAATAACGTAAAAGTAGTCGATGTTGGTTTTGATTTAGTACCGGCTCTTACTACGAAAAAAGTAGATGCTGTTACAGGGGCATACATTAACCATGAAGTTCCAGTCATGCGTCATGAAGGTTACGAGCCAGCATATTTTAACCCAGCGGATTACGGTGTACCGAACTATCATGAACTTGTATTTGTAACAGGCGACAAAGCATTGAAAAAAGATAAAGAAACATTACAAGCCTTTTTACGCGGGGCGAAAAAAGGTTATGAATTTATGAAAAAAAATCCAGATGAAGCATTAAACATTTTATTAAATCATCAAGAAAAAGAGAATTTCCCGTTGATTCCAGAAGTTGAAAAAGAAAGTATGAAAATTTTATTAGACAAAATGGAAACGAAAGATGAACCATTTTTATCAGATACAGCAAGTTCGTGGGAAAAACAAAACAAGTGGTTAAAAGAAAAAGGAATGACAAAAGAAATGGTTCCGGCAAATGAGTTGTTTGAAAACATTTTAAAGTAGGCGAATGGATATGAAAGCTGAGCTTCACGTTATATCAAATGGTCGTATGTCATTTGAAGAGTTAGCGAATATAGCAACTGATATTGAAAGTGAAATAGATTATTTGCACATTCGTGAGCGAGAGAAAAGTACGAAAGAGTTATATGAAGGTGTGGAAAAGCTCTTATATAATGGGTTTCCTTCTTCTAAACTTGTCATCAATGATCGGATTGATATTGCAATTTTATTCAATATTAGACGTGTACAACTTGGATATCGCAGCGTGGATGTAAAGTCTGTTAAAGAAAAGTTTTCTTATTTACATGTTGGTTACTCCGTTCATTCATTTGAAGAAGCTGTATTTGCTTTTCAAAGTGGCGCAGATTCTCTTCTATATGGACATTTGTTTCAAACGAACTCTAAAAAAGGAGTTCCGCCAAGAGGATTAGCTGGGATTACTGAAATAGCAAAACGCTTAACAATCCCAATCAACGCTATTGGAGGGATTACTCCTAATCATACAGCAGAAGTACTTGGCACCGGGGCTAATGGTATTGCAATTATGTCTGGAATTTTAAGTGCCGCAAAACCAAATGAGCAGGCCAAATTATATAAGGAAACGATACGAAAGTGGGCGAGAAATCATGAAAAAAATATATGATGTTGCCATCGTTGGCGGCGGTGTAATTGGAAGTTCGGTTGCACATTTCCTTGCTGAAAGAGGTTATAAAGTTGCCATCATTGAAAAACAAAAAATTGCTTCTGAAGCCTCTAAAGCAGCAGCAGGATTATTAGGTGTCCAGGCGGAGTGGGATGAATACGATCCGCTATTTGAATTAGGCAGGAAAAGCCGCGCAATGTTTCCGAAACTTGCAAGTCTATTACGTGATAAAACCGGAATTGATATCGGATATGAAGAAAAGGGGATTTATCGCATTGCTCAAAATGAAGAAGAGAGTGTCCGGCTTCTTCATATTATGAAATGGCAGCAGCAAACAGGAGAAGAGTCCCATTTTATCTCAGGAGAAGAACTACGAAAAAAAGAACCCTATTTATCTACTTCGATTATTGGCGCAGTTTACCACCCAAAAGATGGTCATGTCATTGCCCCGGAGCTGACGAAGGCATTCGCTCACTCCGCTGCGATATCTGGTGCGGACATATATGAAGAAACGGAAGTGTTTGATATTCAAATGAAGAATCAGCGTGTCACAGGATTACTGACATCAGAAGGTGCGATCGCCTGTGAAAACGTAGTAATTGCTGGAGGTTCGTGGAGCACAAAACTATTACAATATTTTCATCATGAGTGGGGGACATATCCTGTAAAAGGTGAAGTCGTTGCGGCGCGCAGTCGTAAGCCGCTTCTACAAGCTCCTATTTTTCAAGAGCGATTTTATATCGCACCGAAGCGCGGCGGACGTTATGTCATCGGGGCAACAATGAAACCTCATACATATAACAAAGCGGTGCGCCCTGAAAGTATTACTTCTATATTAGAGCGTGCATATCGGATTTTGCCAGCATTAAAGACAGCAGAATGGGACGGAGCCTGGGCAGGGTTACGTCCGCAATCGAATCATAATATGCCGTATATCGGCAGGCATGAAGAGATTACTGGTTTATACGCCTGTACGGGCCATTATCGAAATGGAATTTTATTAAGTCCCGTTTCAGGAGAATATATGGCTGATTTGATAGAAGGAAAGCAAGAGAATCGTTTACTAGATTCGCTGCTTTCACAATCTATATAAATCAATCTAAAACCTCTTTCTTTCTTTTGGAGGGCGAGAGCAAGAAGCGGTTAGGGCCTATTAAAACAAAGGGAGAAAGCAAACAGCGGTCGTGTTTTGCTTTGCATAACCGCGATGTATATTTTTCGTAAGGAGATGAAAGCTTGAACTTAAAAATTAACGGAAGACAAGTAGATGTACCAAGTGAGGTTAAAAGCGTAGCTGATTTGCTTGTTCATTTAGGATTAGAAACGAAAATTGTTGTTGTAGAACGCAATCAAGATATTTTACAAAAAGAGGATCATCAAGATACATCTGTTTTTGAGGGAGATCAAATTGAAATTGTAACATTCGTAGGAGGCGGTTGATTATGTTAAAGATTGGGCCATTTACTTTTCAGTCTAGATTGTTATTAGGAACAGGGAAATTTTCCGACTTTGATGTGCAAAAGAAAGCGATTGAAGTATCAGAAGCAGAAATTTTAACGTTTGCGGTGCGTCGGATGGATATTTTTGATGCAGAGCAGCCCAATTTACTAGAAAAAATTGATGTAACAAAGTATACACTTCTTCCAAATACAGCGGGAGCAAAAACAGCAGAAGAAGCAGTGCGCATCGCGAAATTAGCGAAAGCGTCAGGGTTATGCGACATGATTAAAGTAGAAGTAATTGGTGATGATAAAACGTTATTGCCAGACCCAGTTGAAACGTTAAAAGCGTCAGAAATGCTATTAAAAGAAGGGTTTATCGTCCTGCCGTATACGTCTGATGATGTTGTGTTAGCACGTAAATTACAAGAGTTAGGTGTCCATGCAATTATGCCTGGTGCATCGCCAATCGGCTCTGGTCTTGGGATTGTAAACCCATTACATTTAAGTTTTATTATAGAGCAAGCAACTGTTCCCGTTATTGTTGATGCGGGCATTGGTAGTCCAGCTGACGCAGCATTTGCGCTGGAATTAGGTGCAGATGGTGTGTTATTAAATACAGCTGTTTCGGGAGCAAAAGATCCTGTGAAAATGGCAGAAGCAATGAAGCTTAGTATCCAGGCAGGAAGATTAGGCTTTGAAGCAGGACGTATTGCCCGGAAGCGCTGTGCGATTGCAAGCAGCCCGTTAGAAGGAATGAGCGTTCTTGAATAATCGATATTCTCGTCAAGTGTTGTTCTCTCCAATTGGAGAAGAAGGACAGCAAAAAATAAGAGAAAAACATGTACTGATTATTGGAGCAGGAGCACTTGGTAGTGCAAATGCAGAGATGCTCGTTCGCGCTGGAGTTGGCAAAGTGACGATTGTTGACCGTGATTACATTGACTGGAGTAATTTGCAGCGTCAACAGTTATACTGCGAAGATGATGTGCAAAACCATTTACCAAAAGCAGTGGCAGCTAAACGGCGCTTACACGCCATTAATAGTGATGTAGTTGTAGAAGCTTACGTACAAGATGTAACAGCGGAAGAGTTAGAACAACTGATCACAGGTGTAGATATTATCATCGATGCAACAGATAATTTTGAGACGCGTTTTATTGTAAATGATATATCCCAAAAGTATTCTGTTCCATGGATTTATGGAGCTTGTGTTGGTAGTTACGGTCTTTCTTATACAATTTTACCAGGAAAGACGCCGTGCCTCTCTTGTTTATTACAATCGATACCGCTCGGCGGAGTGACATGTGATACGGCGGGAATTATTTCGCCTGCCGTATCCATTGTTGTATCACATCAAGTTGCGGAGGCATTAAAAATTTTAGTAGAAGATTATGAGGCACTGCGTGATGGGCTTGTGTCATTTGATGTATGGAAAAATGAATATTCATGCATGAACGTACAAAAATTGCGAAATGAGCACTGCTTATCGTGCGGAGAAGAAGCCGTTTATCCGTATTTAAGCAAGGAGAATACTTCTAGGGCAGCTGTTTTATGCGGTAGAAATACAGTACAAATTCGTCCGCCACATAAAGAGCAGCTTCATTTGTCTATGTATCAAAATTTGCTGCAAAATCGGGTAACGGATTTAACAGCAAACTCTTATTTACTATCATTTTCTGTTGAGAATAAACGGTTAGTGGCATTTCAAGATGGCCGTGTGCTTGTGCACGGAACAAAGGATATAGCGGAAGCAAAAACGATTTATCATCGTTACTTTGGGTAAAAAGGGTGAGGGAAATGAAAGTGAATAAAGCATTAACGATTGCGGGCTCTGATAGCGGCGGCGGTGCCGGGATTCAAGCAGATTTAAAGACGTTTCAAGAACTCGGTGTGTACGGAATGACAGCCATTACAGCGATTACGGCCCAAAATACGCTCGGTGTACAAGGAGTGTATCCTGTTCCTACAGAAGGAATTGAAGAGCAGTTACATTCTATTGGGACGGATTTAACGCCTGATGCAGTAAAACTTGGAATGTTATTTAGTAGTGAAATTATTAGAGTCGTAGCTGAAAATATTAAATCATTTTCATGGAATAATATTGTGCTAGACCCTGTAATGATTGCTAAAGGCGGAGCGTCATTATTACAACAGGAAGCTGTTACAGCATTAAAAGAACATTTGCTGCCGCTTGCAACGGTAATTACGCCAAATGTCCCTGAAGCAGAAGTATTAACAGGAATGAAGATTGATACGATTGAAGATAGTAAAGAAGCTGCGAAAATGTTGCATGATTTAGGGGCGAAGTTTGTCGTCATGAAAGGCGGGCATGCAGCATATCAAGGGAATAAAGTAATTGATTTATTGTTTGATGGAAATAAGTTTATGGAATATAGAAGTAAACGGATTGCGTCTCTTCAAACACATGGAAGTGGTTGCACGTTTGCGGCAGCTGTAACAGCCGGACTCGCGAAAGGTTATGAAATTGAAGAGGCAGTTCGGGAAGCGAAGAGCTTTATTAGTATAGCGATTGAAGATGAGTTGAACATTGGAAGCGGTCACGGACCAACGAATCATTTTGCATATGGACGTAGAAATATGCGTGTATAAATATGTATTTTTGAAGAAAGCCAGTTGGAAAAATTGGCTTTTTTCATGTTTACTTTTTCCAAAATCAGGAGTAATATATCAGCCAGAATCTATTTTTTTGAACGCTGAATCTGAAATTTGGAGCGGAGGAACCAATTTTGTGCATTGTCACTTGGGGTGAATCTTTTTTGAAGGTAGGGCTACTCTCAAAGCCCGAATCCGACAGCTAACTCCGTAAGCGTGTTGAGAGAGGATGGTGCAAGTGAATACATCAATTCATCGATCCGACTAGCATAAAAAGAATTTTAATCGATAGTTAAAAATTCTTTTTATGTGAAGGAGGATCCAGTGCATGGATGAGGAAAAAGAGTACATGCTCATTTGTGTAGGTGAAGTTGCGAAAGTAAAGAGTTTGCATGATTTAATACCTTTTCAAAGTGAAATGGTTATTTTTACAGCAAGTGAATATGTGGCAAGTGAAGTGAAAGCATGTGGATTTCAACAAGCATATTGTTGCCCAGATGACCCGAGCATGATTGTGAAAGTATGCAAAGCAGTTAAAAAAATCATTTTGCTAGGAGATGAATTATCCACAATTAGCTTCTTCGCCGAACGTATTCGCTCTTCATTTACCGCGCCTATTACAGTCGTCACGCGAAATAAACAATATCCTAAGCACCTCTATAAAACGATTGGAATTCAATTAGTGGTGTTTACAACTTGTGATAACATTTCGTTTTTGACTTTAGAGTAGGGCGGAGGAATCGGATATGAAAGTATTACTTTGCCGTGAATTAGCAAAGCGCTGGGCGTTATCGTTAGAGCGAGTACAGGAGTTAGCTGAACATGATCCATTCTTTCCGAAGCCATATGTAATTCTTCCGCCAGAAGGTATCTGTTTATATTTAGAACAAGATATTATTGAATATGAGAAGCAACATGCGGAATTGGTGAGAGTATGTATTCGGGGGCGTAATTTACGGTCTTTTTTATGATTTAGCCCCTTTCTTTTTAGGGTGGGCGAGAGGTTCTGGCCGTGCATAGTAGCGGCCAGGGCCTTTTTTGTGCCACGAGCAGGGTTTAAAACAAAAGGAGCAAGCGAGTACGAGGTCTTGGCCGTTTATAGTAGCGGTCAGGGCTTTTTTTGTCACGTGTGAGGTTTAAGACAAGGAGAGAAGAGCAGGTTATGTTGTGTTTGATTTATAGAGATAATCTTCTGTTTTTTACTTGTAAAAGAACGTATACATAATGAAAAAGGAAGAAAATGAAAGAAAAAAGATGATAAAGATGTATTTATCCTTGATGTAAGCGTTTAAAAGGGGGGATATTTTCATATTTTAGTTATTTTCCCTCTTTACAAGTAAAATTTAGAGGAGTATATTTACATTCATAAATTGTTCATAAAATTTCCAAAAAACAACCTGATATCGCTGAGTCCAGAAATGGAGCGGGGGAACCAATTTTGTGCATTGTCACTTGGGGTGAATCTTTCATGATGAAAGTAGGGCTACTCTTTAGGCCCGAATCCGACAGCTAACCTCGTAAGCGTTTGGAGAGGAGGTTTACTTTTGTGTTGTTCATTTTCGAACACTGAGTAGATCCTCAGTGTTCTTTTTTATGCTTTTGATGGTAAAATTTTACATTTTAGTGAGGGATGAAGAATGTTAGATATCGCTATGATAGCAATTTTAGTTGTGTTAGTTGGGACAATGATCGGTCTTGTAAGATGGTCGGATAACGTTGTGAAAGAAGGGAAGAAGCAATGAGTATTGCAGTATCCATTATTGTTGGCTTACTTACTGTGTACTTAGTTTATGCGCTATTAAATCCAGAAAAGTTTTAATTAGGGGGAAGGGTTTATTATGATTTGGATTGCCGTTTTGGTCACAATGTTATTATTTGTTCTTGTTGCAAAGCCAACGGGGATTTATTTAGAGAAGGCGTTTCAAGGGAATCGTAAATTGGATAAAGTGTTCGGACCTTTTGAAAACATTATTTTTAAAATTTCCGGTGTGAAGCCTTATAACCAGAGCTGGAAGCAATATGCATTGTCATTAGTTGCGCTTAATGGATTTATGATTGTTGTTGTATATTTCATACTTCGTTTGCAAGGCGTATTGCCATTAAATCCAGCTCATGTTCAGGGGATGGAACCTACACTTGCTTTTAATACAGCGATTAGTTTTATGGCAGATACAAACTTGCAGCATTACAGCGGTGAAAATGGTGTATCGTACTTATCACAATTAATTGGAATTACGTTTTTAATGTTTACAGCACCAGCGACAACATTAGCAATTGTAATGGCTTTTATAAGAGGTTTAGCAGGGAAAGAACTTGGAAATTTCTTCGTAGATTTTACACGTGCTTTAACGAGAGTTTTTCTCCCAATTGCATTTATAGCAGCGCTTGTCTTCGTTGCACTTGGTGTACCGCAAACGTTAGAAGGAGCAGCTACAGCTCATACAATTGAGGGTGTGAAACAAAGTATATTACGTGGCCCGGTTGCTTCTTTCGTTTCTATTAAGGAATTAGGGAACAACGGCGGAGGATTTTTCGGTGCAAACTCAACGCATCCATTTGAAAACCCAGGTCAAATTAGTAACATTTTACAGATGATGTTAATGATGCTGTTACCAACGGCTCTGCCATTTACGTACGGAAGAATGGTCGGGAATAAAAAACAAGGACGCGTTCTTTTCGTTTCTTTATTCATCGTATTTTTAATGGGATTTACAACGATTGTGACGTCAGAGTTACATGGAAATCCAGTGTTAAATGAAATGGGGATGCAGCATAGTCAAGGCAGCGTAGAAGGAAAAGAAGTTCGCTTTGGAACAGTCTTTTCGTCACTGTACGCAACGGTAACAACGGCAGCGGAAACAGGTGCTGTTGATACAATGCACGATACGTTGACACCAACTGGCGGTTTAGTACCACTTGTCAATATGATGTTAAATACAGTATACGGCGGGGTTGGTGCTGGATTTATCAATATTATTATGTACGCAATCATCGCGGTCTTTATATCGGGGTTAATGGTCGGACGTACACCAGAATTTTTAGGGAAGAAGATTGAAGGAAAGGAAATGAAATTGATTGCGGTAACGATCCTATTTCATCCTTTACTTATTTTAGGGTTTTCAGCACTGGCTCTTTCCACTCATCTCGGAACAGATGCAATTTCAAACTCTGGCTTTCATGGTTTGACACAAGTTGTATATGAATATACTTCTTCGGCAGCGAATAATGGTTCTGGCTTTGAAGGGTTAGGAGATAATACAGCATTTTGGAATATTACGACTGGTATCGTGATGTTTTTAGGACGTTATTTCAGCTTAATTACAATGCTCGCTGTAGCGGCTTCATTAAAAGAGAAGACGGTAGTACCAGAAACAATCGGAACATTCCGAACAGATAACGGTTTATTTGGCGGTATTTTCATAGGAACAATTGTAATCGTTGGGGCATTAACGTTCTTCCCGATGTTAGTGTTAGGACCAATTGCAGAATTTCTTACATTGAAGTAATGGAGGAGACATGATGAAACCTGTAGTGGTAAAAGATAAACAACCGAATCAATCGGTTATATCGGTCGTAGAAGATGAAGTAAGACAAGCAAAAACGATGGATCGTGACATTATTACAAATGCGATAAAAGAAGCTTTTGCGAAATTGAATCCACGAGTAATGGTGAAAAATCCGATTATGTTTGTGGTGGAAATTGGATTTTTTCTAACATTAATTTTATCATTTCTACCTAATGGATCTAGTAGTATTCCAGGGTGGTTCAATATAACGGTTTCTCTTATTCTATTATTCACTGTTTTGTTTGCTAATTTTGCAGAAGCATTAGCAGAAGGGCGCGGGAAAGCGCAAGCTGATTCGTTAAAACAATCGAAAAAAGATGTATTTACAAATGTAATAAAAGAAAATGGAAGTGTCGCTAGAGTTTCAGCAACTGAACTGAAAAAAGGTGATGTTGTTCTTGTCAAACAAGGTGAAATGATTCCGAGTGACGGAGAAGTTATTCGCGGTTTAGCGTCTGTAGACGAATCCGCAATTACCGGGGAATCCGCACCAGTTATGAAAGAGGCGGGCGGCGATTTTTGCTCCGTTACAGGCGGAACAATGGTGGTAAGTGATGAAATTACAATTCGAATTACAAGTAATCCTGGTGAATCTTTCTTAGATAAAATGATTTCTTTAGTAGAAGGGGCATCTCGTCAAAAAACACCAAATGAAATTGCTCTTAATACGGTCTTAATGAGTTTAACGCTTATTTTCTTAATCGTTGTTGTGACATTACCAATCTTTACGAATTATCTTGGCTTCCAAATTGATACATCTATACTCGTTGCGCTTCTTGTTTGTTTAATTCCAACAACAATTGGTGGTTTGTTATCGGCCATTGGGATTGCAGGGATGGACCGTGTAACGAAGTTTAACGTGCTAGCAATGAGCGGTAAAGCGGTAGAAGCAGCTGGTGATATTAACACCATTATTTTAGATAAAACAGGGACAATTACATTCGGTAATCGTATGGCACATACGCTTTTACCAGTAGGAAATGAAACAATTGAACAAGTAGCAAAATGGGCAGCGCTTAGCTCGGTGTTAGATGAGACGCCAGAAGGACGTTCAGTTATTGAATACGTACAATCTAAAGCACTCTCTTATAACGGTACACTTGCTCAGCAAGGTGAGTTTGTTCCATTTAAAGCTGAGACACGTATGAGTGGTGTGGACTTAACGGATGGTGTAAAAGTACGAAAAGGTGCGGTTGGCGCTGTGATTGAATGGGTACAATCGCAAGGCGGTACAATTCCGAAAGATTTAAATCAAAAAGCAGATTTAATTGCAAAAGAAGGCGGTACACCGCTTGCAGTTGCAGCTAACGATCGTATTTACGGATTAATTTATTTAAAAGATACTGTAAAACCAGGGATGCGCGAACGATTTGAACAGCTTCGTCAAATGGGGATTAAAACAGTAATGTGTACAGGTGATAACCCACTTACTGCCGCAACAATTGCGAAAGAAGCTGGTGTGGATGAATTTGTGGCAGAATGTAAACCAGAAGATAAAATTGCGGTAATTAAAGCAGAACAAGACAAAGGAAAGCTTGTTGCGATGACAGGTGATGGTACAAATGATGCACCAGCTTTAGCGCAGGCCGATGTTGGTCTGGCAATGAATAGTGGTACAGCAGCAGCGAAAGAAGCCGCAAATATGATTGATTTAGATTCAAACCCAACGAAAATTATTGAGGTTGTAGGGATTGGTAAGCAGCTATTAATGACACGCGGTGCGCTAACAACATTTAGTATCGCTAATGATATTGCGAAATACTTTGCAATTATCCCAGCGATGTTTACATTGGCAATTCCGCAAATGGAAGCACTGAACGTGATGAAATTACATTCACCGTTATCAGCGATTTTATCAGCGCTTATCTTTAACGCGATTATTATCCCGGCGCTTATTCCACTAGCGATGAGAGGGATTGCTTATAAACCGATGAGTTCTAATGCATTGTTAGGACGTAACCTACTTATTTACGGACTTGGTGGAGTCATTGTTCCGTTCGTCGGTATTAAGCTGATTGACATGATTGTCGGATTGTTTATTTAAAGAAAAGGGGAAATGAAAATGTTTGAAAAACAAAAGATACTTTCACCTGTTATTCGTATAACCTTTACATTTCTTGTTATATGCGGGCTCATCTATCCACTGCTAGTTACAGGAGTTGCACAAGCATTTATGAAAGATAATGCAGATGGAAGCCTTATCTATAATGACAAAAATGAAGTCATTGGTTCGGAATTAATTGGTCAAAATTTTACAGACCCACGTTATTTCCATGGACGTGTCTCTAGTATAGAATATAAAGCAGAAGCATCTGGATCGAATAACTATGCACCATCTAATCCAGATTTAGTAAAACGTGTAGAAGAGAGTGTGGAAAATTGGAAGAAGGAAAATCCAGCCGTTCCTGTTACAGAAGTTCCGATGGATTTAGTAACGAATTCAGGTTCAGGATTAGACCCAGACATTAGTCCACAAGCGGCTTACGTACAAGTAGATCGCATCTCTAAAATAACGAATATTCCGAAAGAAAAAATTAATAAACTGATTGAATCGCAAATAGAAGGAAAAGCACTTGGATTGTTTGGTGAAGATCGCGTCAACGTGTTGAAGTTAAATGTAGAATTACAAAAAATGATGTAACAATACTACCTCAATCGCTTAGATTGAGGTAGTATTGTTTGGCTAGAAAGGGTGCATTTTGATGTATGCGGATGACTATAAGCCAACGTTTCAAAGGCGAACGCCAGAAGAATATTTAGAATACATTCGTCAACTAAATAGAGGGAAGTTAAAGCTGTATGTCGGCGCAGCTCCTGGAGTCGGAAAAAGTTATAAAATGCTTTTTGATGCAAGAGAGATGCGAAAAGAAGGCATCGATGTTGTAATTGGTCTCATTGAAACGCACGGCCGAAAAGAAACAGAAGAGGCGATTGCTGAGTTAGAGGCTGTTCCGTTAAAAGAGATTCATTACAAAGAGAAAGTGTTTCCGGAATTGGATGTCGAAGCAATTATAAAACGGGCACCGCAAGTTGTCATTGTGGATGAGTTAGCCCATACGAATATCCCTGGTTCGAAACATAAAAAACGCTATCAAGATGTCGAAGAATTATTGGATGCTGGCATTGATGTTCTGTCTGCATTTAACATTCAACATTTAGAAAGTGTTCACGATATTGTTGAGCAAATTACAGGGGTCAAAGTAAGAGAGCGCGTTCCTGACTTCATTTTACAAAAGGCCAATGAAATTCAACTTGTTGATGTAACGCCAGAAGTACTTCGAAAACGATTGATAGACGGAAAGATATATAAGGAAGAAAAAATTGGGCGGAGCTTAAATCACTTTTTTACACTAAATAATTTAGGGGCGCTCCGCGAATTATCACTTCGAGAAGTTGCGGATGATATGGACGAGAAAATTAGTCAATTTACTGAGGAACCAATTGGAGTGAAAGAAAAAATTCTTGTTTGCGTGCAGTACAGTTCCACAGCAGAAAAGCTCATTCGCCGCGGATGGCGCATGGCAACCCGTTTAAATGCAGAATTATATGTACTAAATGTAGAAAGAGAAACGATTGAATCTATATCAGAAGGAAAGAAACAAGTGATTGAAGAATGGAAAGCGTTAACGAATCAATTTGATGCAACCTTTTTATTAGAAGAAGCAAAAGGTAGTAAACCGGCCGATATAATCATTAAAGTAGCAAAAGAACGACAAGTCACCCAAATTCTGCTTGGACAATCAGCAAGAACAAGATGGGAAGAAATTCGCAAAGGTTCCATTGTAAATGAAATTATGAGACTGACGAAGAACATTGATATTCATATTGTGGCGGATCAAAGAGGGTAGGGAAGAGAATCTCTAAAGGTGGTTTTTAGAGATTCTTTTTTATGTTCACTGAATTCTAGATTTCTTCTTTTCTTGTATGAAAATGAATGAAATTCTTCATTGCATATAAGAGAAATAATAGAAAGACTACGGATCCTGAAAAGAAAATCCAAAAGTAATTTTGATCAAATACTAGAAAACTGCCAAGGAGCGGGCCTACTCCCATTCCGAAATACCGAATAAAGTTATATATACCAATAGCAGTTGCACGTTCATCAACAAATTCTTCTGTTAATAAGGTTGTATGAGTTGGCATTGATAATCCCATGCTGAATCCGTATAGAGAAGTGACGATGATAAGGATAGGGATCGTAATGTTATAGGTAATAGAAAATAATAAGATACATGCAATATGAAAGAAACTTGTAAAGAGTAAAGCATGTTTTGTCTGGATTTTCTTTTGTAACATTTTATAACAATAACTACCTACCATCATACATAATGACATGGGAACAAAGATGAGCCCAATTGTATGTGGATGAAGATGAAATAAAGTTTTTAACATCGATGGTAAAAAGACAAGGAAGCAAAAATAAAGATAAAATTGCATAAAACCAATTACGACAATGGTAAAACCAATCTTATTTTGTAAAACTCGAAAGTAGTGTTTCGTTGCTTGTTGTTTTATAGAAGAAACTGGTTTTGTTTCTGGAAGTAACACAATGTTTATAAGTAATAAAATGATACTAATCGCTGCTAAAAAGAGAAAGATAGAAATGTGCCCATTTCTATTTCCTAAATAACCTCCCATTAAAGGACCAATAGCAGGTGCCAGTGCTAAAAGTGTTTGGTACATGCTCATTGCTTTGCCGCGCTCATTTCCTTCATATAAATCTCCAATGATGGTAGCTGAAACAACTGGGATAGCTGCTGTTCCAAAGGCTTGAATGGCTCTAAAGACAAGAAATACGTAAATGTTTGGTGAAAACACACAACCTATTGAGCCAATGAAACTCATCGATAGCCCTGGAATAAGGATGTATTTTCTTCCTTTTGTATCAATAAGGGGACCGTATACAATTTGCATAATGGCAAGTACAAAAGTAAAAACGGAAACAGTCAGATTGACCCAATATAATGATGTGTGAAATGCCCCTTGAATCATTGGCAAGATGGGGGTATACATATTTTGTGCGAGAGAACCTAATAAAGCGCTAATACAAATGACATAGAAGATAGTTGTTCGGTTTGTTGTAGTTGCCATCAATACTCCTCCTTTTTAGTTTCCTTGGAAACTAAAATAATTTTAACACGATTTTCTTTTTTGTAAATAGATAATATGGGTTTTGTTTTTAATCTGAAATTCTATGCGGTATAATTGTTTCTAAGGAAACGTAAATTGTGTTTGGAGGGAAACAAATTGAACCGAACAGCTGAGCAAAAACAAATACTAGTCGATATTCAAGCACTTATTCATAAGAAGGAAGAATATAAGAAAGAAGTACAGGAACAGTTTTTAGGGGAAATGGGGATAAATGATATTTCATTATCAGAATTACATGTGATTGCCTGTATCGGACAACAAGGCCTGATGAATGTAACAGCAATTACTGAAAGTATGGGGATGACAAAAGGAGCTATTTCTAAAATTTGTACAAAATTATTTAATAAAAACTTTGTTGAAAAGATGAAAATGTTGAATAACCAAAAAGAAATATTTTTCCGTTTAACAGACAAAGGAAGAGAAATATATTATGCTCATGAAACGTTACATAATGAAGCGGAAGAAGAGTGGTTATCACTTTTAGACAAATATACAAAAGAAGAGCTGGAGGTTATTCACCAATTCATAGCGGATGTAACGATGCATATAGGAACGAAGGGGAAATAACGGGAAGTAATATGGTTAAGAGGGAAGGTGTTTTTTATGTTAACAATGATAAAAAATAACGTATCGTTGATTGCAGGAATTAGCCTATTAATATTGGTTGTGACGAATTCTTTGCTAAAAAATGATGTAGCGGTAATTTGTATAGATTTAATTTTAGTTTCAATTAATTTAATTTTGAATTTTATATCTAGAGGTTTTAAAAAAGTGAATTAGCAAGAAATATTTTCTTTCAGTCAAGTCGTCTGAGTATGGTTTTCTAATCGTTTTTTATATAATAGAAAGAGATAGTTAACAACGTGAATCATTATACAGTATATATAAAACGAGGAGAGAGAGCCATGCTTGAAAATACGGGTTTAGTATTAGAAGGCGGCGGTATGCGCGGCGTATATACAGCTGGTGTTTTAGAATATTTTATGGAGAATAATTTGCATTTTCCATATGTGATTGGTGTATCAGCAGGTGCGTGTAATGCAGCGTCGTATCTTTCAAAACAAAAAGAGAGAAATAAAACAGTAAACATTGAATATGTGACACATCCAAGATATTTATCGTATAAAAACTTTTTGAAAAAGCGTCAGCTCTTTGATATGGATTTTATCTTTCATGAAATTCCATTGCAGCATGTGCCGTTTGATTTTGAAACGTATTTTAATACGGAGCAACAATTTCTTGTTGGAACAACGGATTGTGAAACAGGACAACCTGTCTATTTTGAAAAAGGCCGTTCACAAGAAGACTCATTAACGGTATTACAGGCATCAAGTTCATTGCCTTTTGTCGCACCTGTCGTAGAATTTTCCGGGAAAAAGTTATTGGATGGCGGCATCTCAGATCCGATTCCTGTTCGAAAAGCGCAGGAAGACGGTTACAGAAAATCAGTTGTTATTTTGACAAGGAATAAAGGATATATGAAGAAAAAATCAAAATTTGGTTGGATTGCAGGGAAAGCATATAAAGAATATCCTAAATTAGTAGATGCAATGCTAACTCGCTACGAAGTTTATAATGAGACTCTTCATTATATTGAAAACGAAGAAGCAGCTGGAAATATATTTGTGATTCGGCCGACAGAGCAATTACAAGTGGATCGTATGGAGAAGAATCCAGACAAATTACAGCGCTTGTATGATCAAGGATTTCGAGATGCTGAGAAAATGCATGGAGATTTGGTGCAATTTCTTAGTAAGTAAAAAAGGTGACTCAAAATTGTGAGTCACCTTTTTTTAATGCGGTATAAACACTAACTGATAAGCAAACAAAATAGCAAATACATATACAAGCGGATGAACCGCACGGAATTGTCCTTTTGCTACTTTCATAAGCGGGTATGAAATGAAGCCAAGCGCAATACCTGTTGCAATGCTTGATGTAAGCGGCATGCTTAAAATTACTAAAAATGCTGGGAAAGCTTCATCGAATGCATCCCAATCAATATGACGAACTGCGCCCATCATTAAGCTACCAACAATAATTAATGACGGCGCTGTAATAGCGGAAACGCCAGATACTGCACCAACAAGTGGTCCGAAGAATGCAGTTGCTGCAAATAATATTGCAACAGTTAATGTTGTTAAGCCTGTACGACCACCAGCCGCAACACCAGCAGAAGATTCAATATAAGCGGTTGTTGGTGTTGTACCGAACATAGAACCAATCGTTGCTGAAATAGAATCTGAAAGAAGAGCGCGTCCAGCATTTGGAAGTTTTCCATCTTTCATAAGGCCACCTTGCTGTGAAACGCCAAGAAGTGTACCTGTTGTATCGAATAATGTTACAAGGAAGAGCGAGAAAACAACGCCGTATAATCCGTAGTGAATAACATCAGACACTGCTGTTATTGGATTGGAAACAATTACGCCTTCTGGTAAACCAGGCAGAGAGGTAACTCCGCTTGAAAACGATAATTGTCCAGTAAAGTAAGCGATAATTCCTGTTAAGAACATACCGATAAATAATGCACCGTTCACGTTTAAAGACATTAGTACTAACGTAATCGCAAGTCCAGCTAATGCAAGTAAAACAGACGGAGAGTGAAGGTCTCCAAGTCCAACTAAATTGGAAGGATGTTTTGTCACAATCCCTGTTAAACGCAAGCCGATAAATGCGATAAATAAACCGATACCAGCTGTAATAGCATGTTTTAAGTTTTCAGGAATTGCTTCCATTAATTTTGTACGGAAAGAAGTTAATGATAGCAAAATTAAAATCATACCTGCTACGAATACAGCAGAGAAAGCAATTGCGAATGTCATGCCTTCATGAGTTTTTACAACTGAGTAAGCAAAGTAAGCATTTAATCCCATACCTGGTGCAATTGCAATTGGTAAATTTGCGAAGAATGCCATGCATAATGTTCCGATAACAGCAGCGATGATTGTTGCTGTAAATGCTTGTTCAAATGGAACGCCTGCATCACCAAGGATGACTGGGTTTACGACAATAATATATGCCATTGTTAAGAAGGTAATAATACCAGCTGAAATTTCAGTTTTAATAGAAGTTTGATGTTTTGAAAGGTTAAACATAAAAACATCCTTTCTTTTTACGAATAATTGTTACAACAGTTATATATAATATTCGTTATTTTGTTTTTTGGCAAGGGATTTATCGAAAAAAATTCATTTTTTCGGTGTTTTATGTTGGAAATTCGAATGTTAAACACATTTTCTATGTATATATTTCGTTTTTTGTAAG
>Ga0209025_1001806_pt1 | contig 25356 bp, 26 predicted proteins | sample AraplaMF_Col_mLB_FD_184256 | JGI IMG/M metagenome (GOLD analysis project Ga0209025, IMG submission 184256) | Arabidopsis root microbial communities from the University of North Carolina, USA - plate scrape MF_Col_mLB (SPAdes) (version 2) | ecosystem: Host-associated > Plants > Roots > Endosphere... | reverse complement strand
ATCCCGTCAATCGCAAGCTGTCTTTCGGGCAGACGATACGCGCGGTGCTGTGGTCGTTCATCGGGTTGCGCAAGGGATCGGAGCACGAGTCTGATATGGCGCGGCTCAATCCGATTCACGTGATCATCGCAGGGCTGATTGCGGCGGCGGCATTCGTGGCGATCCTGATCGTCATCGTGAAGATCGTAGTCAGCCAGGCATAGCAGGGCAGCAGATACAAAGCGAGCACGCCGCCGGCAGACGTCTGGGCCGGATGGGCGGAAAACCATGAAATCGAGACTTTGAGCTGGAGATAGAAGAATGAGTGCGAATCGCGCAAACGCCCCGTACTACTTCGTGCCGGGCCCGTCGCGCCATCCGATCACGGCGGCTTTTGGCCTGCTGCTGACCGGTGCCGGCGCGGCCGGCTGGGTCAACGGGCAGCCCTGGGCGCCCTATGTTTGCGGCTTCGGGCTGATCTGGTTCCTGTTCGTGCTCAAGAGCTGGTTCGGCGACGCCATCGGCGAATCCGAAGGCGGGCTGTACGGCAAGAACATCGACGTGTCGTTCCGCTGGTCGATGGGCTGGTTCATCTTCTCCGAGGTGATGTTTTTCGCGGCGTTCTTCGGCGCACTGTTCTACGCGCGGACCATCGCCATGCCGTGGCTCGGTGACCTGAACAACAAGATCATCTGGCCGGACTTTGCCGCCGTGTGGCCCAACACCGGCCCGGCGGGCGTGGTGGAAGACTTCCGCACGATGGGTCCGTGGCCGATCCCCACGATCAACACGGCACTGCTGCTGACATCGGGCGTGACGCTGACCTGGGCGCACCACGCACTGCTGGCCGGCAAGCGTAGCCAGGTGATCCAGGGCCTGGCGCTGACGGTGCTGCTGGGTGCGATCTTCATGGGGCTGCAGGCGTACGAGTACATCCACGCTTACCGCGACCTGAACCTGAAGCTGACCTCGGGTGTCTATGGTTCGACGTTCTTCCTGCTGACCGGCTTCCACGGCTTCCACGTGACGATGGGCGCGATCATGCTGGCGGTGGTGCTGGGCCGCGTGCTCAAGGGCCACTTCACGCCGGATCACCACTTCGCGTTCGAAGGCGCCGCCTGGTACTGGCACTTCGTGGACGTGGTGTGGCTGGGTCTCTACGTGGTGGTGTACTGGCTGTAAGCGCGGCCGCCCGCGTGGCGGCTTGCCGTACCGATGCAGAGTCGAAGCGCCGCGAGGGCCAGGGGTCCGGCGGCGCTTCTGTTTTTGTCGGGGAAGGTCGCTCGCTCAGGGCGACATCTGGATGCCGGTGCTGTGAATCCAGCCCATCCAGTTGGCAAACAGGATGAACAGGAACAGCGCCACCGAGAAGCCCACGCGCAGCATCAGCGAGCGCATCATGTTGGGCGTGCGGCCCCGGTCGCGCATCATGAAGAACAGCGCGGAGGCCAGGCTGCCGATGATCAGGATGAAGGCAACAATGATGACAAAGCGCATGGCGGGGCCTGTTCTGGGAAGCGCCCATTATGGCATCGCATCGCAGCGGGAAAACCCGTGACGACCCGTACGAAGCGCGTGTTGTGGCGCTCACCCGGTGCGGTGCCGATCATCGCGGCGCTGGTGGTGATTGCCGTGACCTGTGCGCTCGGCAACTGGCAACTGCGTCGCGCGCACGAGAAGATCGATCGCGCGGAGCGGCTGACATCGCTGGCGGCACAGCCGCCGGTGGAACTTGCTGCAGGCAGCGACGCGCAACTCGTCGATCGCAAGGTCCGCGCATGGGGCACGTTCGACGCGGCGCATACCGTGCTGCTCGACAACCGTCCGCATGGCAACGGCACGGACACGCGCGCGGGATTTCTGGTTCTGACGCCGTTGCGTCTGGCCGATGGTGCCGCGGTGCTGGTGCTGCGGGGCTGGCTGCCGCGCAATGTACAGGACCGCACGCGGATCGCGCCTTTTTCGACGCCATCCGATGAGGTGCAGATCGACGGCACGGCACTTGCCGGTGTGCCGCGTGTCTACAGCATGGGCCGTGACCCGGCGGCAGAAGCCGGGCAGAAGATCCGCCAGAATGTGGACCTCGCCGCGTTGTCGCGCGAGATCGGCGCACCACTGCTGCCTTTGGTACTGGAGCAATCCAGCGATAACGCCGACGGCCTGGCGCGCGACTGGGCGCCGGCCGACCTCGGCGCCGATCGTCACTATGGCTACGCCGCGCAGTGGTTCGGGTTGGCTGCCCTGACGCTGGTGCTGCTGGCCGTGCTGGGCTGGCGCCGCGCCCGACTCGAACGCCGGGAGGGGCCGCAGGCCGCATCGGCACAGAACCTAACCGAACGATGAACGTACAGACCGAACCCATGTCGCAGCAAGATCCTTCGGCCACGCCCCAGCCACCTGCCGACGCCCGCATCGATGCGCGCACACGCCGTGGCCGCCTGCAGATGCTCATGCTGCTGCTGGTCTGCGCCTCGCCGGTGCTGTTCTCGTACTTCACGTACTACGTGATCAAGCCCGAGGGCGGCAGCACCAACTACGGCGCCCTGATCGATCCGCAACGTCCCATGCCGGCCGTCACGCTGACCGACGAGCGCGGCCAGCCAATGCCGCTGGCGCAACTGCGCGGCAAGTGGGTGATGCTGATGACCGATCCGTCGGCCTGCGGCGAGGCCTGCGCGCGCAAGCTGTTCACGATGCGTCAGATCCGGGCGGGGCAAGGCGAGAACCGCGAGCGGATCGTGCCGGTCTGGCTGATCCAGGATGCGGGCGAGGTGGACGGACGGCTCGCCGCCGCCTACAACGAACCCTATGCCGGGGTGCGATTCCTGCGTATGGACGCCGGGGCCATCGCAAAATGGCTGCCGGCCCGCGAGGGTGGCCGCGTCGAGGACACGATCTTCCTGGTGGACCCGCTCGGCAACCTGATGATGCGCTGGCCCGCCGATCCCGATCCGGCCAAGGTCAGCAGCGACCTCAAGAAGCTGCTCAAGTACTCGCGTATCGGATAATGGTCGGCTTCTAAGGTTTTTACGATTTCACCGGTTGTATCGCAATGCTGCTCCAGCTCGCCATCATTGGCATCCTGATCGCCCTGCTGCCACTGTCCTATGTGATGGTGCGCGGCAGCCGTGACAAATACCGCAAGCTCGTGTGGATCACGGCGTTCCTGACGCTGGACCTGATCATGTTCGGCAGTTTCACGCGGCTGACCGATTCCGGGCTGGGCTGCCCGGACTGGCCCGGCTGCTACGGCCACTCCAATCCCCATTCGGCAATGGAGCCGATCCGCGCCGCCGAGACCGCGCTGCCCAGCGGCCCGGTCACGCTCATGAAGGCGTGGATCGAGATGATCCATCGCTACTTCGCCATGGCGGTGGGCGTGCTGATCATTTCGCTGATGGTGCTGGCCTGGGTCAAGCGGCGCGAACTGCGGCAATCACCGTGGTTCTCCACGGGCGTATTCGTGCTGGTCTGCGTGCAGGGGCTGTTCGGCGCGCTGACCGTGACGATGAAGCTGCAGCCGATCATCGTGGTCACGCACCTGATGCTGGCGATGCTGCTGCTCGCGTCGCTGATCTGGCTCGGTTCGCGCAACGATCCGCCGCATCCGGTGGCGCCGCAGGCGGCGTCGCTGCGCCGGGCCGGCGTGCTGGCCGTGGTGCTGCTCGTCATCCAGATCTTCCTGGGCGGATGGGTGAGCACCAACTACGCGGTGCTGGCCTGTACCGATTTCCCGCTCTGCAACGGCCAGTTGGTGCCCGAGATGGACTTCCGGCACGGCTTCACGCTGTGGCGACAACTCGGGATGACGGCGGATGGCGACTACATCCCGCACGCGGCGCTGGTGGCCATTCACTGGGTGCATCGCGGCTTCGCATTCGTGGTGCTCGGCTACCTGCTCTGGTTCGGCCTGCGGACGATGCGGCTGGAGGGTCTGGCGCGCCACGGCAAATGGTTGCTGGCGGTGCTGGCGCTGCAATTGGCGACGGGTTTGTCGAACATCGTGTTCGACTGGCCGCTCGGCGCGGCGGTGTTACACAATGGTGGAGCAGCCCTGCTTTTGATACTGTTACTCCGTCTCAACTACAATATCGGCCTCGCGACCCGCTCCGCAGGCGCCGCCGCTCCTACCCGGATAGCCGCGCGCGTCACATGAAGGACAAGATGCCCCCCGCCGTTTCCGCCACCGCTGCCCATCCCCGTTCCCCGGTGGGCCGATTCGTCCACCTGGCCCGCCAGTACGCCGCGCTGACCAAGCCGCGCGTGACGCAACTGGCCGTGTTCTGCGCCGTCATCGGCATGTTCCTGGCCACGCCGGGCATGGTGCCGTGGCCGGTGCTGATCGGCGGCGCAGCGGGTATCTGGCTGCTGGCCGGCGCGGCATTCGCCATCAACTGCCTGGTGGAACAGAAGATCGACGCGCGGATGCGCCGTACGGCGTGGCGCCCCTCGGCCACCGGCGAGATCACCACCGTCCAGACGCTGATCTTCTCGGCCGTGCTGGGCGGCGCGGGCATGTGGTTGCTGCACGCGTACGCCAATGACCTGACGATGTGGCTGACCTTCGCCACATTCCTCGGTTACGCGGTCATCTACACGATCCTGCTGAAGCCGGCCACGCCGCAGAACATCGTCATCGGCGGGCTGTCGGGCGCCATGCCGCCTGCGCTGGGCTGGGCCGCCGTGGCAGGCACCGTGCCAGCCGAGGGCTGGTTCCTGGTGCTGATCATCTTTACGTGGACGCCGCCGCACTTCTGGGCGCTGGCGCTCTATCGCCGGGCCGACTACGAGAAGTCCGGCCTGCCGATGCTGCCAATCACCCATGGCGAGCGCTACACGCTGCTCCACATCCTGCTCTATACGCTGGTGATGATCGCCGCCACGCTGCTGCCGTTCGTCTACGGCATGAGCGGCTACATCTATCTGGCCGCCGCGCTGGGGTTGGGGCTGGTTTTCCTGGGCTACGCCTGGGCGCTGTTCCGCAACTATTCGGACCAGCTGGCGCAGAAGACCTTCCGCTACTCGATCCTGTACCTCTCGCTGCTGTTCGCGGCGCTGCTGGTGGATCACTACTTCAAGTTCGTGCCGCAGATCTGACGCACCTGCCTGCGGCATCTTGACGCGCCCGGGAGCCAGCGCCGATGTGATCGGCGATACTTTCGGGCGTCTCTCCCCCTTCCTCCCACTGCCGCATGCCGAATTTCTCCACGAGTTTCTCCCTGTTGCGCCGCCTCTGCCTGCTCGCGCTCTGCACGCTGTTCCTCGCCGCGTGCGGCCAGCCGAAGCCTTCGTTCAAGAATGTCGATATCTCGGGCGCGTCCGATTTCGGCAAGGACTTCGCGCTCCAGGACCCCACGGGCAAGACGCGCACGATGGCGGACTTCAAGGGCAAGGTCGTGCTGATGTTCTTCGGCTACACCCACTGCCCCGACGTGTGCCCGACCACCATGGTCGAACTCAAGCAGGTCATGGAACAGATGGGCGCCGATGCCGACAAGGTGCAGGTGCTGTTCATCACCGTGGACCCGGAGCGCGACACGGCGCAGTTGATGGGGCAGTACGTGCCGGCCTTCGACTCGCGGTTCATCGGCCTGCGTCCCGCTGACGAAGTCGCGCTGAAGAAGGTGGCGAAGGACTTCAAGGTCTACTACGCCAAGGTGCCGGGGACGTCACCCCTGAACTACACGATGGACCACTCGGCCGGCAGCTACGTGTTCGACCAGAACGGCCAGCTGCGCCTGTTCATCCGGCATGGACAGGGCCCGGAACCCATCGCGCATGATTTGAAGGCGCTGATGGCCTCCTGAGCGTTCCACGGGGCATGAAAACAAAAAGGCCGGTCAGTTGACCGGCCTTTCGTACTTTCGGGGAGCGAGAGTCAGGCGAAAGCCGCCAGCGCACCCTTCATCTTCTTCATCGCCGCCGATTCGATCTGGCGGATACGCTCGGCCGATACACCGAACTCGTCAGCCAGTTCGTGCAGCGTGGAGCCACCCGAGCCGTCATCGTTCACGTCGAGCCAGCGCGCCTCGATGATGCGGCGGCTGCGCGGATCGAGCTTGGTCAGGGCTTCTTCCAGACCCTCGACCTGCAGACGGTCCTGACGCTTGGCTTCCAGCACCTTGGTCGGCTCGTTGTGGTTGTCCGCGAGGTAGGCGATGGGCGCGAAGTCTTCTTCGCCATCGTCGACCTGGCCTTCCAGCGCCAGATCACCGCCTGCCATGCGGGTTTCCATCTCCATCACTTCCTCGGGCTTCACGTTGAGCTCGCGCGCAACGGCTTCCACCTGTTCGGGCGTGAAGGTGTGCAGGCCGGTCTTGTGGCTGCGCAGGTTGAAGAACAGCTTGCGCTGGGCCTTGGTGGTCGCCACCTTGACCATGCGCCAGTTCTTCAGCACGTATTCGTGGATCTCGGCCTTGATCCAGTGCATCGCATACGACACCAGCCGTACGCCCTGCTCGGGGTCGTAGCGCTTCACGGCCTTCATCAGGCCGATGTTGCCTTCCTGGATCAGGTCGGCGTGGGGCAGGCCATAGCCCAGGTACTGGCGGGCAATGGACACCACCAGGCGCAGGTGCGACATGACCATGCGACGCGCGGCGTCGACAGATTCGTTGTCGCGCAGGTCGCGCGCCAGCCGAAGCTCTTCCTCGGGGGTGAGCATCGGAATACGGTGGACGGCCTGGATATAGCTTTCCAGATTGCCCAGCGTGCCCGGGAACGTCAGCGCGAAAGCGTTCGCGGCAGCGTTCTGGGGCGCCGTCGGCAGACGGCGGGAAACTTGGTTTTGATCGGCAGACAGGACTGCGTTCACTTTGACTCCTTTCGCATCCGGCTGGCAGTTGCCGGTGTGTCCCGGTGGGACACCGCATTGCAACGCATATTAGCACTCGAACCGGACGAGTGCTAAGTTTGAGGTCTTATGGGAATGATAGTTCCAGACGATCAAAAGCTATTTTCAAATAGGCACAAAACTTTGCTCCGGTGCCCCGGATCCGCGACTGGCAAGGGTTTGACGGCCGCGCTTCCTCAACAGGAATGTTAGAGGGCGTTCTTGTCCATCGGTTTCCTACGAATTCTGAGGAATTCTGGGATGGTCTATTGCTGGATTCGCTACACTGGAAGTTGTTTTTCAGCCCCTTTCCGGAGCCATCCATGTCTGCTATCGAACACTTGCTGAAACCCCACGTCCGGGACATCGGCGAGTTCACAGTGCGCCGCCTGCTGCCGGCCGCTACCACCCAGACCGTCGGACCTTTCATCTTCTTCGATCACATGGGGCCTGTGGAGATGGCGCCCGGCCAGGGCATGGATGTGCGTCCGCATCCGCATATCGGGCTCGCCACCGTGACTTACTTGTTCGAGGGCGAGATCATGCATCGCGATAGCCTGGGCAGTGAACAGGTCATCCGCCCTGGCGACGTGAACTGGATGACGGCCGGACGCGGGATCGCACACTCAGAACGGTCGCCGGACGCCGCGCGCGAGGCCGGGCCGCGCCTCCATGGCATCCAGACCTGGGTGGCGCTGCCGAAGGCGCACGAGAACGATCCGCCCTCGTTCCACCATCACCCCGGCGCCACGCTGCCCAAGCTGGAACTGCCTGGCGTGCGCATGACCGTGATCGCTGGCGATGCGTTCGGCGCCGAGTCGCCCGTGCGTGTCTATAGCCGCACCTTGTATGTAGCCATCGAAATGGAGGCGGGCGCCAGTCTTGTGATTCCGGCGGAGCACGTACAGCGCGGGATCTATCCGGTGGACGGCAATGTGGAACTGGATGGCGAGACGCTGCCGGCCGAGCACCTCGTGACGCTGACGCCGGGCGAGCCTGTCACGGTGACCGCCACAATCCCGTCGCGCCTGATGCTGCTGGGCGGCGATCCCACTGACGGCCGGCGCTTCATCTTCTGGAACTTCGTGGCCAGCAGCAAGGACGCCATCGAGGAAGCCAGCCAGCGCTGGCAGGACGACCAGTTCCCGCACGTACCCGGCGAGACCGAACGCATCCCGCTGCCGACACGGCGCTAGGCGCCCTTTACCTGTTCGTCAGACCGGGCTGGCCCAGGCCACCCGGGTGGCCTGCTTCAGGCATTCCTTGATCGTCTCGACCTGGGTGGCGATCGGGGCCGGCACGGGTGCCGCACCGTCGAGCACCTGCCGGATCCACGCAGCGGTGGCCGCCACATCGGTGCCCGGTGGCAGTTCGGGTACGTCGCCAATCGAGCCTGTAACCGGATCGATCATCGTCTGCTGATGGCCGTCGTGCATCCAGTCGATGCGCGTACTGCGCCGCGCGTCGGCCACCACCTCGCCTTCCGTCCCGCGTCCCAGCAATACATTGGCCGGTTCGTGCGAGAAGTAGTCGGTCAGCGTCTCGCGATACTCGGGATGGGTATAGCTGTAGAGCCGCAGCGCCTCGCCCGGTGTGTGCTGGCCCACCGGCTGCAGCATCTTGACGATGGTGTGCGACGAGTTGCGCAGGCCGATGATCGAACGCTTGTCGAGCAGCGCCGAAATCGCGGGCGACAGCACGTCGATGGGCAGCACCGCCAGCGGATTCGATGATGCGGCCAACTGATCCTGCGCAGCCTGCGTGCTCGCCGCCAGCGGCACGCCCAGCGCTTCGAACAGTTCCAGACTCGTCACGCGGCCCGCGAACGCACGCACGCCATGCACCAGCGTCGGCACGCCATCGCGCGCCAGCAGAAGGGCCAGCAGCGGCACCAGGTTCGGTTGCTTGCGCGCGCCGTTGTAACTGGGGATGACCACGACGGGTTTGTCGGCGGGCGCTGCCAGCGGCTGGCAGTGCGCGTGCGCGGCTTCGAGCATGCCGGCCAGTTCGTGCGGGGCCTCGCCCTTGATGCGGTAGGCCATGAGCACCGCGCCCAGCTCGATATCGGAAACACGGCCGGCCAGCATGGCATCGAAGAGTGCCTGCGCGTCTTCGCGCGGCAGGGCACGGGCGCCATTGACGCCTCGGCCGATCTCCTTGATGTAGCGGGCGGCAGAAAACGGAGATGCAGAAGTCATGATGACTGCGGAATCGTGGGGGTGGCGTTCATGATAGCCCACGATTCCTGCTCGATCTGCACCATGACGCCACGGTTTGCTCAGGCAGCCTGTTGCAGCGCCGGATTGCGCTGCTTGCGGTACAGGAAGTCGAGCACGGCGGTACGGCAGGCGTGATAGGTGCGGTCGTCAGCCAGCGCCACGCGATCGCGCGGGCGCGGGATATCGACATGCAGGATTTCGCCAATCGTCGCTGCCGGGCCGTTGGTCATCATGACGATGCGGTCGGCCAGCAGCACGGCTTCGTCCACGTCGTGCGTGACCATGACCACAGTGCTCTTCGTCCGTTCGACGATCTTGATCAACTCGTCCTGCAGATGGGCACGCGTCAGCGCATCGAGCGCACCGAACGGCTCGTCCATCAGCAACACCTTGGGCTGGATGGCGAGCGCGCGGGCAATGCCTACGCGCTGCTTCATGCCGCCCGAAATTTCATGCGGATACTTTGCCTCGGCGTGAGTGAGTCCCACAAGCGCCAGCGTCTCGTGCGTGCGCGCCTTGCGTTGTGCGGCGTTCTCCGTGGCACCGAACACGCGGTCCACGCCGAGCAGCACATTCTCGAAGCACGTCAGCCAGGGCAGCAGCGAGTGGTTCTGAAATACCACGCCGCGCTCCGGGCCGGGCCCCGCGATCTCGCGCCCCGCGCAGATCAGTGCGCCGGTCGTGGGCGTGGTCAGGCCGGCAATCAGGTTCAGTAGCGTGGACTTGCCGCAACCCGAGTGGCCGATCAGCGTGATGAACTCGCCTTCGGCAATCGACAGGTCGATATCGCGCAGCGCCACGAATGGTCCCTTGCGCGTCTTGAAGGTCTGTCCCACGCCTTCGATGCTGACGAATTTTTCCATGACGTCGCTCCTTAGGTATTGCCGTAGCTGAAGCGGCGCGCCAGGGCCAGCAGCAGGTGCTCCAGCACCAGGCCCACCACGCCGATGATGAAGATGGCGATGACGATGTGTTCGACCTTGAGGTTGTTCCACTCGTCCCACAGCCAGAAGCCGATGCCGGTGCCGCCCGTCAGCATCTCAGCGGCCACGATCACGAGCCACGCGGTGCCGATGGAAAGCCGCACGCCCGTGAGCATGTAAGGCAGCACGGCCGGAAACAGCACGCGGCGGAAGATCGTCCATTCGGAAAGATCGAGCACACGCGCCACGTTCAGGTAATCCTGCGGCACGCGCGTCACGCCCACTGCCGTGTTGATGATCATCGGCCAGATCGAGCAGATGAAGATCGCCCAGATGGCTGCGGGGTTGGCTGCCTTGAACAGCAGCAGTCCGATGGGCAGCCACGCCAGCGGCGACACCGGCCGCAGCAGGCTGATCACGGGCGCGGCCATCGCGTTCAGAAACGCGAATCGTCCGAGCAGGAAGCCAGCCGGAATGCCGATGACCGCTGCCAGCCCAAAGCCGGTTGCCACGCGTGCCAGCGACGCCAGGATGTTCCAGCCGATGCCCTGGTCGTTCGGGCCGTTGCGGTAGAACGGATCGGAGAACAGCGGCACGGCTGCATTCCATGTGGCACCCGGCGTGGGCAGCGACGGAATCATCGTGGCGATGCCGTGCCAGACGAGCACGAACAGCACGAAGCCCACCAGCGGCGGCACACACTTGAGCGTCAATGCGGAGATCGCCTCGCGCCGCGCGGCCTCCTTCTCCTGCGCGGCGATCTCCAGCGCACGGCGGCGCGTGTGCTCTTTCATGTCGGATTCCGCAGCGGTCTGAACGATGGTATTCACGGCAATCTCCCGGGCAGAGGCGTCAGAGCGGTCAGAGCGCCGACGCCTTGATCTTGAAGCCGTCGGCATACGCCTTCGGGTCCTTGGTGGCGTCCCACGTCACGCCGTCGATCAGCTTGGCGGTACGGAAATCGCTCTTCGGCAGCGGCACCTGCGCGGCGGCTGCGCCTTGCTTGTAGATGTCGATGCGGTTCACCTTCTTCGCCACGGCCAGGTAGTCCGGATGGTCCTTGAGCAGGCCCCAGCGCTTGTGTTGCGTCAGGAACCACATGCCATCGGACAGGAACGGATAGTTCGCGGCGCCATCCGAGTAGAACTTCATCGAATCCGGGTCATCCCACGTCTTGCCCAGCCCGTTGCTGTAGCGGCCCAGCATGCGGTCCAGGATGATGTCCATGTCGGTGTTGACGTAAGATTTCGCGGCGATGGTCTCGGCCGTCTTGCGGCGGTTCGACGTGGAGGCGTCGATGTACTTCGACGCTTCGAGAATCGCCGCCACCATGGCGCGCGCCGTGTTCGGATGCTTCTGCACGAAATCCGACGTGGTGCCGAGCACCTTCTCGGGGTGATCCTTCCAGATGGCCTGCGTGGTTTCTGCCGTGAAGCCGATCTTGTCGGCAATGGCGCGCGCGCCCCACGGCTCGCCCACGCAGTAGCCGTCCATGTTGCCCACGCGCATGTTGGCCACCATCTGCGGTGGCGGCACGGTGATGGCTTTGGCGTCCTGCATCGGATGGATGCCGTTGGCGGCCAGCCAGTAGTAGAGCCACATCGCGTGCGTGCCGGTGGGGAAGGTCTGCGCGAACACATACTCGCGCTTCTCCTTCATCATCAATGCCTTCAGGCTCGCGCCATCCTTCACGCCCTTCTCGGCCAGCTTTTGCGAGAGCGTGATGGCCTGTCCGTTGTGGTTCAGGTTCATCAGCACCGCCATGTCTTTCTTCGGCCCGCCGATGCCGAGTTGCACGCCGTAGATGAGTCCGTACAGCACGTGCGCGGCATCGAGCTCGCCGTTGACGAGCTTGTCGCGCACGCTGGCCCAGTTGGCTTCCTTGCTCGGCGTGATCTTGATGCCGTATTTCTTGTCGAGGCCCAGCGTCGAGGCCATGACTACCGACGCGCAATCCGTCAGCGGAATGAAGCCGATTTTCACCTCGGCCTTCTCCGGGGCATCGGAGCCGGCGGCCCATGCGCCGCTGCGCACCAGCGGGTCTACCAGCGTCATCACGCTGGCGCCGGCGATGCCAGCCAGTACGCGACGGCGCGTGGGGCTGGAAGGGGGATCGAGCAAGACAGGTGCGGCAGCTTCAGGGCGGGGTGGCATCGCGATGGCTCCGAAAGAAAAAAAAGCGTCCCCACTGCAGCCGTCTCGCAAAAAACGGATTGCAATGCAGGACGCCGTTGTCCGGTGGCGCGCTGAAATGTGAAAGGCGCACACACGCAAGTTGTGGATGTTCTGTTTGCTGCCCGGCCGTCGTTGGCCGTTGCATGGCACTACGCAAGCGGTGTGCCATGCTCGTTGCGGTGCACAAACGGGTAGCGCCTCGCGCGCTTTTCACCGAGCGGAGGCGCGGCGCGCCGGGCCGGTGCGGTGCGTCGCCATCGAATCGTGCGAATGGGAAAAAATCGTGCATCGCCATGCGCGACGCCGGCGCGTGGCTGCACGCCATGGCCGCGCCAGAATCGTGCAACGCACCGGCAGCGTGCGGTCCCACCTTGGGTGTATGCTTTCCCCCTGCCGCGCCGAGGCCACACTGGCCGTGTCCACCGAAAACGCCGGCGCGGCGTTCCATCAAAAGCTGGAGATCTGGATGACCGAGTTCGTATTTGCCCCGCAAGCCCCCGTCGGTGTGCCCGTGCGCGGCAGCAACGCAAGCTTTCCCGTGCGCCGTGTCTATTGCGTGGGCCGCAACTACGCCGCGCACGCCCGCGAGATGGGCTCGGACCCCGATCGCGAACCGCCGTTCTTCTTCTGCAAGCCGTCCGATGCCGTCAGCTATGTAGCCGACGGCACCGAGGGTACGTTCCCGTATCCGCCGGGCACCGGCAACTGCCACTACGAAGTGGAACTGGTTGTGGCAATCGGCAAGGGTGGCCGCGACATCTCCGTCGAACAGGCCGCCAGCCATGTGTATGGCTACGCGCTGGGTCTGGACATGACGCGCCGCGACCTGCAGAACGAATCGAAGAAGACCGGCCGCCCCTGGGAAACGGGCAAGGCGTTCGACAAGTCGGCGCCCATCGGTCCGATCGTGCCGGTTTCGGCCATCGGCCACCCGGAGAAGGGTGAAGTCACGCTGTCCGTGAACGGTGTGGAGAAGCAGCGCGGCGACTTGTCGGACCTGATCTGGTCGGTGCCTGAAATGGTGTCGTACCTGTCGAAGCTGTTCGAACTGCAGCCCGGCGACCTGATCTACAGCGGCACGCCCGAAGGCGTGGGTCCCGTGGTCAAGGGCGACGTCATGCAGTGCCACATCGCAGGCGTGGGCGACATGACCGTCAAGGTCGTCTGACGCCATGCTCGAGCTATACAGCTACTTCCGTAGCTCGGCTTCGTTCCGCGTGCGCATCGCCCTGAACCTGAAAGGGCTGCCCTACGACTACAAGGGCGTGCATCTGCTCAAGGAAGGCGGCATGCAACTGAAGCCCGAGTATCGCGCGCTCAACGCCGATGGCGTGGTGCCGACACTCGTGGCAGACGGCCGCCCGCTGATCCAGTCGATGGCGATCATCGAGTATCTCGACGAGATCCATCCGGAACCGGCCCTGTTGCCGAAGGACCCGTACGACCGCGCGGTCGTACGCGGCCTGGCGCAGGAGATCGCCTGCGAAATCCATCCGCTCAACAACCTGCGCGTGCTGAAGTATCTCAAGCACGAACTGAAGGTGACAGAGGAAGCCAAGGACGCCTGGTATCGCCACTGGATCGAACAGGGCTTTGCTTCGCTGGAAATCAACCTCTCGCAACTCGGCCACGTCGGCCGCTACGCGTTTGGCGATTCTCCGACGCTGGTCGACCTCTGTCTGGTGCCCCAGGTATTCAACGCGCAACGGTTCAACGTAGACCTGACCCCGTTCCCGACGATCGCAAAGATCCATGCCGCGTGCATGGCGCTCGATGCGTTTCAGAAGGCGGCACCGGGCGTGCAGCCGGATAGTGAGTAGGGTTTTCCTCGCGCATAGCGTATTTGTTTTAAAGCCCAGCGATTTCGCTGGGCTTTTTTCTTTAGCACGTAGCAGTTTTCCGAAAGTTTGGGGAGGGCAGGATTTCTGCCTCCGATTTCGATATGCTTCGCTCATCAATTGATATTGATTCTCGTTTGCAATGATGCGAAGCCGGTCGACATTGGTTTTCCTGATAGGCAGTGCGGTCTTCCGAAGTGCCGTCGGAAGTGAGGTGGAACTGCGTCATGCTGGGGCGCATTCTGCGTTGTCAGTGACGCCGTGGACGGCAATTCGTGATGGTGGCGTTGTACGCCAGCAGCTCGACTACTCGTGCGGTGCCGCGGCGTTGGCCACGGTGCTAAACCACTACTACGGCGAAGCAACGACCGAACGCGAGATTCTCGAACGACAACCTGAACCTCGTCCCGCGACGTTCGCAACTCTGGCAGAACTTGCATCCACCTTTGGATACGAGGCAAGAGGATACGCACTGTCGCTTGACGCGCTGGCACAACTCAATTTGCCGGTAATCCTCTACGTTGAAGTCAACGGCAATCGTCATTTCTCAGTCCTCCGAAGGGCCAGCGCAAACAGCGTGATGCTGGCCGATCCGTCCATGGGCAATCGCATTTATTCCATTCCGGATTTCCTGAACGTCTGGGCAAAGCGGAATCGCGGAGAAAACGAGGGCAAGGTACTTGTGGTCCTCCCTAAAACCCATGGTGTAGCCGGAGATCCTGGTTTCATGCGCCAAGCGCCAGTTCGCTTTGCAGGCTACGACTTTCGAGCGGGGAGGTAACGCATGTTGCGAAGAGTCGTTGGAGCGATGTTGGTGGCAACTGCCACTCACTCAAGCGCACAAGTGCTTCCAAGCCTGGAAGAACTCATGACTGCACAACATCGCTGGCGCGTGGACACGGGGTTCGCTTACTTTAACCAGCAGTCGAGTGGTGCGGTGGCAACAGGTCCGATATACGTGCAGGTAGGTCCTCAGTTTGTTCCGATAGCGACGGGGATTCTGCCTAGAAACCGGAATATCGATTCCATCATCGGCTACGTGGGAATGAGGTATGGCTACTCCGCCGATACTGAGTTGTCCTTCTCAGCGGCAGGTTCGTACACCAACGAACGTACACTGCTCGAGGGGCGTTCCGTATCGTCAGAGAACTCATGGAAGTATTCCACCCTCTCGCTGACTGCCAGCCATCGGTTGCTCCGAGAAGACGATCATCCAGGACTGTTAGCGATCTTCGAGGCAGGTGCAATTCAGCGCGGCGAGCACGAAGCAGCTTACTTCAAGTCCTACACGCTCGGTTCAACCATCTACCGCACGATCGATCCGCTTGTCCTGAGCCTGAGCGCATCCTATCGGCTTAATTTGAAACGGTCGGATGGCGGCATGGCTACCCGGCCGGGAAATCTTCTTGCAATCAATCCACAAATTGGCTTCGCAGTGAACGAGAGCGTCACGATGCTCGGCGGTTTTCTGTGGCAGGCGCAGCAAGGCGGCTCCATCTTCGGACGCTGCTGCACGCAAAGATCCACCCGTACCTCGCTGGTCCTAGGTCTTGGTTATCGCGCCAGTCCAAGGACGTCTCTGTCTCTGAGTACAAGTTCGAACGTCAGCGGCGGCGGAGGGGTGCAGGTGTCATTGGGGGCTGTCATTAAGCTCGGGGCAACGTTCCCTGGGTAGCCGCCTGTTCCGTCCTTGTACATGGAGGTTGTATGAAGCTCAAGTTGTTAGCAGCAAGTCTTCTGATGGTTGGGAGTTCGGCGACGTTCGCCAGCTCACCGATGACGTTCAGTGACATCGACGCCCTGCAGTCGCAGGGAACGATGCGCATGGCGCAACTCACTACGGAGGAGATGGACAGGACCGAGGGAAATGCGATTCCCTTAGTCGTTTGGGGCCTTATTGCGGCCGGTGCTGCGGGCGGTGCCGGGCATGTCGTTAATTCGCCCAATCCGAACTGGGCGGGTTTTGCATGGGGTGTAGGGACTGGCTTCACTGGCGCGGCGATGATAGCAGCGGCACCGACGTTGCCTCTGGCCGGAGGCGTAGCCGCGACGTTTGCGGGATCAATGGTGGCCGTTGCACCAATGCCAGCATTGCCGACCTGGGATCCAATAATGGAGTCATGCTCAATCTTCGGAACTGTCTGCGGTAGGTGATGGAATCAGACGCGCTCTCTCGGATCTTTTCGGCTTATACGGCTATCGTCTTCTTCTTCTTTGTTCCGCGATTCCTGCTGATCAAAGCGTTTGCGGCACGAAGATTCGCGTACATTGCTATGGTGACGATGGGTCTTTATCTCGTGAACGTTGGAGTGTCGACGGTCTACTTTCCTCATGCCACGATCTCTGCATTTGGTACGGCGATGATGGGACCGTTCATGTCGCTCGTGCTGGCAATGTTGTTTTGTGAGTGGGAGAGGGGTAAGTCAAGAAGCGAATGAGAGTCTGCTGATATCTGTCAGACAATTGCGGTAAGGTTGTCACTATCGCAACGCTGCTTTCACGCCGTCGCCGTCCAAAATGAATGCTGATACCTTCACGATTACCTTCGCCATTTACACGGTTATTTGCTTCGTTTGCGTTGCGCCACGCTTTGTACTCATGCCGAGGCTGGTAGCGGATCGTTATGCTTCCGCTTCCTTCGCAGTGATGGGGATGTATGGTGCGAATCTAGCCGTGCTTATTCTGTGTCTTGATCATGAATGGAAGTCGGCTATTGTCACCGCATTTATTGGTCCTTTGATAGCGCTGTGGTTATCTCTATCAATCAGTGGAATTTCAAGTCTTGTTTCGAAGGCTTGGCCTAAATAGGACGAAGCCCCGCAATCGCGGGGCTTTGTCTCGTCTGAAGCGGGAGCGCAGATACAACTGGCCTACCCCAGCAACGCCTCCGCAAACTCTTCCGCCCGGAACGGCTGCAGATCCTCGACCTTTTCGCCCACGCCGATGAAGTACACCGGCACGGGGCGCTGGCGGGCGATGGCTACCAGGATGCCGCCCTTGGCGGTGCCGTCGAGCTTGGTGACGATCAGGCCGGTCAGGCCCAGGGCGTCGTCGAAGGCGCGGGTCTGGGCGAGGGCGTTCTGCCCGGTGTTGGCATCGATCACGAGCAGGCATTCGTGCGGGGCCGTGGGCATTGCCTTGCCGACCACGCGCTTGACCTTCTTGAGTTCTTCCATCAGGTGGAGCTGCGTGGGCAGGCGGCCGGCGGTGTCGGCCATCACGATGTCGATCTTGCGGGCGCGGGCGGCGTTCACGGCGTCGAAGATCACGGCGGCAGGGTCGCCGCTTTCCTGCGCCACCACGGTGACGTTGTTGCGCTCGCCCCAGATCGTCAGTTGCTCGCGCGCAGCGGCGCGGAACGTGTCGCCGGCGGCCAGCAGCACGGACTGGTGGTACGACTGGAAGTGCTTGCAGAGCTTGCCGATGCTGGTGGTCTTGCCCGCGCCGTTGACGCCGGCAATCATCATCACCAGCGGCTGCTCGCGGCCCAGCTCCATGGTCTTCTCGAGCGGCTTGAGCACCTGGACGAGCAGGTCCTTGAGCGCCGCCTTGACGCCCTCGGCGGTCTCGATGCGGTCATTCTTGATGCGGCGGCGCAGTTGGTCGAGCAGGTACTCGGTGGCTTCCACGCCGGCATCGGACATCAGCAGCGCGGTTTCCAGTTCCTCGAACAGCGCCTCGTCGACCTTCACGCCGACGAACAGCACGCCGATGTTGCGGCTCGTCTTCGACAGTCCGGCCTTCAGGCGCGTCATCCAGCCGCGCTTGGCCTCGGCCGTGGGCGCTGGTGGCGGCACCAGTTCCAGTTCCTCGACCACAGGGGGCTCGTAGGCGACCGGGGCAGGCGGGGGCGGCGGCACCTGCGCAGGCACCGGGACCGGAACGGGTACGGGAACCGGAGCCGGAGCCGGAGCCGGAGCCGGGACGGGCGACGGTACAGGTGCGGGAACCGGAACTGGAACCGGTACGGGAACGGGGATGGGCACTGGCGCCGGCACGGGGGCCGGTGCAGGAATTGGGGCGGGCGCGGGGACCGGCGTGGGGGCGGGGACAGGCGCAGGGGCGACAGGCGCCGCCACCGGCGGCTCGGCAGGCGTGGGAGCCGGCTCGGCCTTGCGCTTTTTCCAGAAACTAAACATTGGGAAAGGGGTCAATACCCCGGTAGAATCAATCGCCAAAATTCTAGCAGACGGGGTCGCATGAACCATTGCGCTGACTTGTCCGGACCGGGCGTCGCCCGAATCCAGTCGCTGCCTTCCCACGCCGCCCGGCCTTCCCGGCCCAGGTTTTCGCGGCCCATTCTATCCACGCTGATCGCTTTCGCCCTTGCCGGACCGCTGGCTGGCGGCGCATGGGCACAAGCCAAGGGGGAAACCGCCCGGGCCACCACGCCGCAGGGGCCGCCATCGGGCATGGCCACGGCTGGGCAGGTCGGTCAGTCGGAAGCGGGTACGACCGAGTTCCGGCTGTCTAACGGCATGCGGGTCATCGTCAAGGAAGACCATCGCGCGCCGACGGTTGCCCATCAGATCTACTACCGCACGGGCGGCTACGACGAGGTCAGCGGCACCACGGGCGTGGCCCACATGCTCGAACACATGATGTTCAAGGGCACGCCCAAGGTGCCGATCGGCGAATTCTCGCGGCAGATCGCGCTGCTGGGGGGCCGCGAGAACGCGCTGACCAACCGCGATTTCACGCTCTATTACCAGCAGATCGCCAAGCAGTACCTGCCGAAGATGATGGAGCTGGAGGCCGACCGCATGGCCAACGTCATCTTCAGCAAGAGCGAGTTCGAGCGCGAGATGAAGGTGGTGATGGAGGAGCGCCGGCTGCGTACTGACGACTCCCCGCGTGGCACTGTGTACGAGCAACTGCTGGCTACGGTCTATACGTCGATGCCATACCGGCATCCGGTGATCGGCTGGATGGACGACCTGGTCAACATGCGCGTCGAGGACGTGAAGGACTGGTACAAGACCTGGTACGTGCCGAACAACGCGCTGCTGGTGGTCACGGGCGACGTGAAGCCCGCCGAGGTGCGGGCGATGGCCGAACGCTACTACGGCAAGCTCAAGCCGCGCGAGCTACCCCTGCGCAAGACGCAGCTCGAGGCGCCGCAGAAGGGCATCAAGCGGATCTGGGTCAAGGCGCCAGCCGAGAACCCGTACATGGTCATGGCCTACAAGGTGCCGCGCCTGCATGACGTCGAAAAGGATGTCGATCCGTACGCGCTGGAAGTCCTGTCGGCCGTACTGAACGGCTACGACAACGCGCGGCTGACGCGCGAACTGGTGCGCGAGAAGCGTCTGGCCGATGACGTGAACGTCGGCTACGACAGCATCAACCGGGGCGAGTCGCTGTTCGTCCTGGACGGCACGCCGGCCAGCGGCCATACCACCGACGAAATCGAAAAGGCGCTGCGCGAGGAAATCGAGCGGATCGCGAAGAATGGCGTGTCCGAGGAAGAACTCAAGCGCGTCAAGACACAGGTGGTGGCCGGCCAGATCTACAAGCGCGACTCGGTGTTCGGGCAGGGCATGGAAATCGGCGTGTCCGAGATCGCCGGCATTTCCTGGCGCCAGATCGACCGCATGCTCGACAAGATCAAGGAAGTCACGCCGGCCCAGGTGCAGGCCGTTGCCGCGAAATACTTCAATGACGACAACCTGACGGTAGCCACGCTGCTGCCGCAGCCAATCGATCCCAACAAGCCCAAGACCGCTGCCCCCGAGGGCCTGCGTCACTGAGGAATTGCGATGACGATGTCTCTCTCCGTCATGACCCTGGCGTCTCCGCGTCTGGTGCGCCGGATGGCCGCGGCCGTATGCGGTACGGCCGCGCTGCTGGCTGGTACGGCTGCCCAGGCGGCTATTCCCATCGAGAACTGGACGGCTTCCACAGGCGCGAAGGTGTTCTTCGTGCCGAGTCCGTCGATCCCGATGCTCGACGTCAATATCGATTTCGATGCGGGCAGCCGCTATGATCCGCCCGGCAAGTCTGGTGTGGCCACGTTGACTGCCGCGCTGCTCGACAAGGGCAGCAATGCCCAGGACGGCCAGCCCGCCCGGAACGAGGCGCAGATCGCCGACGCCTTTGCCGATACCGGCGCCGATTTTGGTGGTGCGGCCGGCAGCGACCGTGGCGGCATCGGCCTGCGCACGCTGACTGCGACGCAGGAACGCGAGCAATCACTTCGGCTGGCAGGGCAGTTGATCAAGGCGCCGACCTATCCCGATGCCGTGGTGGCACGCGAGAAGCAGCGGCTGATCACGGCGATCCGCGAAGGCGATAGCCGGCCGGGCGTGATTGCCGACAAGACGTTGTCGAAGGCCATCTATCCTGCGCATCCGTATGGGGTGTCGGCGACGGTGGAGTCGGTCGGCTCGATCACGCGCGAGGATCTGCTGAAGTTCTGGCGCGACAATTACACGGCCAAGCGGGCCGTCGTGACGCTGATCGGCGCCATCGACCGCAAGCAGGCCGAGCAGATTGCCGAGGCCCTGACGCGTGGCCTGCCGGAAGGCGCCACGCCGCCGAAGATGCCGGACGTGCAGATGACGATCCCGGCCAGCGAGAAGCGGATTCCGCACCCGGCCCAGCAAGCCAGCGTGGTGCTCGGCCAGCCGTCCATCGCGCGTGGCGACCCTGACTACTTCGCGCTGCTGGTCGGTAACTATGTGCTCGGCGGCGGCGGTTTCAGTTCGCGCCTGACTGACCAGGTGCGCGAGAAGCGCGGACTCACCTACGGCGTGGACAGTTATTTCGCGCCGTCGCGCCAGCCGGGCCCGTTCGGCATCTCGCTGCAGACCAAGAAGGAAAACACGAACGAGGCACTGGCGCTGGTGCGTCAGATCGTGGCGAAGTACGTGGCAGAGGGACCGACCGATGCCGAGTTGAAGGCGGCCAAGGACAACCTCGTCAATGGCTTCCCCCTGCGCATCGACAGCAACCGCAAGCTGCTGACGAACGTGGCGAATATCGGCTGGTATGGGTTGCCGCTCGACTATCTCGATACCTGGACGGCGCAGATCAACAAGGTCACGCGCGAACAGGTGCGTGCGGCGTTCCAGCGCCATGTGCATCCGGACGCAATGGCCACGGTGATCGTCGGCGGCCCGGAAAAGTGATGTAGGCGCCTGCTCAGCGCGGATCCACGGTGTTCGGCGCGGGCAGGCTCTACAATCACGGCATGAATTCGCCATCCCGACCTTCGCCCGCACCGCGCGGGCGAACTTCTGCCCCCCGGCCTCCCCGCCAGGCACCTGCCCAGGTGCGCATCATCGGTGGTCGCTGGAAACGCTCCCTGCTGCCGGTACTCGAAGCCGAAGGACTGCGCCCGACGCCTGATCGCGTGCGCGAGACGCTCTTCAACTGGCTTGGTCAGGATCTCTCCGGTGTGACCTGCCTCGATCTGTTCGCGGGATCTGGCGCGCTGGGTTTCGAGGCGGCATCGCGCGGCGCCGCCGCCGTGACGCTGGTCGAATCCAACCCGCGCGTGGCGAAGCAACTGCGTGACAACCAGTACAAGCTCGATGCTTCGCAGGTCAGGATCGTGCAGAGCGATGCGTTCACCGCCGCCGCACAGATGCCCGCCGCCAGCTTCGACGTGGTGTTCCTGGACCCGCCTTTCGCAGAAGACTGGATCGGCCCTGCGCTGGAACATGCGGCGCGGCTGACGCGTCCCGGTGGAGTGGTCTATGTGGAGTCGGACCAGGCGCTGGTTGGTGCCGACGCACCGATCCCGGCGTCGCTGGAGATCGTGCGCCATGCCAGGGCGGGCGCCGTGCATTTCCACCTTCTTCAGCATCGCACCGCCAACGGCGCTGGCTAAGTCCGGGACGTATGATGACTGCCTGGCGGTTTCCCGCGCCGGGCAAGCGTTTGCGGGTGTGCTGCGATGCCGCAAAATCGCGTCGGGCGGACTTCCATTGCTGGATTTTGGGGTTACACTACGCCGCTGTTGATTGTCCAACGCTCGTCGCCTAGACAGTATTAGAAGCGGCCCATCGCCAATGGCAGGCCGCCAACGGGCACCCCCCAAGGAGGAAACATGGTCGTCGCCGTCTATCCCGGTACTTTTGATCCCATGACCCGGGGACACGAGGATCTCGTCCGTCGTGCGTCGAATATCTTCGACGAACTCGTGGTCGGCGTGGCGCACAGCCCCAACAAGCGCCCGTTCTTTTCGCTCGAAGAGCGCATCGGCATTGCACGCGAAGTGCTGGGCCATTATCCGAACGTCAGGGTCGAGGGCTTCTCGGGCCTGCTCAAGGATTTCGTGCGCAAGAACAACGCGCGCGTGATCGTGCGCGGCTTGCGCGCCGTCTCGGACTTCGAGTACGAATTCCAGATGGCCGGCATGAACCGCTATCTGTTGCCGGACGTCGAGACCATGTTCCTGACGCCTTCGGACCAGTACCAGTTCATCTCCGGCACCTTCGTGCGAGAGATTGCCGTGCTCGGTGGCGACGTCAGCAAATTCGTCTTCCCCTCCGTCGAGCGGTGGCTTAACGAGAAAATCGGCAAAGAGGAATAAAATACCGCCTTCGGTCCCGCCGACGTGGCCAGTCGGGCATGGGCGGGGTCGCTGGAAGGAATCATCATGGCGCTACTGATCACCGACGACTGCATCAATTGCGACGTTTGTGAACCGGAGTGCCCGAACGAAGCCATCTCGATGGGGCCCGAAATCTATGAGATCGACCCCAACAAGTGTACCGAGTGCGTCGGCCATTTCGATGAACCGCAGTGCCAGCAGGTCTGCCCTGTGGCTTGCATTCCGAAGGACCCGAACCGCATCGAGTCACAAGAGGTGCTGATGCAACGCTACCGGCTGCTGACCGCCGCCAAGCACGTCACCTGAAGCCGGAGACACATCCGGCCACTTCGTTCCGGCCCCCACCCCACAAAGCAGAAAATGAAAAACCCCGCACAGCCGCAAGGCTGGCGGGGTTTTTTACGTCCGGACCTCGGGAGCGAGGTGCTATCGGCCGGTATGCAGTTCCATCATCGCCTTTTCTGGCTCGCCCTTCGCGAGAATGCCGATAGGTCCAATGCAGCGGTCGATCGCTTCGTCGATATCTTGCTGCTCTTCCTTGCGCGGCGGCTTGAGCACAAAGTTGACCACATCCTCGCGACCGCCAGCGTTGCCACCCGGCGCATTGCGCGGGTGTCCCACGCCGATGCGCAGACGCCAGTAGTCCTGCGTGGTCAGATGGGCCGAAATGTCCTTCAGCCCGTTATGGCCGCCGGATCCACCACCCTTCTTGAACTTGACCGAGCCGGCTGGCAGGTCCATCTCGTCATGGGCGACCAGGATCTCGTCGGGCAGGATCTTGTAGAAGCGAGCGAGTGCCACCACGGACTGGCCGGAGCGGTTCATGAACGTGGATGGCTTGAGCAGCCAGACGTCCTGGTCCCAGAGCCGGGCACGGCCCGCCAGGCCGTGGAAACGGCCTTCCACGCGCAGGGTGGTGCTGCCCATGCGGGCGAGCTGGTCCACGAACCAGAAGCCCGCGTTGTGGCGGGTGGCTTCGTATTCCGCCCCGGGATTACCGAGGCCGACGATGAGCTTGATCATGCGTGCAAGAAAGCGGAAAGCAGGCGTGAAAGGATACGCGAAAACTGCGCACGAAAAAAAACCGCCGGCGAACCGGCGGTTTCCTTCGGAAACACAGGCAGCTTAGGCAGCCGGGGTGTCGCCTGCGGCAGCGTCGCCAGCTTCGGCGGACTGTGCACCAGCCGGCAGCGAGATGCTTGCCACGGCCGGGTTGTCATCACCGTGGGTGATGGCGGTCACGCCCTTCGGCAGCTTCAGGTCCGACAGGTGCAGCGTCTGGTTCAGTTCCACTGCGGCCAGGTCCACTTCGATGAACTCGGGCAGGTCGGCCGGCAGGCACGACACTTCCAGGTCATTGATGATGTGGTTCACGATGCCGTGGCCCAGCTTCACGCCAGGAGCGGTTTCCTGGTTCATGAAGTGCAGGGGCACCTTGACGTGGATCTTTTCCGAAGCCGACACGCGCTGGAAGTCAACGTGCAGGACCATCGGCTTGAACGGGTGCATCTGGAATGCGCGCAGCAGGGCCTTTTCGGTCTTGCCAGCCACTTCCAGGTCCAGGATCGACGAGTGGAACGCTTCCTTCTTCAGGGCGTGCCACAGGGCGTTGTGGTCCAGTTCGATCATCTTCGGTTCGGCGGCGCCGCCGTAGATGATGCCGGGCGTCTTGCCCGAATTGCGCAGGCGGCGGCTCGCACCCGTACCCTGTACGCTACGATCGAAAGCTACTACTTTCATGTTCAACTCCAGATGTGAAGAAGGCTGTCCGCGACCAGACAGCCTCGACTGACGGCACGATGAAAATACCGTACCGTTTGAATCACATTGGCCGCCCGAAGGCAGCCAATGCGGTAAAGCCCAAAATTCTAGCAGGAATCCGGCGACATCGCGCCGGACCGACGCTGGCTCGCCAGATCAGTGATCCGCGAACAGCGACATGATCGAGTCGCCCTTGACGATACGCGTGAAGGTCTCGGCCAGCAGCGGGGCAGTCGATACCTGGCGGATCTTGCCGGACTGGCGGGCTTCGTCGGACAGCGGAATCGTGTCGCATACCACCACTTCGTCGAGTTCCGACGCGGCGATGCGGGCAGCAGCGCCGCCGGACAGCACCGGGTGCGTGCAATACGCGAAAACCTTCAGTGCACCACGTTCCTTGAGCACCTGCGCGGCCTTGCACAGCGTGCCACCGGTATCGATCATGTCGTCCATGATCACGCAGTTGCGGCCAGCCACTTCACCGATGATGTTCATCACCTCGGAAACGTTGGCCTTGGGGCGGCGCTTGTCGATGATGGCCAGGTCGCAGTCGAGTTGCTTGGCCAGCGCGCGCGCACGCACCACACCGCCGACGTCGGGCGAGACGACCAGCAGGTCGCCGTAGCTCTTCTCGCGCAGGTCGCCCAGCAGTACCGGGGATGCGTAGATGTTGTCGACGGGGATATCGAAGAAGCCCTGGATCTGGTCGGCGTGCAGGTCCATCGTCAGGACCCGTTCCACCCCCGCCACTTCCAGCATGTTGGCCACGATCTTGGCCGAGATGGCGACGCGTGCCGAACGCGGACGGCGGTCCTGGCGTGCGTAACCGAAATAGGGCATGGCGGCAGTGATGCTACGCGCCGACGCGCGCTTGAGCGCATCGACCATCACCATCAGTTCCATGAGATTGTCGTTGGTCGGCGCGCAGGTGGACTGCAGCACGATGACGTGCTTGCCGCGAACGTTTTCCTGGATTTCGCACTGGACTTCACCGTCGGAGAAACGGCCGACCAGCGCCTTGCCCAGAGGAATGCCGAGGTGCTGTACAACAGCCTCCGCGAGTTTGGGG
>Ga0209025_1001804_pt1 | contig 25365 bp, 16 predicted proteins | sample AraplaMF_Col_mLB_FD_184256 | JGI IMG/M metagenome (GOLD analysis project Ga0209025, IMG submission 184256) | Arabidopsis root microbial communities from the University of North Carolina, USA - plate scrape MF_Col_mLB (SPAdes) (version 2) | ecosystem: Host-associated > Plants > Roots > Endosphere... | reverse complement strand
GAGCTGGATCGTTTCGCATCCGGGCTTGGACAGTATATGTCCGCTCAGAACCCGTTCTTCACGGGCAAATATGCGATGACGATCGACGGGGAATGGCTGCCGACCTTCATCAAGCAGTTCGCTCCGAACTTGAACTATGGCATTGCTCCGATTCCGTATGATGATAACAATCCGAATCTCAAGAATCCAGGTAACGTCACAACCAGCGTATTCTACATTCCGAAAGGCGTGAAGAACCCGGATGCGTCTTGGAAATTCCTGAAGTGGCTGACCGAGCCGGAGCAGATGGGGGAATTCACTGCAGCGCTTGGGAACCTGCCGACGAGAGCATCGTTATTGGATGATCCGATCTATACGAATGTCCCAGGGTTCAAAGAATTCCTAGCCTATTCGCAAAGCCCGAACCTGCACTCGTTCCCTGCCACAGCGTTCGCGAATGAATATATGACGGAGTTCACGGACCAATATAACGCAATCCTGAGAGGAAAGATCGGTATCGATGAAGGGCTCAAGAAGGTGAAGGATAAGATACAGCCATTGGTCAAATAGGAGCTTGTAAACCAGGCGGATCTATTTCAGCCGATCCATGTTGGTCGGAATGCTGGATTAGATCCGAGACCTAAGAAAGGAGTACAAGTCGATGAGTGACTCCGCATCCATGAAGCTGTCTGCGAAGCGAAAGGGTTGGACGAGAAGGGAATGGCGCTACTTCTGGCTGGGACTCCTCTTTGCATCTCCGTGGATTATCGGATTTCTGGTCTTTACGGTGTATCCCTTCTTCAGCTCCCTGTACTTCAGCTTGACGACATACGATTTGTTCAATTCGCCGCAGTGGGTAGGGCTGGATAATTACAAGCAAATTATGACCGACGAAAGGTTCTACAAATCGATTAATAACACCTTGTTTATGGCTTTCATTTCGGTGCCAATCTCGCTCGCCAGCTCCTTAATCATTGCGCTCATGCTGAACTTCAAGGTGAAAGGCATTAATTATTACCGCACGATTTTCTATCTTCCAGCCGTTATTCCCGTCGTGGCAAGTGCGCTGCTCTGGACATGGATGCTGAACCCGGATTTTGGTCTGATCAATATGTTCCTTCGCACGGTAGGCCTTCCCGATCCGGCATGGCTGATGGACCCGCGATACACCAAGCCATCCTTGGTTCTCATGGGGTTATGGGGTTCCGGAGCGGGAGCGTTGATATTCCTCGCAGCGCTTCAGGGGGTGCCGCAGCAATATTACGAAGCCGCTCAGGTGGATGGTGCGAACGGGTGGCATCGCTTCTGGAGGATAACGATCCCGGCGCTATCGCCAATCATCTTATTTCAGCTCATCATGGGTCTCATTGGGGCATTTCAAATTTTTACGGAGTCTTATATTCTTGCCGGGGGCAAGTCGGTGAGCGGTTCGATCGGCGGACCGGATCAATCGCTGCTGTTCTATGCGGTCAATCTATACCAAGAAGCGTTCATGAACCTGAAGATGGGTTACGCTTCCGCGCTGGCTTGGATTCTATTTATCATCGTGATGGCCATTACCCTCGTGCTCCTAAAATCGTCCAGGCGATGGGTCTACTATGGAGGTGAATAGCGGATGACAGCTAAGCTGTTGCGAACTAAGATCCTGCCGCATATGGTGCTTATCTTATTTTCGATTTTCTTTCTATTCCCATTTGTATGGCTTGTATTCACTTCGCTGAAGACGTCGAATGAGATCTTTGCTATGCCTCCGCGCATTTTGCCTGAGGCGTTCCACTTTGAAAATTACCTAGCGGCCTTAGAGACGGTGCCGTTCCCACGCTATATGTTGAATACGCTCGTCATCTGCGTGATCTGCATCGTGGGGCAATTGTTCGCCGCACCACTCGTTGCGTATTCGATCTCACGCATTCCATGGGTGGGGAGCAAAATTATTTTTGCAATCGTCCTCGCGACGATGATTCTGCCATCTCAGGTGCAATTGATTCCGCAGTATATTATTTTTACGAAGCTGGGCTGGGTCAATACGATTCTGCCGCTCACGATTGGGGCTTTCTTCGGGGCACCGTTCTATATTTTCCTGCTGCGGCAGTTCCTGTTAGGCGTTCCGAAAGAGCTGTCTGAGGCGGCCAAAATTGATGGGGCATCCGAGTTCCGCATCTACAGGCAGATTATCCTGCCGACCTTAAAGCCTGCACTGGCCACGGTAGCGCTGTTCACCTTCGTCGGATCGTATACCGATTTCATGGGACCGCTCATTTACCTGAATGATGCGGCGAAATGGACGATTACGGTTGGCTTGCAGGGCTTCCAGCAGGATCACGGCGCGCAGTGGGAGCAGCTCATGGCGGCGTCGACGATTATGGCGATTCCTATGATTCTATTGTACTTTTTCGGACAAAAATATTTTATGCAATCCGGTTCGGCTTTCACTGGGTTCAAATAATTGGAGGGACGATTCAATGAGCAAGACCATTGTAGCAATTATCGGCTGTGGAACGATCGCGAATAGCGCGCATATTCCTGCGTATCTGGCGAATCCAGACGCGGAGATCAAATATTTCTGCGATATCCGCAAAGAAATGGCAGAGAAGGCGGTCGAGAAGCATGGCTGCGGCGAGGCGATCGAAGATTACCATATCATTCTGGAAGACCCGGAAGTCGAAGCGGTCTCGATCTGTACGCCGAACCATGTCCATGCATCCATTGCGATCGACTGCTTACGTGCAGGGAAGCATGTCCTCTGTGAGAAGCCGGCTGCGAGAACGTACGCGGAAGCGCTAGAGATGCAGAAGGTGCAGCATGAGACGGGGAAGACGTTGAACATCGGCGTCGTGAATCGCTTCAATAAAGGCGTCAATCTGATCAAGAACATGATCGACGACGGCGAGCTAGGCGAACTATATCATGTGTATGTTAGTTTCCGTGCACACCGTTCGATCCCGGGGCTCGGCGGAGACTTCACGACCAAAGCCGTTGCAGGTGGCGGAGCACTTATCGATTGGGGAGTACATTTCCTCGATATCGTCATGTATTGCACAGGCGATCCGCAGCCGAAGACGGTGACGGGGCAGGCGTACTCCAAGCTGGGCAAGGATATGCAAAATTACGCGTATCTCAATATGTGGGCAGGACCACCGAATTTCTCGGGAACCTATGATGTCGATGATTTCGTCACGGCGATGATTCGCACGGAAGGGCCTTCGATTACGATGAATGGGGCATGGGCGCAAAATATCGGCGTCGATGAGATGTATATCGATTTCCTTGGCGACAAAGCAGGCATCCGGCTGCAGTATGGCGCGGATTTTACGGTCTATAGCGCGAAGCATGGCGCGTTAATCGAGAGCACGCCGAAGTTCACGAAGAGCGATGCGTTCCAGAACGAAATCGACAGCTTCATCGCCTGCATCAAGTCAGGCGAAAAGCTGCCCGCCCACATTGACTACGCGATTATATCCTCCAAAATCATTGAGGCGATCTATCAATCGTCCGATCAAGGCGAGGAAATCTCCTTCGTGAAGCAGGGTGTTGTCCAATGAAGAAGATCGGATTCATTGATTATTATCTGGATGAGTGGCACGCCAATAATTACCCCGCATGGATACGAGAAGCATCCGGCGGGAGCATGGAGGTCGCTTACGCGTACGGCATGAAGGATGCCGAGGGCGGTCTTAGCAATGCAGCGTGGTGTGAGCGCCACGGCGTGACGCTGCTGCCAACGATTGAAGCGGTTGTGGAGCAGAGCGATTACTTGATCGTATTGTCTCCCGATCACCCGGAGCAGCACGAAGCGCTCTCCGAGCTGCCGCTCGCCTCGGGGAAGCCGACGTATATCGATAAGACCTTTGCCCCGGATCGGGCGACGGCTCTCCTATTGTTCGAACGTGCTGCGCAGCATGATACGCCACTCTATTCCTCATCGGCGCTGCGGTTCGCGACGGAGTATGTCGAAGCGGAACGTCAGGGAATTCGAGTTGTCTCCAGCTGGGGTCCCGGGTCCTTCGACAACTATTCGATCCATCAGCTGGAGCCGATCGTATCACTGATGGGGACGGATGCGCAGCGGGTGATGTTCATCGGAACAGAGGCCGTGCCAGCCTTGATGATCGAATTCTCGGATCGTCGGCAGGCGACGATTCAGCATCCGGGACCCGGATGTCCTTTTACGATGGCGGTGAACTACGATTCGGGGGATTGCAGCGTGATGCGGCCAGAGTCGGATTTCTTCCAATTGTTCATCCGTGATTTAGTGGCTTTCTTCGAGACAGGACGTGCAACAGTTCCTTCGGTTGAGACGATTGCGATTGTGACATGGATTGAATACGGCCGGATCGCGGCACAGCGTCCTTATCAGTGGATTGAGCTGCCGTAAGGCGGTAAGAAGCCTGTCAAAGAATTGCTCGATGAGCTGCAACAGAAGTACGGACAGAACTAAAACTAAATAAGATACATCACTAGTCATATGAACTTGATTAGTATGAACAGTCAGAAGTAAAGTGAACCCCTTAGAATGGACATTGGAATAAACCTCTGGTTTATCCGATGGAATTCTAGGGGGTGCATTTTTATGGCGATTTTCTCCGAGAGGAATTGTTCTTTCGAATTTGCCAAAATATTCCTAGTGGAGGGGCAAAAAAAATCTTTTTTCAGCCTCGATGGGACCAAAGGAGGTGTTGTGGTTACTCGGTTTATGGGCGGTTAGCCTTATTTATGATTGCATTAACAACAAGTCCAAACTGTTTTAATTTCTGAATAGTTCATTTTTTTTTACTTAAATAGTCTATCAAAGCTGCCGATAACTAGATATGTGGAGTCTTACCGCCAAATTTATCCCATACATTTTGCTGAATATATTCATTTTGGATGAAGATTCTTGTCCTGATACATAAAAAATTGCGCAAAAATAGCGGACAAATGATCGGATAGGGCCCCAGAACTATATTTGGGGAGGATGTACTGTAATGCTTAAAAGTCTTAAGCAAAAAATGATTATCATGATTTGCCTTCTGCTGCTTCTCAGTCTGGCTTCTGTCTCCATTGCCAGCTACCAAAGCGCTTCTGGCCTGTTGGAAGAAAGTATTGATAAAGAGGCGTTGCTCAGTGCGCAAAACTTGGCGATGAGCATCAATGAATTCATTGACGTTAAAATCGCTAAAGTGGAATCGATCGGAAAACTGATTACAGGGAATAAGGAAGAGGACTTAAAGCTGATTCAGAAGGCACAGGAGCAGAATCAAGAATTTGAAACTTTCTTTTTCTCGTATGATCTGACAGGTAAACATTTGATTAACTTCCTTGGAGAAACAACAGATGTGTCCGACCGTGCCCACTATAAGGAGGCTGGTAAGGGCGAGGGGAAGATTGTAGTCTCTGAACCTGTGGTGTCCAAACGCACCAAGAATAACATCGTTACGCTGATTATTCCGCTCATGAAAGATGGGAAGCAGTACGGTTATGTGGGATCTACGCTGCCGATAGATGAGGTTCAAAAGAGCGTGTCCACTCAAACATTTGGCAAGACGGGACATGCGTTTTTACTGAGCAAATCAGGTAAATTTATGTGGCATCCCAATAAGGAATTGGTACTTAAAAAGAGCGTCCAGGATCTAAATGTTGAGTCGATTAATTCTGCCTATAAGCAAGTAGTTCAGGGGAAATCAGGTGTAATTGACTATACCCAGAACAATACAAATAACTCGGGCGCCTACGCGCCGTCATCTTATAACTGGGGTGTGTTTGTTACTGCTCCAACGAAAGAGCTGAATGCTCCAATCGCCAAGCTGACCAACACACTTGTGATCATTTCGATCATTGCACTTATCGTAGCTGGTGTAGTTGCTTACTTGTTCACTATACGTCTTGTTCGTCCAATTCAGAAGCTGAACCAGGCTGTAAAGGAAGTCGCTGAGGGTGACTTAACGAAGACAATTCATGTGCATGGGAAAGACGAAGTGGCTGTACTGTCCGACGACTTTAATCGAACGGTATCTCACCTCAAGCATCTGATCGAGGGTGTAACAGAGTCCTCCAATCAGGTGATGAACGTCACGAATGTTGTATCTGCGGGGATTGATAGAACGAAAGACAGTGTCAACGTCATTGGTTCCTCCATTCGCCAAATTGCTGATGGAGCGATTACCCAAGCATCCAGCTCAGAAGAAATTGCTCTGTCGATGAATGATATGGCTACCGGCGTCATGAAGATTGCCGAAACTTCTTCCATGGTTTCCGAGGCTGCCCAGGAAGCAGCCGGTCATGCTGAGACTGGCGCGGCCGTGGTTGAACAAGCTGTTATACAAATCGGCAGCATTGGTGAAGGTACGGCCAAGGTAGGAACGGCTATTGAACGACTGAATGAACGCTCCCATGAAATTGAGGAGATTTTGAGTTTTATTACAGAGGTTACTTCTCAGATTCGTCTATTATCTCTGAATGCATCGATTGAGGCAGCCAGAGCGGGTGAGCATGGACGCGGATTTGCCGTCGTGGCCGAAGAGGTTAAGAAGCTCGCCGGACAATCGGAGGAGTCTACAGAGCAAATCGCACGTCTCATTACCGAGATTCGCGGGGATACGTTAAACGCCGTACAGGTAATGGATGTCAGCCGTAAAGATGTTCAGGAAGGCATTACCCTGATCGAAGAGGTACGCGAGAAGTTCGAGAACATTCTCCACGCTTCCCGCAACGTCGCCGAGCATATTCTTGAAGTGTCCGCCGCTTCCGAGGAAATGTCGGCAGGCTCGGAGCAGGTGAGTGCATCGGTTGAAGATCTGAAATCTATTGCAAGTCTGACTTCTAATGATGCAAGTAATGCGTCCAAAGCTGCCGAAGAGCAAATCGGATCGATCGAGGAAATCTCGTCTTCCGTACAGCAACTGGAAACAGTTGTCGGAGTACTTCGCAAAGAGCTGTCTAAGTTTAATGTTTAACCATCTATACTGCGGCTTCCAAGCCTATGCGTACAGCGGCTTAAAAGGGGGGATGCCTGTAAGAGATAGATTGGGCAAGAAGCAATAGTTAACAAAGCAACACGGTAACAAGGCTTAGAGGGCTGGTTGAACAGCCGTTTAAGCAGCAAGAAAAACTAAACAACAAGAAGAAATCGGAGGAACTAAGGAATGTTTAAGAATTGGAAAAAAGTATTACTAGCTGGGGTTGTCAGTTTGGCATTGGTAGGAACAGGTTTTACTGTAAACGAGTTGATTTCCTCACCAACCGCATCTGCAAAATCAGCTTCTGAGCAGGCTCCAGGACATGAAAAGAAAGCTGTTTCCCAGCTTGATGAAATAATTGATAGAGGGTACATTCGGGTAGGTATGACTGGAGATTATAAACCATTTACATATTTAAATCCTAAGACCAATGAGTACGAAGGCTACGACGTTGACGCAGCTAAGGAACTCGGCAAAGATCTAGGTGTTGAGGTGCGTTTCGTGTCCACGACGTGGTCTACGATGATGAAAGATCTGCAAGCTGATAAGTTTGACATCGCTGTTGGCGGTGTAACCCGTAATACGGCCAGACAAAAAACCGCTTATGTATCCCAAGGCTACATTTCTTTCGGTAAAGCACCTTTGGTTCGTGTAGAAGATAAAGACAAATATCTCACAATCGAAGACATTAATAAACCGACAGTTCGCATCGGTGTCAACCCAGGCGGAACGAACGAAGCATTCGTTCGTCAATATTTGACCAATGCTAACGTAACGGTTGTTCAGAACAACTTGGATATTCCTCACCTGGTGGCTGACGGTACGTATGATGTTATGATTACCGATACAATTGAAGCGATGACTTATGCCAAGGCTGATTCCAGACTGTATGCTGCTCTGACAGACAAACCTTTCACGAACAGTGAAAAAGGCTACATGATCCCTCGTGGTGACTTCGAATATGCTAGCTACCTGGAAATGTGGATGGATGAAATGAAGCTGCAAGGCAAATTCGACAAGCTTTATAAAAAATGGTTGGAGTAGTGTAACTACTGCTTAATTAGGAATCTCTCATAAGGGCTAGCGGTTTTTTTATTTTAAGGATAGAAGAGAGGATGAAAGTCGCAAATGACTTTCATCCTTTTTTTTTTTTGTCTTTTATCGGAAATTTACAGAATATTCATATCTGGATTAACTTGTTCGAATATGGAAGCTCTATAATACGAAACCGAACAACAAATGAGAGAGAAGAGCGAGGTAGGTTTCGGGATGCAACGATATTTAGGGATAAATGGGTATAAAATGATATTTTTATTTGCTTTGTCATGGTTTGTTCTAGGAATCTTACCGACTCCAGTAGGGGCGCATACGACAGCGGCAGGATATTCGGATATCACAGTGGAGAGTAAGGCTATGGAATATCATCTCTCTTTTCCGGAGAAAGATTTGATTAAGATTCTGCCTGTAGATCAAGACGGCGATGGTAAGCTGAGCGACGAAGAATTATCGAATTCAACCGATGAGATTGCTAGTGTCGTGGATGATAACCTGATCGTTACGGGGGACGGTAAGCTGGCGACTGGCATTGTTAAGGGTGCACAGCACGAGAAGCGAGCAAGCCTTGATATGATCGGGCTTGACGTTACCTATTCCTTCCCTGCCTCTATCGGAACCTTCCTCGTGCAGTATAACTTCTTTTGGTACAGTGGGATCGACGCCAATCATAGTAACTATGCAACAATTGATGTCGGGGGGCAGACCATCCAACAAGTGCTCGGAAGCCAAAATAGTATCATCCAAATCCATGGACCTTCGGCAGCAATAGCAGCAGATCAGGGAAATGCAAATACGAATGCGTCGTCCTCCTGGGCCGAAACGCTGGGGACGTATACATGGATGGGGATGAAGCACATTTGGTCGGGTATTGACCATATGTTATTTGTGTTTGGCCTGCTTCTGGTTTCTTACCGGAATCCGCGGAATATTATTGCGCTCATTTCCGCTTTTACCGTTGGCCATTGCATCACACTTGTCTTGTCTTCGCTCGAGATTGCATACCTTTCGCCCAAGATCGTAGAACCGCTTATTGCGCTGAGCATTTTATATATTGCAGTCGAAAATATTTGGAGAAAGCAAGAAAGCAAGCGAGTTTTCGTCACTTTATTATTTGGATTGGTGCATGGTTTTGGCTTTGCTGAGGTGCTAAGAGGTACGTTGTCCGGAAATATGGCACTTCCTCTATTTTCTTTTAACCTAGGTGTGGAGATCGGTCAACTTGCCGTCGTGGCGGTATGTATTCCCTTATTAAAATTTGCTACCAGTCGGATCCCGTCTAAAATCCATTGGACTCATTTCGCCTCCGGCTTGATCGGCTGCTTCGGGTTGTTTTGGTTTATTGAGCGGATCGTCATGCCATAGCTCCTTTACATATACTCCATATGGGATTGATCTAGATTTTACAATTGGAGATTAGAATACAACTGTAAAATCTACCATTTGGAATAGTTAAAAGGAGAGAGAAATGATCACATGCTAAGTAAACGCAGAAAATGGTTGTCTCTGGCTCTGTTAGGGAGCATGCTGCTGGGGATATTGCAGCCTGCACTTGTACAGGCGGGAGGGTTTGATTATACTGCTGTACCGAAGCTGCTAATTACGGAGCTTGTACCGGATACCTCGAACATACCAGAATTGAATCCGGACGGAACGCCTAAAGGGCCAAAGGATACGGTCGATGGTTATGAGTCTATTGAGATTTACAACAACACAAGCAAAGATATTGACTTCAGAGATTATAAGATTGTTTATAATAATGGCGATGATATTGACTGGCTTCTTGCAGATTCAGGATCACCTGTCATCATTCCTTCTCGCCAGTCTATTGTGCTCTGGGTATTGAATGGCAGCAATAATAACGAACCTGCCGATAATTTCAACCAGAATTACAGTGTAAATGGATATGTCTCTAACCTGATTAAAGGGACGAGTTTGTTCCGCATTAACGGGGGCGGGGGGATGGCTAACACAAGTACCCGCAGTGTGGCCATTAAATCGATTAGAGGCGTGGAGGTTGTAAAAGCTTCCTATACGGTTAGCAAGTCCAACGCCAATTACGGCATCCATTATAGCTATCCGATGGATGCAAGCAAGAACATGGCGATGGTAGGCGCACCGGTATCGCAGCCTGCATCTCCGGGAACCGTCGATGTGAATCAAGTGCCGGCGTTCCCATCGGATATTGGGGAGCCTCCTGCGAATACCGTCCTGGAATTCCAGCATACGGCGGCAGCGTCGGTCCCTGTGAACCAAGACGTTGCTATTACGGCATCCATTACAAGAAATGTGAACTCGGTTACCGCTTCCGTCTACTATAAGACAGACGTTGAGACGGCTTATAAGCCTCTTGCGATGACATCGGCCGACGGCGTGACGCATATGGCGACGATTCCGGGCCAAGCGGTCGTTGCCGGCAATCTGCTTCAATACTATATCGAAGCGGCCGATGGTGATTTGCTGCCAGAGCGATCAGGTACATATGCAGTAGAGATCGAATCCGTACCGCCGGTGCAAGGGGACAAGCTTCAGATCGAGCATACCCCGGCACAAAGCGTCGAAGTGAAGGATCTGGAAATCTCCGCTAAGCTGACTAATCCAGATAATGTAGCCATCGGCAAGGTCGAATTGCAGTTCAAGTCGCCATCGCAAGCGAGATATAGAGTTCTGCCGATGAAGAAGAAGACTACCGGCGATTATGGCGCAGTTATTCCAGCTAGTGCGCTTGTCGAGCCAACCTTGGATTACAAAATCCGTGTGAATGATGTTGAGAAGAGCTATACGGTAGGCGTCAAAATCCCGGCATTTGATGCGGCGAAGGTACCGCCGTTGCTCGTGACGAAGATCGTTCCGAACACGACGAATGTACTGAACACTTCCACGGATGCGTTCGAGATGATCGAAGTCTACAACAATACGGATGCATCGATTAATTTCAAGAACTATATCATTAATTACCGTTATCCTGACGATGGTCCAGAAGATGATGTGAAGTGGCCGTCAGTGAAGGAAGACTTCGTCATTCCGTCGCAGAAGTCGGTCGTGTTCTGGATTAAGAACAGCACGAACAGCAGTTATACAACTGCGGATTTCAATAATTTCTACAAAACCAACTTGACTGAGGACACGAACCTGTTCGTCATTAAGAGCGATGGGATGGCCAACTCTGGGCGTCGCGGGGTCGTTATTAAGACGAATACGGGTAAAGAAATCTCCTATGCCCATTATGACGCGGATGCCGTGTATGAAGGCGGCGTGAAAGACGAGACCAAAGAGAATCGGGCAATTCAATTCAAATATCCTGTAAACGGCAGCATCACGATGATCAAGGCGAGCTCCGGTCAAGTTACCCCTGTTCCTGGGGCGGTGGACAGTACGTTAGTGCCGACTGTACCCGTTCATATGGAGGAGGACACGGTTCCGCCAACGGTGGAAGATCGGACAGGCATCACGTCGATCGACCAGTCGAAGAATCTCGATCTGAAGGCTTTTGCTGATGATAAGAAGCAAGTGGCGACGGTGAAAGTGCTCATCCGTACTGACAAAGAGACAGATTATAAGAGTTATCAGTTGACGCAAAACTTCAACGATTCGCTGTACCATTATCTCGTGCCTGCAGCAACATTAATCGGCAGTCAATATATCGAATATTATTTTATCGTATCCGACGGTACGAATGACGTTGAATCAGCGAAGACCAAAATAGACATTTCGGGCAAACCGGATCATGCGCCGCTTCGTCTGAATGTGAAGAACGGCGATATCGTGAACGGTACGAAGACGTTAAAAGGCACGTCGGAGACCGCTTCCCCGAATACCTTGCAATTAAGCGTTGACGGTCAAGCGATAGCGCAAGATACGTTCGATGCGATGGAGCATGATGCTTACTTCGTTTTCGATGTGAAGGGCGTAGAGTACTATTTCAAGAACGCCGTGACGATGGGACCGCCAAGCGACAAGGATAAGACGATCCTCTATACGTTCATGGATCCGATCCCAACATATACGACATTGACATATAAGATTGATGCGAGCCGTCTCCATATCGGTGCGGATAACGTCATTTACATTCGCGCAGGATCGAAGACAAGCCCGTTCGATGAGCGCAAGGAAGAGAATAAAGACGATTTCGAAGTGAAGAACGTTCGGTTGATGCTCGCTGACGGTACCGAGATCTGGGATCCGCTCTACGCGAAGGATAAAGAGATCAAGATGGGCGACAAAGGCAAAATTGAATGGATAGGCTTTAATTTCAATTTGGATGCGAAGTACTTTGAGTCGCATGCCTATGCATGGGATACGACGAAAGCTGCTGATGGCACGCACCAAGTGAAAGTCGTAGACGGCAAGAACAGTGAATTGACTTCGAACGTAACGGTAGACAATACGCCACCATCGATTAAGCCGAGTGTGGAAGAGGGTAAGATGTATCGCGGCAACTTTAAGCTGGACGCTGAGATTAAGGATGCGTATGCCGGCGTGGATAAGGTTACTATCAAGTTAGACAATCAAGACATCACGCTGCCGTACGCATTATCATCCGGAAGCATGACGGCCGGCAATCATACGCTGAATATTACGGCAACGGATAAGGTCGGCAATCAATCGGAGAGAACCGTAACCTTCATGGTACCGGAAGAGAACCCGCTGAAGCCGGTGCTTGTCGCTCCGACGAACAATCAATCTGGAGTAGGCAGCAGTGCAGACTTGAAGGTGAAGGTGCAAGATCCGACGGATGATCCAATGAACGTGACATATTATAGAGGTTTCCAATACGACGGCAATCGTACGGAAGGATTCACGGGATTCAAGTATGCCTCCGACACCGAGCCGCCGCAAGTGATGATCCCGCAAGGGGAGGAGGCATTAACCACAGAGGATTATCGCAAAATTAGTGCTGAAGACGGCGACTATTTAGTCAACGATGCGGTAGAGCAGTTCCCGTACCAACGTTATGAGATCAAACTTGATCCAACTGTGAAAGATACGGATCGTGTCGATATCGTATGGAAAGGAAAATCGATTGAAGGCCGCAAAGTAAGTCTATATGCATGGAGCGAGAAGGCCAAGAAGTGGATACAGTTGGATCACCGTATTGCAGGTGCAGAGGACTTCGAATTAAAGTCAACGGTGAAAGCTAGCGATTACGCAAATGGACATACGATCCAGATCATCGTACAGGATGAAATTGCGGAGCAGAAGCCAGGAACGAAAAATACACCGGAGTCGACAGATCCGTATGACTTCTCCTTCGTATGGATGTCTGACACGCAATATTATTCGCAGAGCTATCCGACGATTTACCAGGATATCGTTAACTGGGTTGCGAAGAACAAAGAAAGCAACAAGATCAAATATGTTATTCATACAGGAGATATTGTCGATAAATCCTACCAGGAATATCAATGGCAGGAAGCCGACAGAGATATGAAAGTGCTGGAAGACGCGAAAATTCCTTACGGCGTACTCGCGGGTAACCATGATGTCGGACACCAAGATAGCGATTATGCAAAATATTGGCAGTATTTCGGAGAAGAGCGCTTCAAAGATATTCCGACATTCGGAGGCTCTTATGAGAACAATCGCGGACACTACGATCTGGTATCCGCAGGCGGTAATGATTTTATTGTCGTATATATGGGCTGGGGACTCGGGAATAAGGAAATCGATTGGATGAATGAGGTTGTCTCGAAGTATCCGGAACGTAAAGCAATCTTGTGTTTGCATGAATACATGCTTGTCTCCAATAACCGTGCTCCAATTGCGGAGAAAATATTTGAAAAAGTAATTAAACCGAACAAAAATGTCATTGCTGCACTATCAGGACATTATCATGATGCCCAAATCAAAATCGATGAGCTCGACGACAATGGTGAGAAGAGACAAGTCTACCAAATGCTCGCGGACTATCAAGGCGCAGAGGAAGGCGGTCTTGGCTATATCCGTCTGATGCAATTCGATGTCAAGAACAACAAGCTTCATATGAAGACATATTCGCCATATTTGAACGACTATAACTATTACGATCCTAAGTTATTTCCAGGCAAAGACGAGTTCTCGCTTGATCTGGATTTGCAGCCAAAAACAAAACGCGTCGCGACCGATTACATCGGGGTCAAGGTATACAGCGATCTACCAATTGGCAAGGTGAGTCATGTGGAGAGCGGTAAGCAAGCTTCTCTGACATGGAATAACCTCAAAGGCGATAGCTACTACCAATGGTACACGAAGGTGGAAGACTCGAACAGCGGACAAGTGTTGTCGGATATTTGGGGCTTCTATACGGGAAAAGTGGATACAGGGAATCCTAACCCGGGTAACCCTGATCCGAAGCCAGATCCAAAACCGCAACCTAAGCCGGAGCCTTCTTCGGATAAAGGGGTTGTGAATATCAAGCCGGGTGCGGACGGAGCTTATACGGCAGATCGTGCTGCACTTGAAAAAGCGGTCAACCAATCAGAGAACGGCAAAGTTGCGATCAAACTCGAGGGAACCGCTTCGGAAAAAGCGGCTCAACTCACGTTGGATGCAGCTGGCGTACAGATAGCGAAGAATCGCAAGCTGAGCCTTGAAATCGCTGGTGCTGGATTTACCGTGACGATTCCGGCAGCTTCCCTGCCGAATGGCATCGCAGATGCGGATCGCATCGTGCTTCAGATCGATCCGACGATGAACTCTACGATTCAGACGGCCGTCAAGGATGCGCTCCGTACGAACGGTGAGTTGAAGTCGACCGGCGTAGTATTCACGCTCAAGCTTGTGACGGTCAAAGGGAAGTCGGAGACATCGGTTTCGCAGTTTAGCGGTCCGATTTCCGTCACACGTACACTAACAGTTGAGCAAATGAAGCAGCTGCAGAAAGACTATGCCAATTTATATCGCCTGATCGGCGGTAAGGCACAGCTGATCGGCGGAGCATTCGATGGCAACACGGTAAGCTTTACGACCGACCAACTGGCGCAATTCGCTGTGATGGAAACTCACAAGACATTCGCTGACTTAACAGGCGGATGGGCAGACGAGTATATTCTCAAGCTGGCAGCGAAGAACATCATTACAGGCATGGACGATAACCATTTCAGACCGAATCTGAATGTGTCACGAGCAGACTTTACTACGCTAGTCATTCGTGCACTGGGACTCCAGACGGCCGAGAACAATCCGGCGTTCGCGGATGTAGCAGCAGATGCTTATTATGCAGGCTATGTCAGCAAAGCGGCCGAGCTTGGTCTTGTGCAAGGTAACGACGGCAAGTTCCGTCCGAAAGATCAGATTACACGGGAAGAAGCGGCTCTCGTACTTGTCCAAATGGCACAGTATATGAAGAAGCCAATGACTGAGACCACGTCCGGAGCGGCATTCGCCGACATGAACAGCATTTCTGGCTGGGCTAAGGATGCGGTTAGTAAGCTGCAAGCAGCGGACATCATTAACGGCAAAGACGATAACCGTTTCGATCCGCGCGGCTCAGTGACACGAGCTGAGATTGCGAAGATGTTGTATATGATTTTGAATAAGTAATGTCATGACCAAGATAGATCCATCCTTCGGGATGGGTCTATTTTTTTTCCACCTATACGCTAACGCGAACTTTACATTCCCTCTTATTTCCAACATACTAAAAATAGTAGAAAGTCAGGAGGAACTAGGATGAACTTTAATCTGATCGAAGCGATCGAAGTTCTGGAGCGGATGTAGGACCTTGGGTTGCATATTTAGGGATATTAAATAAGAAATAATCTATCATCTCGTATCCATCTATTACCTTGGAGAGGAAGATTTCCCTTGGAAAACGTAATCAGCAGCGTAAATTGGCAAGACAAAAATGAAGAACTGGACGAATTGTTAGAGCAAGCCATATCCATCACTGTGCATCCCTTGGATCAGGGATTCGAAGCCGAAGTCGTAAGGATTACCATCGCTGAACAGAGCTTCGTCTTGAAAATATGGAGCAAGCACTCCAAACCGGATATCAGGTCCCAATATCATTTGCTGCATGTCCTCTCTGAGCGTGGATTGTCCGTCTCGAAGCCGCTCGGCTGGGGGATCAATCCGAATGGCGATCCGGTGTTATTAACAACGTTCGATGGATCGCCAATTACACGCGTGAATAAGAAGAAAATGACCCAATTTGCACGCATGCTGCGTGACATCCATAAGACCGATGCGAAGGATATGGGTGATTTCCACCTTCCGAAGTTTGATTTCATTGACTACTTTTTCCCGGGCGTAAGGGAGCATTCCGATGTATTGCAAGCGTTAAGGCATGTTACCGAAGTGACCACAATTCAACAGGATCAGATTATTCACGGCGATTTCCACTTAGGCAACATTCTAGAGAACAATGACCGATACACCGTCATCGATTGGACGAATGGGCAATTAGGGGACGCAAGATATGATTTCGCATGGTCGTTTATCTTGTTGCAAATACATATATCCGATCGGCACGCCGAGATGTTCCGTTCCGCTTATTTAGCGAAAAATAGCATCTCGCAGGAAGAACTTGAACGGTTCGAAGCGCTGGCTTGTCTGCGGTGGGTGCTGCTGCATCGATACGGCAGTGTGCCGATTGGACCGGACACCATGGAGAGAGCGGAAAGCTTCATGCGGAGCAATCCATTTCTTGGCCCGTTTGCTCAGGATTTTCTTTACAGAAAAATTTGATTCTACCCCGAAAACAAGCTATTCTAAGGGAATGGTGATAAGAAGACAAGCGAAGGGGATTAAATCCATTGAATAATCAAGATATACACCAAGAATTGCCTGAAAATTTCGAGGCATTAAAAGCATCTGCGAAGCGTTCCGCGAATTGGAGAGAACGTCTTCAAGCGGTTGAAGAATTAGGCCAGGTTGATCATCCACAGTCGATTGCGATCCTATCGCGGATGATGACGCATGATCTCGTATACCCTGTTCAAGAGGCGGCATATAAACAGCTTAAGGCGATGGGGGAGAACGTTCAACAGCCTTCCCGCAACAAGCCGGAGCTGTTCAAAGGAATCTCGAAAATTATGATGCGCATTAAGAAGAGCTTACCGAAAGACCATACGTACGAGCAGTTCAAAGAAAAAGTGCAGAAGATGCGCATTGATATCTACGACGCGTACGAAGGTGAGAAGGGAGCGGACTTCGATCCGTGGCTCGAGAAAATGTGGAAGTCCTTGGAGACGTATAAGAAGTAACAGATTTACCCGAACACTAGGGTAGTTGGAGTGATGGCATGAGCAAGGCAAAAGGTAAAGGCGGAACAGGCCGCGGAACGGGCAAAAAAGGCTGGAACCGCTGGCAAGCTGCTGAGAAGCGGGCAATGAACACGCCCAAACCTTATAAGAGCAAGGGAACGAAGAAGCCGTCCGAATCTCCAGATCCATTGGATTTGAAGAAGGGCGACAAATTATAATTTCCTGATGATGAAAGACTGTTGAGAACCTTCGACAGTCTTTTTTTTGTGTGATGACTTATGGCGCTTTAACATTCGGCTGGTGCTTACGTTTATTTTCCGAATCAAGTGCTTGGCAGCCAAATCTTGACGATAAATCGGCGTATAACCATCTGACGGTCCAAATAGGGATCTTAGCTCCGGGTATCCGCAACCTATCTGGCATTTGCTCCCCCATATAGCAATACTCATCACTTCAATCTCTTTGGAAGAGTGGTATAATTTTAATGTTACAGCATTGAGGTCAAGCGCGGACCTTGACCAGACTGAATACAGCCAAAAAGAGATGATACAGTGAATTTTATTAGTCCTAATTTAAAACGTAAAACGAATGTCCTGTTAAATAAATATTTCACGGGAGACACGCTTGATTACAAACAGATTATCGCGATCATCATTCCGATATTTGTGGATCAAGCTTTTATTATTTTGATGAGCTTGGTGAATACGGCCATGATTAGCTCCTCCGGAGTGGCGGCAGTCAGTGCGGTGAGTATGGTCGATTCGCTGAATATTTTCTTGATCAACGTGTTCGTCGCTGTAGCGACGGGTGGAACGGTCATTGTTGCCCAGTACAGGGGGAGCGGGAATCCGGAGATGGTCGCGAAGGCTGCGGCCCAGGCCATATCGGCGGTTGCGATCCTATCGGTCTTGATCAGCGCGATCGTCATTATTTTCCACAATCCGACGTTGGATTTGTTATTCGGTCAGGCGGATGCAGATGTCTTTCATAATGCGAGGCTATTCTTGATTGGTAGTTGCATTTCGTACCCCTTCATTGCGATATTCCAAGCGGTAACAGGCGCGCTGCGCGGGGTAGCAGAGACGAAGGCATGCCTCGGCTTGTCGCTCATTATGAATTTGACGTATCTAGGTTTAAATATTTTGTTCATCTCTGTGCTCGATATGGGGGTTACCGGGTTAATTATCTCGTTAATCACAGCTAGGGTACTCGGGATGGCGGTGTCGCTCATCTATCTGCTCAAGTACAATCAGACGCTGCGATTCCGGATTAAAAATGCTTTGAAGATTGATTTCTCGATTCTCAAGAAAGTCATGATCATTGGCGTACCGTTCGCTGCGGAGCAGATGTTCTTCAATGGCGGGAAGCTGTTAACGCAGACGTTCATTGTACAGCTAGGGACGATGGCGATCACCGTGAATGCGATTGGGAACTCGATTGCGCTCGTCTTCCAGATTGGGGCCAGTGCACTCAGTATTGCGGTCGTGACCGTGGTCGGTCAATGTATCGGGCGGCGGAACATTCAGGATGCGCGGAAGTTCATTAAGTCGTTCATCGGCTTGTCCACCGTAATCTTCCTGGTCGCAGCCGCGATTTTGATGCCATTGATGCCATGGATCGTGAAGCTGTTCTCTCCACCAGCGGAAATCGTGTCTTCGATCTACGGGCTTATGGTCTTGATTGCCGTGACTCAGCCGCTGCTATGGTCAATCAGTTTCATATTGCCTTCTGCGTTACGTGCAGCGGGAGACTCTAATTTCACATCGATCTCATCCTTGATTACCATGTGGGTGTTCCGCGTGATTTTCGGTTATGTGCTTGGGATTACGCTTGGCCTCGGCATCATGGGCGTCTGGATTGCGATGGTTAGTGAATGGGGGATCCGTGGTGCGATCTTCTGGTGGCGGTTCAGAGGCGAGAAGTGGTATAGCAGGAAGTTGATATAGTGCTGGAAGAAGCAAGCTGATGTCGGATTGTCGATGTCAGCTTTTTTGTAACGTCTAAACGAAGAGCTGATCTGATATACTAGAGTTATATAGATCTGCTGGGAAGGAGGGGAATTGGATGGAATTGCTGCAAATTGATCAATTAAAACGAGAATTAGATTCGCTTCGACCTTTACCTATCGCCGCTGTTAGGAATTTGGAAGAAGTTTATCGCGTAGAGTGGACTTTCAATTCGAATGCGATCGAGGGGAATACGCTGACGTTGTTAGAAACCAAACTTGTGTTAGAGCAAGGTTTGACGATCGGTGGAAAGAAGCTTCGGGAACATTTCGAAGTCATTAATCACGCGGAAGCCATTGCGTATATTCAAGAACTGATTGATCAGGGGCATGAACTTACGGAATTCGTAGTCAAATCCATTCAACATCTTGTTCTCAAAAATATTGCAGATGATGCTGGGCGGTACCGTATGGTCAATGTCAGAATATCTGGTTCTGAGCATGTACCCTCGCATTACACGCTTGTGCCTGAACAAATGGAGCAGTTAATCCAGTGGTATGAATCACAGCGCAACATCATGCATCCCGTGTTATTAGCGGCAGAGTTTCATTACAGATTCGTTTATATCCATCCATTCTCGGATGGAAATGGGCGTACGGCGAGGTTATTAATGAATCTGATTCTTATGCAATATGGATACCCTCCTGCGATTGTAAAAGCAGCAGATGCTGCGAGACTCCGCTATTATGAGACGCTGGAAGAAGCAAGTGTTCAAGGTCAGTTGCAACCCTTTATAGAGCTGATCATGGAATGCGTCTCGGAGAGTTTGCAGTCCAATTTGTCTGCGGTGAAATAGTTCATTTAATTAACGTCATTCTCACTCTTTATTTTGGAGTGCAATGGCGTTTTTTTGAAGAGATAAGAATGTATAAGTTATCAAGGTTATTTTGTTTTCTTGCGGTTTTAATCCCTGACACCCTGTTGTCCGATTTGATCCGTTATACTAGAAAAAACATGTTAAGCAGGAGGGGACAGCATTGGCTGAGCCATTAAAATTAGTCTATCATGAAGCGTTTCTACGCGGTTTTGGTGAGAAAGTGCAATCTGCGTATGGCGCATTTCAACTGGAGCAATTTATCACGGATGTCATCGACGAGACGTGGGACGAGCTAGCGCTCAAAGAACGGATGCGGAAAATATCGGTGACGCTCGGACGGTATTTGCCGCCTAGTTATGAAGAAGCAATCAAGGTCCTGTTCGCGATCGATGAGACCTGTACGGGCTTTCCGTACCTCTTCTTGCCCGACTTCGTCGAGGTCTATGGACAAGCTGAGGAGCATTGGGAGCTGTCGATGCAGGCGCTGGAGCGGTTCACGTCAGGATCTTCTTCTGAGTTCGCGATCAGGCCGTTCTTATTGCGCGATCCCGAGCGGGCGATGCGCCAGATGGCGATTTGGGCAGAGCAACCGAGTGAGCATGTACGACGGCTTGCCAGTGAAGGGTGTCGTCCAAGGCTGCCTTGGGGTGTAGCGTTATCGATGTTCAAGCGCGCCCCCGCGCCGATTCTACCGATTCTGGAGAAGCTGAAAGCCGACCCGTCCCTCTATGTGCGCAAAAGCGTTGCGAACAACTTGAATGATATTGCGAAGGATCATCCGTCGATCGTGATCGAGACAGCGCGGCGTTGGCAGGGAAAACACTCGGATACGGATTGGATCATTCGCCACGCATGCAGGACATTGATTCGTAAAGCCGACCCGGAGATCATGCGAATTTTCGGATATGCAGAGGATGCATCTTCGCTAACGACCTCAGCCTCCATTGCTGTAGAGCCTAATGCGCTCACGATTGGCGAGCGCTGCGAGCTACAATATGCGCTGCGCGTGAGAGAAGGGGAAGAAGTACGCGTTCGGATTGAATATGGGATATACTTTGTAAAAGCGAAGGGGCAGACGTCTCGCAAATTATTCCTGCTAACGGATAGAACCGTCCTGGGTGGCACCGTTCTGAACGGGCGACGAAGCCATAATTGGGCAGACTTAACCACGCGCCGCCATTATCCAGGGGGACATCGGATTGTCCTGGTGGTGAATGGGGTGGAAGTGGCGGAGACGATGATGGAGTTGAGGGAATAGTTGAAAGTGCACGAAATAAAAGACGAATCCTACCTTGTTAGATAGAATTCGTCTTTGGATTAGAAAATTTATATTCGATGAACAGAATCACCTTGGATTAACTTGACATAGATTCGTTCCTGCTCTACTTCTTCCGAAGCGATAAGTTTTAATAGCTGTTCCGAAGCGACTGCACCCCATTTGTGCTTGGAATAATCGATGGTAGCTATTCGAGGTTGTGTATATTGCGTTAGCTCCATGTTATCGAATCCGATTAGGTGGATATGTTCACCGATGCGGAATTCACTTTGTTGCACGGCATCATACACACCGAGGGCCATTTCATCATTGAGACAGAAGACAGCAACCGGTTCCGTATAATCTTCCATAATTTTGTGCGCCGCTTGTACTCCTGATGATTTATTGAAATCTCCTTGAATGGGAATGCATTCAATAGGTTGATTTCTATCGATCGTTTGTTTTACGGCTTGTAGTCGTTGAACCGAATCAAAAGAATCAGGAGGTCCTGTAACAATATATATTTTACGATGCCCCTGTTCAATTAAGTATTCAACGGCAAGCCCGGCCCCTGCTTTATTATCGAGTAATACTTGGTTGATATTAGGGTGCTTTAATTCTCTGTCGAGCACAACCAGTTTATGACCTCGATCTGCATGGAGTAGCAATTCCTCACTAGAGAAAAAGGCATCTAACACGATGGCGCCATCGATCATTTTCTCCGGCAACAAACGATGCGACTGTTTTCCGCTGCAGACGATTAAATCATAGTTATTTTTGTTCAGAATTTCCTTCATTCCTTGCAATAAATCACCATAAAAAGCGCCATTAAAATCCGTTAAGAATGCACCAATAATTTTTGTTTCTCGTCTTTTTAAATTTCGAGCCGCTGCATTGGGTGTGTAATTTAATTCTTTTGCAATAGCTAATATCTTTGATGCAGTTTCCTCGTTGACTTTGGGATTTCCGTTCAGCGCATAAGAAACGGTCGAGATCGAAACCCCGGCTTTTTTAGCGACATCTTTTATACTGACCACGATATACGCTCCTAACGTTCACTCACTCATAATGAAGATAATTAGTTCTATTATACCAAATGTGATGACGATCCTAATAGAGTGCTCAGTAGCTTTTACATATAAATGTTGATTTCATTCATCGTATCGCTCATCAAATCGCTTAGTTGTTGCTCGTCGATCCGAATGCCGCCTTTACGATAACGGTTCGTTGTTTCGGTTGTAGCAGCATCTTTTCCATTTACAGTTATACGTCCAATCGCTTGGCCGGTAATATGGTAGACAAAACGTGTCATAGATCCACGGATTGTAAAGTCAAATTGCATACCATCGCATGTTGTTGGTAGGATAGGATCCAGAATAAGATCGCCGCCTTCATGACGAATACCCAAGCAGTTGGAGATCAATTGATTCATGTAGATCCCAGGACCGCTGGAATAGATTCTCCAACCGCCTTTAACCGCGACATCGCCCGTACGTAATTCGTTGAATCGTTCCTGTGCTTCATAACGGTCATTGAACTTCCCATCGGAGCTGCTAAAGTAAGCGTTGCTCTGACGTAATTCAGCATTTGGCACGACGTCCCGAATGCCTACTGGATTAATCATGGCAAGACCTTTCCATGTTTCATCGGCTTTTCCGAGTTTCGCCATCGCTTCTACAAAGCGGATGTGAGCATGGACGTATTGCAGACCGACTTCACGACCAAAATTGGATGCTTGTTCAGCTCGTTTGAAGTTTGTGCTTACACCACCAACATATTGAGCTGGACGGTTCATCAAGCGTACACCATCCGGACAATAGAGTTCTTTCTTAATAAGCTCATAGTGAGCTGCTGCTTGCTCTTCGTTTAGTAATTCACCGATCATACTGCGAGTCATCGGGAGGAGGCGATATTGAATGCCTGTCTTCGTATCTGTTGGATGCAGCATCAATTCAGCTTGACCTGGCTTTTCCATGTATACAAAACCTGGAATCACATCCGTGTGCAGCATATAGCGATTGAAGTCAGCTTGAATAGCAGCAGCATGTTCGCTTAATTCTACAGCCATCGCTTCGTCAACTTGGGATAACGCTGTAGCTAGTTGGTTGAACACTTGGTATGTTAGTGCAACCGTCCAGCTGCTGACCATATATTGTTTCAATTGTGCATTTGCTGGTTGAAGCGTATCATCCCAGTCGCCATCACCATAAGAAGATAAGTGTGTATCATGCAAGAAATGATTTTTAATATATTCGATTTCTTTTTTAGCATGATCATAGATCGTTGCTTTCTTCTCTGTTAGCTCACCTGTATGACGGATGGAATAAGGCACTTCTTCTTGAAGGATGCTGTAATCCTTGGTGAAGTTCAGATAGTCGCTCAAAACTTTGAGTGGCCATACAATAATATCGCCATGGCTTTCTTCTTGTTGTATATGTTTGTACTGATCGAACATGAACCATTGCGGCCAGTTGCCTTCATCCTCATATTGATGAGAGAACACCACTTTGATGATGTCCCGTACTTCATTATACTTTTGAGTTGCCATAAAATATTCTGTTGGTCCTTGGCATACATCACGCGTACCCCATGCTGCGCCGCCGTATTGTTCTAATCCATGAGGGACTGAATAGTGCACTAACATATTGTGTGTATACCACCATGCCAGGGCGTTTACTTTTTGAATCTCATCGGTAAGACCTTCTGGATGATTCAGATTAAAGCCGTTCATAACTTGCTCATAAAATGCACGGTAGCTAGCAATTTCCGTGTCTACATCTGGAGTTCCAAATGGTAAGTCTCCGCCATCAATTAACCCTTGTGCCGTCATATTCCATTCGTTTGTAGCAGATAATTCAAGGACGACAAGAGAAGCCGATCCAGCATCTACCTGTTTAGCCATCGCTGTTTCATCTTGTATTGTCATAGCTGTACCTGTAAATTTCATACGATAGCAAAGGGCAGGCAACGTGTTTGCACTATCGGATGCTGCATCTGCACGGAATGTAAGTACAGAGTCAGACTGCTCCATGTGATAAGGGGCAACGTATTCATTATTGTTCATCGATACTTGATTCGTTACGAGATAACGATAAGCTTTGCCGGAAGTAGAACGAACTTGTAAGTGCAATTCCGGTGTGTTTACGGTTGTGAAGTTCGTAATGACGAGCATATCGTCTGCCATTTTGTAATACCAGCGAGCATAGTTAAAGCCCATTTCGAACATCGAAGGCATGGTAAGCAGGTGATATGTACCCTCGATTTCGATATAAATCCGTTGACCGGATGTTTTCATCACATTCAGAGCATTACGAGCATTCGTTAACATTTTATTGCAAGACGTATTTCCAACAACCAATTGGGAGTTGAATATCCCATACATATAAGAAGTTGTTGTTAAGATTTGATCGTTCAAGTGCGCGTTATCCCCAGTCATTAGAATGTGACCGTGTGGGCGCTCAACAAGTAATTCCTTGGCCTTCAATACGATATGTTCGTGCGTATCGGTAAAGAAGGATAACAATTCTTCACCTTGCCACTCTTCTTGGTGTCGGTTAGGGAAGAGACTCTTCACTTCTTCTAATGTCATGGATTCGGTTGTTAGCGGTGATCCGATATGTGACGCAAGGTTTACCTTCGTTACAGAAGTGCTTGTTGTAGCTTGAAGTCCGGATACCTGCACCCATGCTTCTTCAATCTCTTTGTTGAATTCAAGGGATGTGATGGCTGCCTTATGATCCGGGCTGAAGAGGCCGTAAAATACAAACCGTGCAGTCCCATTCACTGTAACGCGCTCTGATTGCAATGCAGTATAGGCAAATTCATATTGATAAACTTCATTATTTAATTGTGCTTGTTGAAGTGCAGCGATCTGATTCGTAGCTTTATAAGATAGGCCGAAGAATTGGAATCCATCCGTTGAGAAGCCCACAGCCTTCGTCAATGAACCTTGTTGGATATAAGGGAATGCGCCAGCTTGCGGCATGTTCTGACGCGAGCATACGACATAACCCTTCTCTGCATCTTCAAACGTTGTATGGTCAATATATTGAGATAGGTAAGCTTCGTTTGAGCGTACAGCCCCTTGATCTGCTAGACCGATATCTTGTCCGTAGATGACATCAACAACCTCACC
>Ga0209025_1001799_pt1 | contig 25433 bp, 19 predicted proteins | sample AraplaMF_Col_mLB_FD_184256 | JGI IMG/M metagenome (GOLD analysis project Ga0209025, IMG submission 184256) | Arabidopsis root microbial communities from the University of North Carolina, USA - plate scrape MF_Col_mLB (SPAdes) (version 2) | ecosystem: Host-associated > Plants > Roots > Endosphere... | reverse complement strand
CGATGCGACCGCGATCGCTGCGATGCGCACCAGGCTGGGGCTCGATGCCCCGGTGATCGAGCAATACTGGACCTTCCTCTCCGGAGCGCTGCGGGGCGACTGGGGCGTGTCGCTGGTCACTGGCCGGCCGGTGATCCAGGAGATCCTCGCCGTCCTGCCCTGGACCATCGAGCTGACGCTGGTCTCGATGGCGATCGGCATCGCGATCGGCGTGCCGCTCGGAGTCTGGGCTGCGATCAATCGCAACCGCATGCCGGACTATGTGACGCGCATCGCCTCGCTGCTCGGCCTGTCCTTTCCGCCCTTCGTCTCGGCGATCATCCTGCTGATCGCCTTCGCGATCGTGCTGCGCTGGTTCCCGGTGATCAGCGCCGGCTCCGGCTCTCTGTCGGCCTGGTTCCAGGCGATGGCGCTGCCGGCGCTCAATCTCGGCCTGATCATGGCCGCCTACATCACCCGCGTCGCCCGCTCGGCCATGCTGGAGGTGCTGCAGGAGGACTATGTCCGCAGCGCACGGGCCAAGGGCGTGCCCTGGCGCGTCGTGGTCTGGAAACACGCGCTGCGTAACGCGCTGATCCCGGTCATCACCATCGTGGGTCTGTATCTCGGCATCCTGATCGGCAATTCGGTGCTGACCGAGATCGTCTTCAACCGGCCCGGTCTCGGCAAGCTGATCATCGGCGCGCTGAACCAGCGCGACTACACCATGCTGCAGGGCATGATGGTGATCTACACGCTGATCGTCGTGCTGGTGAACATCGCCACCGACCTGACCTATGCCGTCGTCGATCCAAGAGTGAAGCTGTCATGAGCACCTCGGTCCATGATGCCGGCCAGGCTGCGCCGCCGCGCCTGCGTTGGCTTTCGGCCACGATCGGCGCCTTCAACGCCAACAAGACCTCCTGGGTCGGGCTCGTCATCGTCGTCGCAGTGGTCCTGGCCGCTGTGTTCGCTCCGGTCATCGCCCCGCATGACCCGCTCGAGCAGGACATCCTGTCGCGCCTCCAGCCGCCGCATGACAATTTCTATCTCGGCACCGATTATTTCGGCCGCGACATCCTCTCCCGCCTGCTCTACGGCGCGCGCATCTCGCTCGTCATCGGTGTCGCCTCGACCGTGATCGCACTGGTGCTCGGCTCGCTGATCGGCATCCTCGCCGGCTGGTATGGCGGCAAGTTCGATGTCGTCGTGATGCAGACGATGGACATCCTGCTCGCCTTCCCCTCGCTCATCCTCGGCCTGATCCTGGTCGCGATGCTCGGCCCCTCAATGGAGAACATCATCATCGCGATCGCGCTGACCTCGATTCCCTCCTTTGCCCGCATCGCCCGTGCGCCGACGATCTCGGTCAAGGAGCGCGACTATATCGAGGCCGGTCGGGCGCTGGCCTTCTCCGACGTCCGGATCATGGCGGGCCACATCCTGCCCAACATCTTCCCCGAGATCCTGGTGATGGGCTCGCTCTGGCTCGCCAACGCGATCCGCACCGAGGCCTCGCTCGCCTTCGTCGGGCTCGGCGTGAAGCCGCCGATCCCGACCTGGGGCGGCATGATCCGCGAGGGTTTCGAGAACATCCTCGACAGCTACTGGCTGGTGCTGGCGCCGAGCATCGCCATCCTGATCATCGTCTTCGCGCTCAACATCCTCGGCGACGGCCTGCGCGACGCCATCGACCCCAAGCTCAAGGGCGAACGATGAGTGGCCCCGTCCTTTCCGTCGAGAACCTGCAGACGGCCTTCCGCGTCGGCGGCCGGTGGCGCTGGGCGATCGAGGATCTGAGCTTCGACATTGCTCCGGGCGAGACCGTCGCGATCGTCGGCGAATCCGGCTCGGGCAAATCGGTCACCGCGCTCTCGATCATGCGGCTGGTCTCGGCCGCCAATGGCCGCATCCAGGGCAAGATCGCACTCGAAGGCCGCGACCTGCTGGCGCTCTCCGAGGAGGAGATGCGCAAGGTCCGCGGCAACGACATCGCGATGATCTTCCAGGAACCGATGACGAGCCTGAACCCGGTCCTGACCGTCGGCCATCAGATCTGCGAGGCACTGCGCTATCATCGCGGGCTCGACAAGGCGGCCGCCGAGGCCGAGGCACTGCGCATGCTGGAGAAGGTGCGCATCCCCTCCGCCAAGACCCGCTTTGCCAATTATCCCCACCAGCTCTCGGGCGGCATGCGCCAGCGCGTGATGATCGCGACCGCGCTCGCCTGCAAGCCCAAACTCCTGATCGCCGACGAGCCGACCACTGCGCTCGACGTGACGATCCAGGCGCAGATCCTCGAGTTGATCAAGACGCTGCAGGACGAGGAGGGCATGTCGGTCCTCTTCATCACCCACGACATGGGCGTCGTCGCCGAGATCGCCGACCGCGTCGTGGTGATGTGGAAGGGCCGCAAGCTCGAGGATGCGCCCTCGGAGCAGGTCTTCAACCGGCCGGTACACGGCTATACCAAGGCGCTGCTCGCCGCGGTTCCCAGGCTCGGCGACATGGAGGGGCATGGCAGGCCGTTGCGCTTCCCCCATATCGATCCCGACCATGGCGAGGTGCGCGGCAAGCCGGTCGAGGCCGCCGATACGGTCAAGGCCAGCGAGGCCCCGCTCCTCGAGGTCGCCGGGCTGACGACGCGCTTTGGCATTCGCGGCGGGCTGCTCGGGCGGCTGCGCGGCCGGGTCCATGCGGTCGAGAACGTCTCCTTCACGCTGCAGCGCGGCGAGACGCTGGCGCTGGTCGGCGAATCCGGCTGCGGCAAGTCGACGACGGGGCGCTCGATCCTGCGGCTGATCGAGCCCTCCGCGGGCACGGTGCGCTTCGAGGGCCGGGACGTCACCGCCTTCGGCAAGAGCGACTTGCTCGGCGCCCGCCGTGACATGCAGATGATCTTCCAGGATCCCTTCGCCAGCCTCAATCCGCGCAAGTGTGTCGGCGCCGCCATCGCCGAGCCGATCGTCGTCCATGGCCTCGCCCGGGGCGCGGACGCGAAGGAGCGCGTTGACGAGCTGATGCGCCGTGTCGGCCTGTCGCCAGCCATGGGCACGCGCTTCCCGCACGAGTTCTCGGGCGGCCAGCGCCAGAGGCTCGCCATCGCCCGGGCCCTGGCGCTCTCACCCAAGCTCGTCGTGGCGGACGAGGCTGTCTCGGCGCTCGATGTCTCGGTGAAGGCGCAGGTGCTCAACCTGATGCTCGACCTCCAGGCGGAATTCGGCCTCGCCTATCTCTTCATCTCGCATGACATGGCGGTGGTCGAGCGTGTCAGCCACCGTGTGGCGGTGATGTATCTCGGCGAGATCGTCGAGCTCGGCCCGCGCGAGGCGGTGTTCGCCAATCCGCTGCATCCCTATACGCGAAAGCTGCTCTCGGCCGTGCCGGTGCCCGACCCGGCGCGCCGATCCTTACGCCGCGAACTGGCGGTCGACGAGATCCCGAGCCCGATCCGCGCGCTCGACTGGCGCGCCCCGGCTCAGGCGCTGATCGAGGTCGAGACCGGCCATTTCGTCAGACAGGCGGTCTGACGGAGGCAGGCCCTCCATAGCATCGGCAAACCACCCAGGTTGGTCATTTCGGCCGGGCTGATGCCCAAGGCAGCGTTGCGCCACAATCGGACATTGGCACTCTGCCCAGAAGCGGACGCTCCTGCCCTCTGGTGCTGAACATCCGCCCGTTCATGACCCGCCCAGAACCTTGCCTGGATTGAGGGTGCCATGCGGATCCAGTGCTTGCTTGATCGCCCGCATAAGCCCGAGCTGAGCAGCCTGCTTGTAGTGAGCGAGTTCGGCGACCCGATAGCTGCCGATGCCGTGCTCTGCAGAGATGCTTCCCTGGCATCTAGCTACGACGTCGTGGACTGTGCGGTTGATCGCTGGTTTAGCGTCGGCTGCGGCGCCAAGCACGTTGAAATGGACATTCCCGTCCCCGACATGGCCGAATACGACGAGCTGCAATCCATCGAAATCCCGGTGCAGGACATGCGTGGCGTCGAGGATGAAGTCGGGGATCCGGTCGATCGGCACGGACACGTCGTGCTTCACGCTGCGCCCGGACTTCAGCTCTGCCTCGGAGACATGTTCCCGGAGCGCCCACAGGGCAGCCGCCTGCGCTTCAGTTTCCGCAATCACGCCATCGCTGGCGTCGCCGGCCTCCAGGGCGGCGGCGAGCGCCGCCTCCATCGCGTCGCGCAGGCCGGACAGGCTCGCAGCCGCCTCGATCAGCACCGCCCACGACCGGAGCGCCATGGGCGGCTTCAGCGCGAAATGCTGCCTCACGAGATCGAGCGCGGTTGGCGAGATCAGCTCGAAGGCGGCGAGCGCATCGCCGAGTTCGGTGCTGGCATGCCTCAGCAAAGCCAGTGCGGCTGCGGGGTCGGGAACAGCGAGGAAAGCAGTGACCTTGTGCCGCGGCCGGGGCGCGAGGCGCAGGCTCGCCGCCGTGATGATCCCGAGCGTGCCCTCGGCGCCGATCAGGAGCTGCTTCCAGTCGTAGCCCGCATTGTCCTTGTGCAGCCGGCGCAGCCCCTCGACGATCGAGCCGTCGGCGAGGACGGCCTCGAGCCCTAGCACGCGCTGGCGCACCATCCCGTAGCGCAGGACGTTGATGCCCCCTGCATTCGTCGAGATCACGCCTCCGATCTGGCTGGAGCCCTGGGCCGCGAAGCTGACCGGGAAGAGCAGATCATGCTCCCGCGCCGCCTCCTGCACGTTCTCGAGCACGGCCCCGGCTTCGACCGTCATGGTCATGCCGACGGGATCGACGCAGCGGATTGCGTTCATCCGCGACAGGCTGAGCACGATCTGAGTTCGCCCCGCGATCGGCACCGCCCCGCCTGCGAGGCTGGTATTGCCACCCTGCGGCACGATGGCGATGCCCCTTCCGTCGCAGAGCCGCACCACGGCCGAGACCTGCTCGACGGTCTTGGGGCGAGCCACGGCGAGTGCCGGCGCGCCGAACTCGCCGCGCCAGTCGATGCAATAGGGCGACATGGCCTCGTCGCCCACAATCAACCCGGCATCGCCCAGAATCGGATGCAGCGCCGCCAGGACATCGCTGTTCGCATTCGGAAGGGTCGTCACCATGGCTCAGGCCCTGCCGGTGCCGGCGGATGCCGGGTTGAAGCCGTAGAGGCGATGAGCGTTATCGGTGAGTACCCGGTCACGGGCAGCCGGATCGGGCACCCAGTCGGCGAGCAAGTCAAGCAGATCACCGACATTCATCATGTGCTGCCAATGCGCGACATGCGGCCAGTCGGAGCCCCAGACGCAGCGTTCCGGCGCTGCTTCATGGAGCAGCCGAGCGAATGGAATCGTGTCCGCGTAAGGTGGTCCCTCCACCGTGTTGCGATAGGCGCCCGAGAGCTTGACCCAGCCGCCGTCGCGCACGAGCGAGAGAAGCGTCCGGAAGCCGTGATCGGCAATCCCGCGCGAGACCGGAAAGTGCCCCCAATGATCGACGACAAAGGGCACGGGCAGCCGGGCGAGTTTCGGCGCCAGCGGTGGCAGGTCCCTGGCATCGATCAGGAACTGCAGATGCCAGCCCATTTCACGGGCGAGGACCGCATAGTCGTCCAGCTGGTCGAAACCGACACCGCCGCCATAGAGGATGTTCAGACGCAGGCCGACGATGCCGGCGTCCTTGAGCGCTGCCAGCTCCCTGTCGGGCAAGCCGAGCGGAATGACGGCAATGCCGCGCAGCCGCTCGCGGTTCGCCCTCAGGGTTTCGACCATCAGGCCGTTGTCGGTGCCGTGCACGCTGACCTGGACGAGGACGCCATAGGTCATGCCGGTTGCGTCCAACATAGCGAGATAGTGTTCCGGCGTGGCTGGCGTCGGCGTGTAGCTGCGGCCGGCCACGAAAGGGTGAGCGGGGGGCTGCCCGATGACATGGGCGTGGGTATCGACTGCCCCGTACGGCACCTCGAAGCGCATGGGCCGATGCGGATGCGGATCAGGCCCTGGGCAAGCCGGGGCCTGATCGGTTGCAGAAGCTTCATCACGCATCGGCGTGCAGCACCTTGCCGCGCGTCTCCGGCAGCGCATAGGCGGCCAGGAAGAACAGCACATAGGCGAACAGGGCGAAGAGGCAGATCGCGTTGGCCAGGGAGGTCATCTGCGAGAGGTAGCCGACGAGGAAGGGGAAGAGCGCGCCGACACCACGTCCGAAATTATAGCAGAAGCCCTGTCCGGAGCCGCGCAGCCTCGTCGGATAAAGCTCGGTCAGGAAGGCGCCCATGCCCGAGAAATAGCCGGAAGCGAAGAAGCCGAGTGGGAAGCCGAGGACCCAGAGCAACTCGTTCGACAACGGCAGCTGCGTATAGGCGAGGACGACCACCACGGCTCCCAGCGAAAAGGTCAGGAACAGGCTGCGGCGGCCGTATTTGTCCGCGAACCAGGCGCCGACGAGATAGCCGACGAAAGAGCCGATGATCAGAGCCGAGAGATAGCCGGTCGAGCTCACAATCGAGAGCTTCCGCTCGGTCGTCAGGAAGCGCGGCACCCAGAAGGTGATGGCGTAGTAGCCGCCCTGGCAGCCGGTTGTGACGAGCGAGGCGAGGATCGTCGTCTTCAGGATCGGGCCCCGGAAGATCTCGAGGATCGACGGACGGTCGCCGGTGGCGGCAACCTTGGCGCGGGCCTCGAGCGAGACCTCCGGCTCCTTCACATAGGCGCGCAGATACAGCACCAGCAGTGCCGGCAGCGCCCCTATCGCGAACATCCAGCGCCAAGCCTGCTCGGCCGGCAGCAGCGAGAACAAAGCAGCCTGCGCCAGTACAGCAAGCCCCCAGCCCACGGCCCAGCCTGACTGGACCGAGCCGACCGCCCGGCCTCGATATTGCGCCCGGATCGTCTCGCCCATCAGCACGGCACCCGCGGCCCATTCGCCGCCAAAGCCGAGGCCAAGCAGGGCACGATAGATCAGAAGTTGCTCGAAATTCTGCGCGAATGCGCAGAGCAGCGAGAAGAACGAGAACCAGATGATGGTCAGCTGCAGCGTGCGGACCCGGCCGATGCGGTCGGCGAGATAGCCGGCCCCCCAGCCGCCGAGCGCCGAAGCGAGCAATGTCACGGTCCCGGCGAGGCCCGCAGTGCCGGCATCGACCTGCCAGAGCATGATGATCGTGCCGATCACCAGCGGGTAGATCATGAAGTCCATGCCGTCGAGCGCCCAGCCCGTCGCGCAAGCCCAGAAGGTGCGCTTCTCGGGAACGGTCATGTCCCTGTAGAAGCCGGTCAGGCTGGTGTCCTCGACCGGCGCGACCGTTCTTGAAGATGTCGCCATTCGTTACCTCCCTTGCGTCGCCTTCCATGGGCGATCGGCTCAGGAGGACAGGTCTCCCAAAACGTTGGGAGACGTCTGCCGGAAAATTCTCAGGCGGCGCCCCGGTAGTCGGCGTTTTGTCGAAAAATTATCGGGAACCGCGCAGCAGGCGGCGATACCGCGCCGGACTCTCCCCCGTCACCGCCCGAAAGGCGACGCCGAAATGCGATTGGGAAGAAAATCCGACCGCCAGGGCGACCTCGACAATCGGCAGGTCTGATGTCGCGAGAAGATGCCGCGCGGCGAGAACCCGTTGTTCCACCACGAAACGATGCGGCGTAAGGCCGGTCGAGCGCTTGAAGGTACGGATGAAGCAGGACGGGCTCATGCCGGCCACCTGCGCCATTGCCGCCAAAGTGACCGGAGCGCCGGGATCGGCCCGCACGAATTCGGCGACGCGCTCACGCATCGTCTCGTTCAAGTTCGGGGTGCGTTCGGCTTGCGGCGAGGTAGGGACCGCGTATCGGTCCGACAGGTGCAGCGCGAGCGTGTAGGCGACCTGCTCGGCCAGCAGCGCATTGGGGCGGTGACCGCTTTCGCTTGCCTCGACGAGACGCCTCGCCGAGATCTCCAGCATCGCGTCTTCCGTATCCCAAGCCCTATCCATCAGGGCGATCGGGCCAGCCGATCCGCGCGCAGCGCCCACCTCCTTGAGCAGCGCCTCGCCAAGATAGAGCAGCAGCAGCTTGCCGGACCGGGCTTCCGGCACGGCATCCACGACCACGCTGCGCCCGGGCTGCCCAATGCGGAAACGCCCTGCGCGGACCGGCGCGTCACGTCGAACCCGTCCATTTTCGATCAAGACGTGACGGCGGACGTCGTAGAGTGTGATCGCGACAGTCGGGACCGGGAGCTCCCCGAACTCGTAAAGATGCGGACCCGTGACTTCGCTGACGGCCGCAGCGAAGCCAGTTGTCGACCAGAGGTCGATGAGAGCCGACTGCCTTCGACCTGTGACGAGTTCAGCGTGAAGAAGAGGGTTCAGCTGCATCAAACCAAGTCAAGTTGGATGAGCGATACCGTTAGCATCGCTCTCTCAGGCTGGCCACCGGCGTCGCCGGCTATTGTTCGTGAAGATTTCTCTCCCGGGCCAATTGTTGTGGGGCTTGGGATCCCCTGGCAGGACCAACGGCAGCCAGATGTCCCCGGCGAGAAGTTATCGAAATGCCTGCTTGAGGATTGATTCACGTATATGCGGAGCGCGCCAAGTGCTGACGTTGGGATACTGCCCGAAACCGGACATATCCAGCGCATTGGGTCAGACGCCTTCTCACGCCGATCCGGGCCCGACACTTCGCCGGGAGGTCTCGGGGATCGGGAAATGGTCAATCTCTGAGAAGCGTCCCTGCCGCGTTCGACCGCCACGCTCGGCTCATTGCCGGCGCATCGTTGGGATTGAAGCCTCTCTCGCATAGGATATCCTTCCAGCATAAAACTACATAAATGTCGTATCAGACATTTACTGAAGGGCGGCGATGGGCGATCCCTTTTCATACCCTGGTTGGCCGCCTATGACAGGAGCCCGAACGGCGCGGCGGAGAAGCGACATGCCGGAACTTTCATGGGCGGAGCAGCCTGAGGCCAGCGAATCGCCGGAGGCGTACGGCGGCGCTGAGGATCTGCAGGGCGTCGACGTGGGCGCCCGCCTGCTGAAGCTGCGCAAGAGCCGGCGCCTGACTCTTCAGGACGTCAGCGCGCTCACCGGCGTTTCCGCCTCGGCTTTCTCGAAGATCGAGCGCAACGAGCTTTCACCGACCATCTCGACGATGCAACGCATCGCCCATGGGCTCGAAGTCGAGCTGGTGACGCTGCTGTCCAGCGAGGAGAACAGCAATGCCGCTGGTTTTCCCGGGCGGCGCAGCATCAACCGGGCCGGGAGCGGCAGCAAGCACTCAACCGGCACCTGCAACAATGTTTTGCTGTGCGCGGACCTCAAGAACAAGCGTGCGACGCCGATCCTGACCACCGTGACGGCGCGGTCGCCGGATGAATATCCGGCCTGGGCGAAATCGGAGGCGGAAATCTTCGTGATGGTGCTCGAAGGCACGCTGGTGGTCCATAGCCGCCTCTATGAGCCGCTCGAGCTCAGCAAGGGTGACTCGGTCTATTACGACGCCACCACCGAACACACCTGGACATCGAAGGGAGAGAGCAACGCCGTGGTCCTGTGGGTCCTCGTCGACCTGTGACGACCTAGGCACGAAAGCCGGGACCGGGGCGCCAAGAGCTCGTCGCGTCTCTGTGTCGTTTCAGAAAAATTTTGTCGTTTTGGAATTTTATTGTTGCCAACGGAAAATTTGTTGAGCTAGCCTCCCCTTCACGAGGGGAACCATGACGCAAACGACGCCCAAGGCGCAGTCATCCGCTGAGCAGGCCGAGCCGGGCCTGCGCCTCCTTGGCATCCGGAAAGCCTTTGGCAGCGTCGTCGCTCTTCGTCCGACGTCCTTCGACGTGCCGGCCGGCACCATGTGTGCCCTGCTCGGTCCTTCCGGCTGCGGCAAGACGACCACGCTGCGCATTGTCGCGGGCTTCGAACTGCCCGATGCAGGCCAGGTGCTGATCCGGGGCGAGGACAGGACTTACGACCCGCCGCAGCGGCGCAAGCTCGGCATGGTCTTCCAGAACTACAGCCTGTTCCCGCATATGACGGTGGCGCAGAACGTCGCCTTCGGCCTGCGGATGGCGGGAATGGCGCGGGCCGAGACGGAGGCGCGCACACGCCGCATGCTCGACATCGTCCACCTGCCCCAGCATGCCGACCGTTATCCGCATCAGCTGTCCGGAGGTCAGCAGCAGCGTGTGGCGCTCGCCCGCTCGCTGGTGACCGAGCCGTCAATGCTGCTGCTCGACGAGCCGCTCGGCGCGCTCGACAAGAATCTGCGCGAGCAGATGCAGTTCGAAATCCGCCAGCTCCAGCGCGAGATCGGCATCACCACGCTGCTGGTGACCCACGACCAGGAAGAAGCGCTCACGATGAGCGACATGATCGTGGTCATGAACCGCGGCGAGATCATGCAGGCCGGATCGCCGACCGAGGTCTACGAACGCCCGCGGACCCGCTTCGTATCCGAGTTTCTCGGCACCTCGAACATTCTCGCCTGCGCTGTGCTTGGTGCCGATGGCGGCAGCCTGCGCCTGCGCCTGCCCGGCGATGATCAGGGCAGCGGCTTCACCGTCGCTGCGGCGGCCTCTCGTCCTGTCGGCTCGACCGCGCTCGTTGCGATCCGCCCCGAGCATCTTCAGGTGAAGTCCGTGTCCGAGGCGCAGCCGGAAGCCCCGCGAGCGACCGTGTCCGGGCACGTTTTCCGCGGCGCCACGCATGTCTTCCAGTTGCAGCGGCCGGGGCTGGACAAGCCTCTGCTGGCCTACAGACAGGTGACCGGCCCGGTTGGCGAGACCGCCTTGTCTCCGGGCGCCGAGGTGGCTCTCACCTGGCTGCCCGGCACCGCCCGGTTGCTGGAGGATGAGATCGCTCCGGAGGTCGGGGCATGACGGCCGCCGCCGGAACGACATCGGGCCGTCGCAGCCCGCTCGGCGCCGGACTTTGGCCGGTGCTGCCGGCCGTCATCTTCCTTCTGTTGTTCTTTCTCCTGCCGCTGGCCGAGAATGGCCTGCAAAGCCTCTATGTGACGGGTTCCGACGGCAAAGCTGCCTTCTCGCTCGCCTACTACGTCCACCTGTTCAGCGACGCCTATTACCTCGGCGTCATCGGCAAGACGATCTGGGTGAGCCTGCTCGCCACCGTGATCTGCATCCTGATCGGCTACCCCGTCGCCTATTTCATGGTCCGGCACGCCGGGCGCTGGAACGGGGCGATGATCTTCCTGCTGGTCGCCCCCCTGCTGACCTCGATCATCATGCGCACCTTCGGCTGGAATGTCATCCTGGCCCGCAACGGCGTGCTCAACAACGTGCTGCAGGGGCTCGGCCTGATCGAGCGCCCCCTGAGGCTGCTGCAGGACCCGTCGGCTGTCATCATCGGCCTCGTCCATGTGCTGGTGCCGTTCATGGTGATTTCGATCGCCGCCGTCCTGAAAGGGATCGACACCCGGCTGGAGGAAGCGGCCGAGCTGCTCGGCGCGAGCCGCTGGCGCACCTTCCGCGAGATCACGCTGCCGCTCAGCCTCGACGGGATCGCCACGGGCGCGATCGTCGTCTTCATGCTGGCCAATGGCAGCTTCCTGACGATGCTGCTCCTCGGTGGCGGCAGCGTCGTGACCTTGCCGCTGCTGATCTACCAGCAGTTCCTCCTGGTCCAGAACCTCGGCTTCGCCGCCGCGATGGGCAATGTGCTCCTGGTGCTGGCGGTCATCTCCCTCTTCATCCAGTTGCGCCTGATCCGACAAGATGGGGCGGTGGCATGAGCGCGGCCGGACAATGGAGGCGCATCGAAAGGCGATTGCCGGCGCTGCTGCTGCTCGCCTTCGTGCTCGTCTTCTTCGCATTCCTGCTCGCGCCGATCGCCTTCGTGGTGCTGGTCTCGTTCGCGGATTCGGAGATCGTCGCCTTCCCGGTCACGGCCTATTCGCTGCGCTGGTACCACCGGCTGCTGGAATACAGGCCGCTGCTGGATTCGCTCTGGTTCAGCCTGAAGCTCGCAGGGGCCTCGGCCGTCCTCGCAGCGCTCTTCGGCGTGCCGGCTGCGCTTGCTCTCGCCCGCAGCCGATCGGGACTTGCCGACCTGGTCTCTACCTTCCTGCTGGCGCCGCTCTCGATCCCGATGATCCTTCTCGGCATTGCCTTGCTCTACAAGCTCTCGGCGATCGGCCTCGGCATTTCCTTCACCTCGCTGCTGATCGCCCACACGGTCGTTTCGATCCCCTATGTCGTGCGCACCGTCGTCGCCGTCTATCGCGGCATCGGGCGAAACTACGAGGAGGCGGCCGCGATCCTGGGCGCCTCGCGCCGCCAGATCTTCACCTATGTGACGCTGCCGCTGATCGGCTCCGGCATCTTCAGCGGCATGCTCTTTGCCGTGCTGATCTCGCTCGACAACCTGTCGCTGTCGCTCTTCTTCGGCAGTGCCCAGACCAACACCCTGCCGGTGGTGATGCTGAGCTATCTGCAGAACCAGTTCGATCCCGCCATCGCCGCCATCGGCACGGTGCAGATGGCGATCGCGCTCGTCGCCTTGCTGCTGATCGAGCGAACCGTCGGCCTCAGATTCATGAGTTCGCCGTCGTGAGGGCTGCGCCTCACGGGAGCTGAAACCAATCAACAAAGGGGAGAACCGTCATGAAGGATACCAATCGTCTTCGATCGCTGCTGCTGGTCGCCGGATTCGGCCTTTTCGTAGCGGGCTCGGGTCACGCCGCCGACCTGACCGTCACCGCCTTCGGTGGCGTCTGGGAGAAATCGCTGCGGACCTGCTATGTCGAGCCCTTCCAGAAGAAGACCGGCAAGAGTGTCGACGTCGTGCTCGGCACGCCGGCGCAATGGGTCAACCAGGTCGCGGCCAACCCGCAGAAGCCGCCGATCGACGTGTTCCTGACACTCATGGATGGCGCCGAGGACGCCAAGGCCCGCGGCCTGGTCGAAGCGATCGACCCGGCCAAGGTCCCCAATCTCGCCGACGTGCCTGGCGTGCTGAAGCGCGTGGTCGGCGGTGACGCCGTGGTGCTGCATTTCGGCGCGGCCGGCCTCGCCTACAACGAGGCCAAGATCAAGAACCCGCCCAAGACCTGGGCCGAATTCATCGAACGCACGCTCAAAGGCGAGTGGCAGGCGGCGCTGCCCGGCATCAATGTCGCCAGCACGACGCCGACGGCCCTGCTCTGGAACTTCAACGACGTGCTCGGCGGCAAAGGCCCCGACATCTCCCCGGCCATCGCCAAGATGAAGGCCCTGCGCGACAGCGGCAATGTGATCTTCTGGAACGACGTCAACCAGTTCCTGACGCAAATGCAGTCGGGAGAGGCCGACATCGGCATCTACTGGGATGGGCGTGCCTGGGCAGCTCGCGACGGCGGCTTCAAGACGCTGAACTTCTATTATCCGGAGCCGGGCGGGGTCGTCAGCCCGACGGTCGTCCAGAAGGTCAAGAACGGCTCGCCGCTGGCATGGAAGTTCATCGACTTCGCCTTCTCGCCCGGACCGCAATCCTGCTGGGCGGCGGCGATCCAGTACCCGGTCGCGAACGTGAAGGCCGAATACAATCCGCAGCAGAGCGCACGCATGCCGAAGCTCGGATCGGTGCGCTGGCCGCCTTTCGCCGAGATCGTGGCAGCGATGCCGAAATGGGTCGAGACCTGGAACAAGGAAATCGGCCGCTGAGCGTCACGGAGCCGCCGGCCTCCGGCGGCTCTTCCTGATCCGTGGAGCGTGAGGTCCGGTGGACGTTCACGCCACGACGAATGTTGCCTGGAGGTTGGCATGGGCTATCGTGTGGGCGTCGATATCGGCGGCTCGTTCACTGATTTCGCGCTGTTCGACGAGGAGACGCAGAGCCTCAAGACGCTGAAGACCTTCTCGCGCCCGGATGAACCGGGTGCGGAGGTCATGGAGGGGGTCCGGCTCGTCGGCGAGCGCTACGGCATCAAGCCGTCCGACATCACCTACTTCACCCATGGGACCACCGTCGGCATCAACACGGTGATCCAGCGCAAGGGTCTGAAGCTCGCCCTGTTCACGACCGAAGGCTTCCGGGACGTGCTCGAGGTGGCGCGCCTCAAGATTCCGGACATGTACAACCTGTTGTCGAAACGGCCCGAGCCGCTGATCCCGCGCGACCGCGTCTACGGCATCGGCGGGCGCCTGCGTGCCGACGGCACGGAAGAACAACCCCTCGACGACGCGAGCGTCGCGCGCGCCGTCGACGCCGCCCGGACGGCCGGTTGCGAGGGCATCGTCGTCTCGCTGCTGCACTCCTATCGCAACCCGGCGCACGAACAGGCCGCCAAGGCGATCGTGACGCGGCTCGCGCCGGAGATTCCGGTGTTCGCCTCCAGCGAGACCTGGCCGATCATCCGCGAATACGAGCGCACCATCACCGCCACCATCGGCGCCTATGTCCAGCCGCGCGTGGCGCATTATCTCGGCTCGCTGCAGGCGGCTCTGAAGACGGCGGGCGTGACGCCGGAACCGCGGCTCACCAAGTCCAACGGCGGTGTCATGACCGCCGAGCAGGGCAAGAACGAATGCGTACAGATGATCCTGTCGGGCACCGCCTCCGGCGTCATCGGCGCCGCTTACGTCGCTGAGGTCTCCGGGATCAGGCGCTGCATGAGCCTCGACATCGGCGGCACTTCGGCCGACGTCGCGATCATCGTCGACGGCCAGCCGCAATACGGCGTCGGCGAGCTGATCGGCGAATTCCAGATCTACATTCCGTCCGTCTCCGTCAGCTCGATCGGCGAAGGCGGCGGTTCGATCGCCTGGGTCGACGCGCAGGGCGTGCTCAAGGTCGGCCCAGAGAGCGCCGGCTCGCGGCCGGGCCCGGCCTGCTACGGCCGCGGCGGCGAGCGCGCGACGATCACCGACGCTTTCGCGGCGCTCGGCCTCGTCGGCCTTTCCGAGATCGGCTACTCCGCCGTCACCATCGACCGGAACAAGGCGCGCGCCGTCGTCGGAGAACTCGCCGACAAGCTCGGCAAGACCGTCGAGGAGACGGCGGAGGCGATCATCCGCATCGCGGTCTCCGGCATGTATACCGATGTCAGCGCGCTCGTTTCGCGCTTCGGGATCGATCCCCGTGACTTCTCCTGCCTCGCCTTCGGCGGCGCCGGCCCGATGATGGCCTGCTTCCTTGCCCGCGAGCTCAACATGAGCGAGACCGTGGTCCCGCCGACTCCAGGTGTTCTCTCGGCGCTTGGCGGATTGATCGCCGACATCAAGAACGACTTCATCAAGACGCTCTACAGCGATCTTACGCCCGCCGCCGGCGAGACGATCCGCGGCGAATTCGCCGCGCTCGAGACCAAGGCGCATGACTGGCTGCGCGAGGACCAGGGCTACCAGGGCGAACACAGGCTGATCTATTCGGCCGAGATGCGCTATCGCGGCCAGTCCTTCGAACTCGACACGCCGCTCGATCCGGCCGTTGTCGCCGCCGGCGATACCGCGGCCATCGCCAACGCCTTCCATGCCGAGCATGCGCGGGTCTACGGCAACAGCGATCCGGCCGCGGCGGTGCAGATCATCTCGCTGCGCCTCGTCATCAGCGGCCGCACGTCCAGGCCGGAATTCAAGCGCCACGTCCTGGTCTCGGAGCCCGCCGCCCCGCGCCGCCACGCCGAGGTCTGGCTCGACGGCGCGTTGCGCAGCGTCGCCGTCTTCGCCCGCACCGACCTCAAGCCCGGCCAGAGCTTCGCCGGCCCGGCGGTCGTCACACAGGATGACTGCACCACCGTCGTCCTGCCGGGCATGAGCGTTCGCGTCGACGAGTACGCCAACCTTCGCATCGTTCCGGAGATCGCGCCGTGAAACTCGACAACACCACGCTGCAGGTCCTGGCCAATTATTGCGCCGCCGCCGCCGAGAGCATGGGCTGGACGCTGATGCGCACGGCCTATTCCACCTTCGTCAAGGAGACCGAGGACTTCTCCTGCCAGGTACTGACCCGCGACGGCCTGACCGTCGCCTCGCCCAAGACCTTCGGCGCCACCTGGTACACCGGGCTCGACTATGGCGACGTCATCAAGCTCTTCGACTACGAAGAGGGTGACATCTGCATCACCAGCGATCCCTATTCCGGCTATGTCGCGACCCATACGCCCGACATCCACATGTGGAAGCCGGTGTTCCGCGATGGCGAGATCGTCTGCTTCGTCGGCAATCACATCCACAACACCGATGTCGGCGGCGCAGTCCCCGCGACCCTCTCGCGTACGCTGACCGAGATCCAGCAGGAAGGGCTGCGCATCCCGCCGATGCGATTGATGCGCGGCGGCGTGCTGAACAAGGACCTGCTCGACATCATCGCCCACAACGTTCGGCTGCCCGAGCAGAACTGGGGCGATCTCAATGCCCAGATCGCCTGCGCGAATGTCGGTGAGCGCAAGATCCACGAGATCCTCGACCGCTTCGGCAAGGACAATTTCGTGGCCGGCCTCGACCAGTTGCTCGATTACGCCGACAATCAGGCGCGTGCCGTCATCAGGCAGATTCCTGACGGCGAGTATTTCTTCGCGGATTATGCCGACGAGGACGAGACAGGCGGCTATCCCGTTCGCGTCGCGGTGACACTGAAGGTCCATGGCGACACGCTGACCCTCGACTTCACCGGGTCCGATCCGCAGCTTGCGACCTCGCACAACATGCCGACCGGTGGCAAGGAACGCCACGCTCTGGTGACGGTGGGCACGGTCTACGCTCTCTACTGCCTCGACCCGACGATGATGCTGAACGCCGGACTCATGCGGCCGACGCGTGCGATCCTGCCGGAAGGAACGATCATGAATGCCGTGTCGCCGGTCGCGGTCGGCATGCGCACCCTGGCCTGCACCCTGGCCCAGACGGTCACGCTCGGCGCCTTCTGCCGTGCCCTGCCGGATCGCATGCCGGCGTCCCCGGCGAGTTCCGTCACGCTGATGAACATCAAGACCAGCACGCGCGCGGGGAGGCCGATCATGGCCTCGGTCGGTCCCGTCGGCGGCGGCGCCGGCGGCAGCGCCTTCGGTGACGGCGCGGACGGCAGCGGAGCCAATCTCTCCTTCCTGAAGAACACGCCGGTCGAGATCAGCGAGGCCGAGATCCCGGTCCGCATCAAGCGTTATGGTCTCGTGTCGGACTCGGGCGGTCCAGGCGAATATCGCGGCGGCACCGGGCTCGAAATGGAGCTCCAGCTCGACCAGCCCCAGTCCATGGTGACCGCCCGCAACCGCGACCGCTCCGTCATTTCGGCCTGGGGGCTGCGCGGCGGGCGCCCCGGTGCCGTCTCGCGTTTCGTCAAGAACCCGGGCACGGTCGAGGCCATCGAGCTCGGATCGCAAGATCTGGTGAAATGCGATCCCGGCGACGTCATCCTGATCCAGGGACCGGGCGCTGGTGGCTACGGTTCGCCGCTGGATCGAGCAACCGAGAAGGTGCTTGCCGACGTTCGCCGGGGTCTGGTTTCAGTGGAGCGGGCGAAAAGCGACTACGGCGTGGTCATTGCGGCAAATGGCACCGTCGACGAGACGGCGACGTCGCAGTTGCGCACACAGCTGCGGAGCGACACCGACAATGCCGAGTTTGGCCATGGGCCGGGCCGGCTGGCTTTCGAGGCGGTTTGGACCGAAGCACGCTACGGGGTGTTGACCGGCATTCTCGCCAGGCTCCCCGTGACATGGCGCTACTTCGTCAAGCACGAGATCTTTCGGCAGATTCAGCATCCGCCCGCCGACGGATCAGATGGCGCGGCTGAGGTCTATGAAGCCTACGCTCGGGTGACGGACCGCTTTGCCGATCTCCCGAAAGCGTCCTAGGCGTCAGGCATCGCACGCGGTCGGCGGAACCGGGCTCATCGCCTCTGACTTGAGGCGATGATGAAGCGGAGTCGCTGCGCTGGCCGGTGACGACCCATCGGCAGATTAGACGCGCTGACGAGGAAGCCTTCCAAGGTCGCTGAAAGGCCACCGGCCTGCCACTTCATTACCGAAAGCAGACCCTTCCAAGAGTCAGAAAAGAGACGACTTTGCCGGTCGTGTCGGCGCATGAGCTAGGTTGCCGGAAAGCAGACGCTCTACGAGTCAGCTATCCGCCCGTCTTGCGGATCGAGGGCACTCATGCACTGCGCAAACGGCTCGGACCAGACACCCTTTGACCAGTGATAGATGTCCACCGATTGCCTCAGACCCAACTTGAAGAACGGATCGCCTTCGATGATGGCCTGAGCGGCTTCCTTGTTCTCGGCGTTCACGAGCCAAAGCGCGCCTTGAGGTGCGTCCTCGGGCTTGGGACGTAGAGCGCCACCCGCGAGAACCTTGGTGCCCTGAGCAGCCACATAGTCGAGATGCTCGTCAACATGAGCTTGCCGAAGATGCAGGCGCTCGGGGTTGTCGCGAAGGAGAACAGCGAAAAGCATGGCATTGGCCCTCTCGTGTTGGCGGTCGCTTATCGTTCGCGGCGGCAACTGACACGACCCAATGGGCGTAGCCATCGGGGCGCGTTTTAAACTGACCCACAGGGGGAGACTTCGGGCAACCGAGGCCTCCCCCTGTTTTTTGCTTCGATGTGCTCCGGTTCACGCCCCGACGCACTGGCCCACTAATCAGTTGGCTTCCGCGTTTCCCCTGATGGCGGCGCGCAGCATTTTTTTGTTTGCGGCCGCGTTAGCTCCCGAGCCGCTCCGCTAGGCTAGTCTACGTTAGTTCCGATGGCCTCTCGCCGCCACCGCGTCTGTTCCGGTTCAAGCGGGAGAGCAGTTCGAACACAGATGGTTGCTTCCCCTTGCTGATGTGCTCTGCGATGAAGGCGGATTGTGTCGCGTCGGAGGCGTAGACGGCTTCTTCCGCTCGCCGCACTACGATCCGATTGTTTGCCTCCACCCGTGAGGCGGCGCTCATCCGCAGGCAGCGTTGGAGCGTATCGACGTTGTGCACGGCGACGAAGACTTTCCGGGGGGGAAATAGGCATGAAGACATAAGAGTCATGTTGGACCAAAGGCAGGTCAAACATCACCGGCCGGTCCGAGGTAAGCAGCCGTTCCCCTGACGCTGATACGTCAATGATGTACCAGATCATGTTGTTCAGGATGCCGCCTAATCCCTCATGATCCATCATTCTGATCGCAACATCGAGCGCATCGTCTTGCACGCGCGTTGCAGGCCGCTGCGAGAGTGCTTCGGCGAACGTCTCTGGCCAGCCGGGCTGCCGGCGCTCGCGGTACTTGGCCTCCTCGCGGGCAGTGGGTGCGCCGAATTCTGCGCAATAGCATTCCTTCATCGTCTGGATGTCGGCGGGGGTCCGCATCCAGAGGCTCATGATGAACCTACTCCAATCGCTTCTCTGTGCAGCCGATAGCTGTTCCGGCGTAACGCCGGCCTCGAAAAGGTCGAGCACTTTCGAGGCTTTTGTATCGAGCTTCTTCATGAAGCCCTTCTCGATCTTGTGCGGATCAGGCCCTTCGGATTTGCTGTACAGCCGGGGACGGTAGCCAGTTCCCTTCGTGCTGGTTGGCCGAGCCTCCAGCTTCCCAAACCGGAAGCGAAACTCGATAACCTTGGCTTGGGCATTCCTCCACCGCGAGAGATAGAACTCTGGCAGATAGTGGTGTTTCAGTGGCTCGCTCAATGCCCCCTCCGAGTATCGCGGACCAAGATTCCAGCGTCGAGAATGAAGCTCAGGGGAGACTTCAGGCAACCGGGGCCTCCCCTGTTTTTCCCCACCCCGCCATAGAGCCGTCATCCGCGAACTGCGGGACGACGATCGCGGAGCCCTCATAGGCCAGCGAAATACCTGTTTGTTTTTTATGGGCGGCGAGGGATATCAAAATGGGCTACCGCTGGGCTACCAGAGCGGTTTTGCCTCATCATAAGCGATTGATTTTATTCGCTTCTGCGGCGCCACGTGGGAGTGGCTGGGGGACTAGGATTCGAACCTAGACAACCAGAGTCAGAGTCTGGGGTCCTACCGTTAGACGATCCCCCAACGGGCGCGTTGTCTGCGACGCGTCGGATGGGCGCGATCTAAACAACCTCGCGCCCGGTTGCAAGCCTTCTGTGACGATTTCGACATGCAAGCTGTTCACGGCGCCTTGCACGTCGCTCCGGCAGGCGCGTCGGCGCCTTGCGACGCAGGGTTCAGCCCTGGAACGCTTCAGCTCCCGCTCAGCGTGCGCCTGACCGCATCGCGCCAGCCGGCGACATGATTGCGGCGCGTCTCCTCGGCGAGACTCGGCGAGAAGCGCCGCTCCAGCCGCCAGCGATCGGCGAACTGGGCCGGCTCGGGCAGGAGCCCGGCATCGAGGCCGGCGAGATAGGCGGCGCCCAGCGCCGTGGTTTCCAGCACCTGCGGCCGATCGACCGGGGCGGCGAGGATGTCGGCGAGGCGCTGCATCGTCCAGTCGGAGGCGACCATGCCGCCATCGACGCGCAGCACCGTCTCGGCCCCGTCCGCCTCCGGCCAGTCGGAACGCATCGCTTCCAGCAGGTCGAGCGTCTGGAAGCAGACCGAATCGAGCGCGGCGCGAGCGAATTCGCGCGGGCCGGTGTTGCGCGTCAGGCCGAACATGGCGCCGCGGGCGTTGGCGTCCCAATGCGGCGCGCCGAGGCCGGTGAAGGCCGGCACCAGGTAGACCTGCTGGCCGGGATCGGCATTGGCCGCAAGTGGGCCGCTGTCGGAGGCCTTCTCGATGATGCCGAGGCCATCACGCAGCCATTGCACCGCGGCGCCGGCGATGAAGATCGAGCCTTCCAGCGCGTAATGGCGCACGCCCTTGAGCTGGTAGGCGATGGTCGAGAGCAGGCGATTGCGCGAGGTGACGGCCTTGGTGCCGGTATTGAGCAAGGCGAAGCAGCCGGTGCCATAGGTCGACTTCAGCATGCCCGGCTCGAAGCAGGCCTGGCCGACGGTCGCCGCCTGCTGGTCGCCGGCGATGCCGCGAATCGCGATCGCGCCGCCGAGCAGGCCGGGCTCGCTGTCGCCGAAATGGGCGGCGCAGTCGCGGACCTCCGGCAGCATCGCCGAGGGAATGTCGAGCAGCGCCAGGAGCTCTTCGTCCCACTGCCCCTTGTGGATGTCGAACAGCATGGTGCGCGAGGCGTTGGTCGCGTCGGTGGCGTGGACGCGCCCACCGGTCAGGCGCCAGAGCAGGAAGCAGTCGACCGTGCCGAAGGCGAGCTCGCCGCGCCGGGCGCGCTCGCGCGCGCCGGGGACATGGTCGAGGATCCAGGCGATCTTGGTGCCGGAGAAATAGGGGTCGATGCGCAGGCCGGTGCGCTCGGCGACCAGTGCGCCATGGCCCTCAGCTTCCAGCGCGGCGCAGCGCTCGGCGGTGCGCCGGTCCTGCCAGACGATGGCACGGTGGATCGCCTGGCCGGTCCGGCGATCCCAGACCAGCGTGGTCTCGCGCTGGTTGGTGATGCCGATCGCCGCGACCTCCCCTGCCCGCGCTTCGGCGCGTGCCAGCGCCTGCCGGCAGACCGAGAGCGTGCTCTCCCAGAGATCCTCGGCCTCATGCTCGACCCAGCCCGAAGCGGGATAATGCTGCGGAAATTCCTGCTGGGCGCTGGCGACCGGCTGCAGGTTCTCGTCGAACAGGATGGCGCGTGAGGATGTGGTGCCCTGGTCGATCGCCAGGATCATGCGCCGCGCCGCCATACCGTTCTCTCCCGATTGGTCGCTATTGGGCTCGTAGTCTCTGCGGCGCCGAGCTTTGCCGCGAAGGCCGGATGCAAGCAAGCGGAAGCCGCGCCGCAGTTTCGCCACAGGTTCCGCTTGGCAGCGGTGGCGTGCTGTTGTTACGCTGCACTGGAATGGAAACGTTCCAGCCTCGTGCTGGACTCCCGGTGGTCGCCGCAGCGGCTGGCCGGCGAAGGGTTAGCAAGTGACGGTCGAAGACCGCCAGGAATCCGACCGCCCCCTCGTGGCGGCGGCCCCACTACCGGGCGAGCGGCCCGCGCCGCAGCCGGAACCCTCTCGGTTTGCACCGGTGGTCCCGTTCCAGCGCCCTCACCCGACCACCTATGCCGCGCTCGATCTCGGCACCAACAACTGCCGCCTGCTGATCGCGCGCCCGGCGCAGCACGGTTTCCGGGTCGTCGACGCCTTCTCGCGGATCGTGCGGCTGGGCGAAGGCCTCGGCGCCAGCGGGCGGCTTTGCGACGATGCGATGGACCGGGCCGTCGAGGCGCTCAAGGTCTGCAAGAGCAAGATGGACCATCGCGGCGTCACCCGCGCCCGCCTGATCACCACCGAGGCCTGCCGGGCGGCGACCAACGGCGTCGAATTCGTCCGCCGCGTCGGCGAGGAGGCCCGGCTCAACCTCGAGATCGTCGACCAGCGCACCGAAGCCTCGCTCGCCGTCACCGGCTGCGCCGCGCTGGCGGCGCCCGAGGCCGGCGCCGTCATCGTCTTCGACATCGGCGGCGGCTCGACCGAGATCGTCTGGCTCGGCGGACGCGAATCCGGGCGCGACCCGGCCCAGCGCATCCGCGAATGGGCCTCGCTGCCGATCGGCGTCGTCTCGGTGGCGGAGCGCTATGGCGGCGTCGAGGTGGGGCGCGAGAAGTTCGAGCGCATGGTCGCCGATTGCAGCGAGGCGCTGGCGCCGTTCGCGGCGAAGGCGGCAGCGGCGCGCAATGCGCCCAACTTCCATCTGCTCGGCACCTCCGGCACGGTCACGACCGTCGCCGGCATCCATTTGCGCCTGCCGCGCTATGATCGGCGCCAGGTCGACGGCCTGTGGATGCAGGACCGGGACATCTGCAGCGTCATCGACGAGCTCGTCGCGATGGACTATGCCCAGCGCCAGGCCAATGCCTGCATCGGCCGCGAGCGGGCCGATCTGGTGCTCGCCGGCTGCGCCATCTTCGAGGCGATCCGGCGTGCTTTCCCGAGCCCGAAGGTGCGCATCGCCGATCGTGGCCTGCGCGAGGGCATCCTGCTCAGGATGATGCATGAGGACCGCGCCTGGTGGCGCCGAAGGCAATGACGACGACGAAATCCGGCAGCGGCGGCGGCGCACGCGATCTGCGCATCAAGGTCAAGAAGCCCGCCAAGCGTAGCCATTCCTCGCAGCTCTGGCTCGAGCGCCAGCTCAACGACCCCTATGTGAAGCGGGCGCGCGAGATGGGCTATCGCTCGCGCGCCGCCTTCAAGCTCGTCGAGATGGACGAGCGCTACAAGTTCCTCAAACCCGGCCAGAAGCTGGTCGATCTCGGCTGCGCGCCGGGCGGCTGGTGCCAGGTCGCAGGCGCCAAGGTCGGGCTCGAGAAGGGCAAGGGCAAGATCATCGGCATCGACCTCCTGCCGGTCGACCCGATCCCGCATGTCGAGCTGATCCAGCTCGACTTCATGGCGGAGGAAGCCCCTGCCCTGCTGATGGAGAAGCTCGGCGGCAAGGCCGACGGCGTCATGTCCGACATGGCCGCCAATACCACCGGCCACAAGAAGACCGACCATCTTCGCATCATCGGCCTCGCTGAAGCAGCGATCGAGTTCGCCAACGACGTGCTGGCGCCGGGCGGCTTCTTCCTGGCCAAGCTCTTCCAGGGCGGCGACTCGGCCGGGCTGCTGGCGCAGCTCAAGCGCGACTTCACCCTGGTGCGCAACATCAAGCCGGCGGCGAGCCGCGCCGATTCCTCCGAGCTCTATGTGCTGGCGACCGGGTTCAGGCGGAAGGCCGAAGCCGAGCCGGACGCGGAAGACTGAACGCCTCAGCTTTCCGCTAGCCGGCCGTCGACCAGATGGATGCGCCGGCTCGCTTTCGCCGCCATCTCGGTATCGTGGGTCACGGCGATCACCGTCTTGCCGCGCTCGCGCACCAGCGCATCGAGAATCGAAAAGACCTGCTCGGAATTCCTGCTGTCGAGGCTGCCGGTCGGCTCGTCGGCGAGGATCAGCGGCGGATCGTTGGCGAGCGCACGGGCAACCGCGACGCGCTGGCGCTGGCCGCCCGAGAGCTGGTCGGGCCGCTTGTCGAGATGGTCGGCGAGACCGAGCGCGCTGAGAAGTTCGGTGGAGCGTTCGCGCATGGCGGTAGCGGCGAGGCGGCCGAGGCGGCGCATCGGGATCTCGACATTCTCGCGCACCGTGAATTCCGGCAGCAGGAAGTGGAACTGGAACACGAAGCCGAGCGTCGCCAGCCGGATCGCGGCGCGCTCCCGTTCGCTGAGCGCGGCCGTATCCCTGCCTTCGATGGCGAGCGTGCCGCAGGTCGGCTTGTCGAGCAGCCCGAGCAGATAGAGCAGCGAGGACTTGCCCGAACCGGACGGGCCGGTGATCGCGACGAACTCACCCTCTCCGATCGCCAGCGTGATGTCCTCGACCAGCGTCACCGGCACGGCCGCCGGGAGCACGCGGGTCAGGCCTTTCGTCTCGATCAGCGCGCTCATGTCGCGCCCCGGATGATGTCGACGGGATTGAGCCGCGCCGCCTGCCGGGCCGGCAGATAGCCTGCGACACCGGCCGAAACGAGCGCGAAGCCGGCGGCGATCAGATAGTGCCAGATGCTCCAGGCCAGCGGCAGACGGGTGATCTCCTGGGCGACGCTGGCGCCCGACAATTCGAAGCGGACGAGCGAGAGCGCAAAGCACAGCGAGAAGCCGAACGCCCAGCCGATCAGCGAGCCGCCGGCGCCGAGCGCCACTCCTTCGAGCAGGAAGAGGCGGCGCATGTCGGTCTGCGTGAAGCCGAGCGACTTCAGGATGGCGATGTCGCGCGCCTTCTCATGGGTGATGGTCGAGATGATGTTGAAGATGCCGAAGCCGGCCACCAGCAGGATCGCGCCGACGACCGTGTACATGATGACGTTGCGGATCACGAGCGCCTGCAGCAGCGACTCGTTCGCCTCCTGCCAGGCCATCGCCTTGTAGCCGATCTGTGCCTCGGCCCGGCGCGCCACCTGCGACGCGGCATTGGGATCGTCGAGCTTCAGCCTGATCTCGTTGATCGCGTTCGGGCGTTCGCTGAGGATCTGGGCGTTCTTGAGCAGGACATAGCCCTCGCCCTCGTCGCGGGCGGTGGTGCCGGTGTGGAACAGGCCAACGATCTTGAAAGCGCGGCTCTGGCCGGTCGAGGAGACGACGGTGACGGTGGTGCCGAGATCGGCGCCGAGGCGCTGTGCCAGCCGGTCGCCGACGACGATGTTGTTGCCGCCGGCGATCAGCGAGGTGAAGCTGCCCTGGCGGAAGTCCTTGGCGAGCGAGGAGACCTTCATCTCGGCCTGCGGCTCGATGCCGATGATGGCGATACCGACGTCGCGGCCGGAATAGCGCACCACGCCTTGCGTCTTCAGGCTGAGCGCCAATCGCCCCGGCACCCAGGCCCGCAGCATCGCCACCGCTTCGGTCGGATTCAGGATGCCGCGCCGATCGTCCTTCGGCCGCAGCCCGGCGATGTGGACCGCGGCAAAGGCGTCCTGCGCCGGCTGGCGGCGGGCGTTGCGGTAATCGTCGGTGATATCGACATGCGGCATGGTATCGACGAGGCGCGCGACGAAATCATCCTCACCGCCCTGCATCAGCGCCGCCATGGCGATCGAGAAGCCG
>Ga0209025_1001793_pt1 | contig 25498 bp, 22 predicted proteins | sample AraplaMF_Col_mLB_FD_184256 | JGI IMG/M metagenome (GOLD analysis project Ga0209025, IMG submission 184256) | Arabidopsis root microbial communities from the University of North Carolina, USA - plate scrape MF_Col_mLB (SPAdes) (version 2) | ecosystem: Host-associated > Plants > Roots > Endosphere... | reverse complement strand
TGTAGAACCGATATACATGCCGGGTCGTTTTCGTACCGCTTCTAATCCTTCTAATACTTGAATGGCGTCATCATTATAGACGCTTGGTGACTGTTTATTCGCCAAAAATTTCCCCTCCAAAAAACAAACGCATGTTCTATTTATATTCTCTACCTAATAATAATAGCATTTCCTGTCAATAGCTAGTGACAGGCCCAATAAATTTTAAAAATTTCTTCACAGCTTTATCGTTTTGAGCTTTTTTCCGGAAGAAAAAGTTGCAATAGTTGTTTCAATATGTATCACTAACTTTCCTATTCCCTTGACGCAGGATTATAAACATTAGTTGCATAAATAAAACAACATATGACAAACTTCTGTTCATCACTCTTTTTCAAAACGATACTAATCGCTGAAGGCTTTAACTTTCATTCAAAAGCATTTGAATATTCTCTGAAAAATATACAGGTACAGTAATAGATGGGTTTCTTCTGTCTAAAGAAGATTCATACTAGCTTACTCTAGAAATTAAAGATAGACTTCTATTCTACCAAAGGAATGGGTGATTGACAAAATTGCCATTTTACCTATCTTTTTAGAAAGGGCTTTCATGCTGACTACAGGAATCATGTCAAAAAGACTAAACTACATTCAAATACATCTAAAAATCCCTGTAAATAGTTATCTTTTGTAATGAATTCAAGATACACAAAGAAATCTCCTTCATGACATTGTAGATTATAGAGAAAAAGTGTAGAATTATTGATACATATTATTAGTACCAAGTAATAATCAATGAATGAAAGGAGTCCAAATATGCTAAATGGACTTATTATTTTATGTGCTTATCTAATCGGCTCGATCCCTTCTGGGTTATGGGTAGGCAAAATTTTTTATAAAACTGATATTCGTCAACACGGAAGTGGTAATCTAGGTGCGACAAATACTTTTCGTATTTTAGGAAAAAAAGCAGGAATAGTCGTAACGATTATGGATGTCTTAAAAGGTACAGCAGCCGTTTTACTCTTAGCTCTTCCTATATTCTCTGATGTCTCTATCCACTCGCTAATACTTGGACTAGTAGCCGTAATCGGTCATATGTTCCCGATCTTTGCGGGTTTCCGCGGAGGGAAAGCGGTAGCCACATCAGCAGGAGTTCTCTTAGGATATTCATGGCCTCTATTTGCCTTACTATTTATTGCTTTTATTGTAACATTAAAAATAACGAAGATTGTAAGTTTAACTTCCATGATTGCCGCTTTAGTAGCACTTATTTATTCAATCGTTTATTATTTTGTTACAGGCGACTTTGCGTTAGGCATTTTAGTAGCTTGTTTATTTACCTTTATCATATACCGTCACCGAGCAAATATTGCACGCATTAAAAACGGTACCGAACCAAAGGTGAAATGGCTGTAATAAAGAGAGGAGCATTCTAATGAATATCGTACTAACAGATGAAGCCCTACAATGGTTTATAAATGAGATGGAAGTAGAATCCGGAGATACTATTCGTTTTTATGCAAGATACGGTGGTTCCAATCCTTTTCACGAAGGCTTTTCTCTTGGTATGACACGTGAAGAACCAATCAACATTGGTGTAAAGACAGTTATTGACGATGTTACCTACTATATAGATGAAAAAGATTTATGGTTTTTCAATGATCATAGTTTATATGTAGATGTGGATGCTACAAATGACGAGTTAAAATATGAGTATAAAAAATAAAGCAGTGTTTCCTTTCGTTTATACGAAGGGAACACTGTTTTTTTATCAATTATGCCTCGGCATAATTGTATCCAGAATCGGCTTTGCTTGGGCCTGCACGATGCAGGTCAGTTAGCCGTTATCGCATGGATGCGATGATTTTAGGCTAACATCCTTTTAAGAACTCCTTTCCGATTCCGTGACATCCGACGGAGGCTTTAACTACTTTCGGCGGTTGTTTGGAAACCCACCCGCTGAAAGAAGTTAATTGAATTCTATTCCAACCTTGGTTTATCTTCTCTCAAAATTGTACATTCTATAGTTATGTAAATCTTGAGGAGGAATGAAAATGTCTATTTCTAAAATTACTGATACCTCCCAAAACCACGACGAACTGTATAGTTCTCTTTCTCAAAATTTGAAGATAATTAAAAACGCACTCGGGAATAGCGATGACCTTATCATACGAGAAATTACCGTTGGAAAAGCTGAAAAATTTGCTTTCGCGATTATTTATGTAGATGGCTTAACCGATAAGATAAGCATTTCTGAATCTGTAATTGATAAACTAATGCTTGAAATTGAGGCAAGTCAGGAGACAGAAACAGACAAGATTATTCCCTATTTAAGAGATTCTTGTTTAACAGTCGGCGATGTTAATGATATTTTCAGTTTTTCAACACTGTACAATTCGATTTTGAATGGTGATACGGTCATCTTATTAGATGAATCTTCAACTGGTATCGTGACAAGTACAAAAGGTGCAAAAGATAGAGCCGTTATGGAGCCTTCAACAGAGTCGGTCATTAGAGGTCCAAGGGAATCCTTTACGGAAACGTTACGTACTAATACGGCTCTGATTCGTCGAAAAATTAAAAGTCCGAATCTCTGGATCAAGTCCCGAATAGTCGGTGAAGTAACAAAAACAGATGTAGCTGTTATGTATTTAAATGACATTGCAAATGACAAAATAGTAGCAGAGGTTCTTTCCCGATTAGATCGTATTAATATTGATGGTATTTTAGAAGGTGGCTACATTGAAGATTTTATTCAAGATTCTAAATTCTCGATATTCCCTACAGTTTATAATTCTGAACGGCCTGATGTTATAGCTGGAGAAATATTAGACGGAAAAATTGCTATTTTAGTGGACGGTTCACCGTTTGTCCTAATTGTACCTGCCCTATTTACATCCTTTTTACAATCTGCTGAAGATTATTATCAGCATTGGATGATTAGTTCTCTTGTACGCATATTGAGGTTTTTCGGAATTAGTCTAGCTTTGGTGGCACCATCGCTTTATGTAGCTATCACCACCTTCCATCAAGAAATGCTACCAACTCCTATGCTTATAAGTGTTGCATCTCAACGAGAAGGAGTCCCCTTCCCCGCCGTTGTTGAGGCACTTATTATGGAGGTTGCATTCGAGGTGTTACGAGAAGCAGGTCTTCGAATGCCTAGAACCATTGGACCAGCTGTATCCATTGTTGGAACATTAGTGATCGGTCAAGCTGCCGTAGAAGCTGGAATTGTATCAGCGGTAATGGTTATTATTGTAGCATTAACAGCCATTTGTAGCTTTTTATTCCCCGCTTATGGCTTATCTAATACCGTTCGTGCTCTTCGTTTTCCATTAATGATTTTAGCATCAATTGTTGGATTGTTTGGTGTAATGTTAGGCCTTATGATCATCATCCTACACATGTGCAGCATACGAACTTTCGGTGTTCCATATTTAAGTCCATTCGGCCCATTAATTTTACAAGATCAAAAAGACGCGCTAGTGTTGTTCCCTCGTAGAGCATTATTGACTCGACCACGCTTAATTAGTAAAAAAAATACTGTCAGGGGTCATAAATATTTTAATACGAAAAAAAGGAATCAATCGAATATGTAAATGAGGAATATACCATGTCAAAATTTAAGGCAATATGTTTACTAATGATTCTTTCTTTGCTTTTAAGTGGTTGTTGGAGTAAGCGGGAACTCAATGAATTAGCGATTGTGGCAGCATTAGGAATAGATAAAGTAGATAATGAATTTAAAATAACTGTTCAAGTTGTGATTCCTGGTGAAATTTCCTCTAGACAGCCTTCTTCAGGACGATCACCAGTTATTACCTATCATTCAACAGGTGCGACGGTCTTTGAGGCAATTAGAAAAATGACAACAGTAACAGCTAGAAAACTTTATTTTGCTCATCTTCAAATAGTTGTGCTCGGCAACAAATTGGCAGAAGAAGGAATTAACGAATCGTTAGATTTGATTTCAAGAGATCACGAATTCAGAAATGATTTCGAGGTTATCGTTGCCCATGAAGCAACTGCCGATGAAGTTTTAAATGTATTAACACCTATCGAAAAAGTACCCGCTAATAAATTACTAAATTCTCTAAAAACGTCAGAGAAAACTTGGGGTACAACCGAATCCATTAAAATTGATGATTTAATCAATACTATAAATAATAAAACAACAAGTGTAGTCATTTCTGCCATTGAAATAGAAGGGAATAAAAGTGTTGGAATGGAGCAAACGAATGTTAAACGATCGAAATCTCCTGTGTTATTAAAGTACAAAGGCTTAGCTGCTTTTAAAAAAGGTAAACTCATTGGGATTTTAACGGAAAATGAGAGTAAAAGCCTAAGTTTTATAAGGGACAAAATACAAAGTACAGTTGAAATTATTGCTTGCCCTAAGGGAGATACGTTAGCAACAGAGATTACGCACTCGAAGACGAAAATAAAAGGTAAATTTGAACATGGGGCTCCCAAAATCGAAGTTCTTATAGATGTTAACCAAAATGTTGGAGAAGTTCTATGTGAAATAGACCTTACAAAAGAAAAATCGATTCACCTCATAAATAAAAAAACAGAAGAACTTATAAAAAAACGAATCGACGAAACAATCCGTTCAGTTCAGCAAAATTACAGGGTCGATATTTTTGGTTTTGGTGAAGAACTTCATCGTACAAATCCCAAAGAGTGGAAAAAAATTAAAAAAGACTGGCTAACGATATTTCAAGAACTACAAGTGAAAGTTGATGTACATGTCAACACACAAGGAGTAGGAACGATGGAAAACTCATTAGTGAGTAAGACGAAGGGAGAATAAGCCATGATTATGACGATATTCATAATAATAATTTCAGTTGTTATAGCCTTTGTCTTCATTCCAAAATTAAAAAAAAATAAAGAAACGAAAACGATTGTTATTTTTTCGATTTTTTTATTGATCGGCGCTGCATTAAATATTGCGGTCTCATTAAAGGTAAAAATTCCAAGCCCGCTTGATTTGATTACCTTTATTTTTTCACCTATTAAAGATTTAATCGTCTCCCTAACAAAATAATAAGGAACTAAGAGAAAGGGATAGCGTTCATATGGAAAAAGAAATAATTAGTTCAAGACAATTTATGATCATTACCCTTCTCTTTTCAATTGGGACAGCCATTTTATTTCTCCCTGCTAGTGTAACAATCGAAGCAAAGCAAGATGCATGGATTGCAGCTATCATTGGTGTCGTTTTAAGTTTACCCTTAATAAAGCTTTTCGTTGCTTTCGGAAATAGAACACCTACCCTTACATTTGTAGAGGCTAATGAAAAGATACTAGGTCGTTTTTTCGGAAAATTTACTTCGATTGGCTTTATTCTTATATGCCTTCTTTCTGCAGGTGAATTATTATATTTCATTGGATTATTCATGAGAACGGAAATTATGCCAGAAACACCTACGATAGCCTTTGCATTTCTGTTCAGTATTATCATTATTTATGCTGCATTTCTCGGAATTGAAGTTTTTGCCCGTTCTGCAGAAATATTATTTCCTATATTTATGTTAATTTTTATTTTCTTTGTAATCTGTATTTCACCATCCATCAAGATTGAAAATTTACAGCCAATAATGGAAATGCCAAAAAAATCAATATTCTTTAGTATGATTCGATTTATAAGTCTTTTTTCATTCCCACTTGCTGTATTATTAACGATTTTCCCTTCCGCAGTTAACGTCCAAAAATCTGCACAAAAAGGTTTTTACATTGGCTCAATTATTGGAGGGATTGTCTTAGTAACTATCATTACACTGTGTATCCTTGTCCTAGGTCCAGAAAATACTGCTACTAGGACATTTCCAAGCTATTCATTAGCTAAAAGAATATCAATCGGGAATTTTTTGCAGCGTATTGAAGTTATTTTGGCAACGATGTGGATTATATCAATTTATATTAGAACTTTTATGTATTTTTATGCTGCGGTTATTGGTATCGGACAACTATTTAAAATCAAAAATCATCGACCGCTCATTTTTCCACTCGGAATGATTATCCTTGGGATTTCGCAAATTGTTCATCCTAATATCATTCATTCAGATATTTACAATAGAGACACATGGCCTATATTTTCCTTCGTTTTCATGGTTTTTTTACCATTAGTTTTATTAATTGTCGCGAAGATTCGCAAAATTAATGGTAATCAAGGAATTAATACGAAAAGTAATTGTAGTACACAGAATGAAAGTGGTAGTAATGCCGGCAATACTACTCAAAATGCAAATAATAGTAATAACGATAATTGTATTCAAAATGAAAGTAGCAGTAATAACGTTAATTCTACTCAAAGTGAGAGTAGCAGCAATGGCGATAATACTACACAAAATGTAAGTAATAGTAATAACGTTAATTCTACTCAAAATGGAAGTAGTAACAATACCGGAAATACTACTCAAAATAGTGATAGTAGCAACAATGTCGGTAATTCTACTCAAAATAAAAATAGTAGCAATAATGTTAATTCTACTCAAAATGAAAATAGTAGCAATAATGTTAATTCTACTCAAAGTTATAGTAGCAATGTCGATAATGCTACACAAGGTGAAAGTAGCTACAATAACGATATTTCTACTCAAAGTGATAGTAGCAACAATAGCGGTAATGCTACTCAGAATGATAGCGATACCGGTAATACTCCAAACAGTGAAAAAAATAAAGAGTCTCCAGAAAGTTAACAGCATAGTGGCATAAAAAAATGATGACCCTGATCTTTTCATGGTCATCATGGCAGAAGACAATTGAAATTCTTCCTTGCCCTACCGGAGATACTATAGCAACAGAGATTACGCACTCGAAGACCAAAATAAAGGTAAATTTGAAAATGGAGCTTCCAAAATCGATATTCTTATAGATGTTAACCAAAATGTCGGAGAAGTTTTATTCTCCCTGACAAAATAATAAAGAACTTAAAGTTAAGAGATAAGGGGTATCGGTCATATGGAAAAAGAAATAATTAGTTCAAAACAATTTATGATCATTACCCTTCTCTTTTCAATAGGGACAGCCATTTTGATTATCCCTGCTAGTATAACAAGTGCAGCAAAACAAGATGCCTGGATTGCGGCGATCATTGGTGTCGTTTTAAGTTTACCCGTAGTAAAGCTTCTCGTTACTTTAGGAAAACGGACACCTACCCTTACATTTGTAGAGGCTAATGAAAAGATATTAGGTCGTTTTTTCGGAAAATTTACTTCGATTGGCTTTATTTTTCTATCCTTACTTTCTGCAAGTGATTTATTATTTATAATTGGCATTTTCATGAAAACAGAAATTATGCTAGAAACACCAACGATGGCCTTTGCTTTTCTATTCTGTATTATCATTATTTATGCAGCGTTTCTAGGAATTGAAGTTTTTGCCCGTTCTGCAGAAATACTATTCCCTATGTTTATTTTAATTTTTATTATTTTTGTCGTATGTATTTCACCTTCCGTCCAATTAGAAAATTTACAGCCAATAATGGAAGCTCCAGCAAAATCATTATTTTTTAGTATTATTCGATTTATGAGTCTTTTCTCATTCCCGCTTGTCATACTATTAATGATTTTCCCTTCTGTTGTTAATGTCCATCAATCAGCACAAAAAGGTTTTTACATTGGCAATATTCTTGGTGGGATTGTCTTAATTGCTATCATCACACTGTCTATCCTTGTCCTAGGTCCGGCAAATACTGCTTCTAGGACATTTCCCAGCTATTCATTAGCTCAAAGAATTTCAATTGGTAATTTTTTGCAGCGTATTGAAGTTATTATGGCAACAATGTGGATAATATCAATTTATATAAAAACTTTTATGTATTTTTACACTGCGGTCATCGGCATCGCACAAATATGTAAAATTAACAATCATCGACCGCTCATTTTTCCACTCGGAATGATTATCCTAGGACTTTCGCAAATTGTTCATCCTAATATCGTTCATTTAAAAATATACGACAGAGATATCTTTCCAATTTTTTCATTCATTTTCGCGATTTTATTACCATTTGTCTTACTACTTGTTGCGAAGATTCGCAAAATTAACGGTAATCAAGGAAATAATACAAATAGTAATTGTAGTACACAGAATGAAAGTGGTAGTAATAATGGAAATGATACACAAGCTGTAGGTAGCAATAATAACGTTAATTCTTCACGGAGTAATAGCAGTAGCAATGTCGGCAATGCTACTCAAGGTGAAAGTAATAGTAATAACAGTAATTCTACTCAAAATGCAAGTAGTAGCAATGCCGGAAATACTACTCAAAATGAAAGTAATAGTAATAACGTTAATTCTATTCAAAATGCAAGTAGTAGCAATGCCGGAAATACTACTCAAAATGAAAGTAATAGTAATAACAGTAATTCTACTCAAAATGCAAGTAGTAGCAATGCCGGAAATACTACTCAAAATGAAAATAGTAGCAATAACGTTAATTGTATTCAAAGTGATAGTAGCAACAATGCCGGAAATGCTACTCAAAATGAAAATAGCAGCAATAACGTTAATTCTACTCAAAGTAATAGTAGTAGCAATAGCGAAAATCCTTCACTGAGCAAAAGTGATAACGCTTCAAGCAATACTACACTGAATGATAGCGATACGGGCAATAATCCAAACAGTGAAAAAATTAAAGAGTCTCCAGAAAGTTAACAGCATAGTACCAACGCTTATGCTAATAAGTGAGCATCTCAACTTAGAAGGAGTCCCTTCCCTGTCATATATCATGGAGATTGCCTAAAGCTGTTAAGAGAAAAGCGGGTCTTCGAATGCCAAGAACCAACTAGACATGCTTACTTTTATTTTTTTACGAAATAAAGATTTAATTGTCTCCTGACAAACTAATAAGGTACTTATAAGAAAAAGGGGTAATGTTCATATGGAAAAAGAAATAATTAGCTCAAGACAATTTATGATCATTACCCTTCTCTGTTCAATTGGGACAGCTATTTTAATTAGCCCTGCTAGTGTAACAAGTGCAGCAAAACAAGATGCCTGGATTGCAGCGATCATTAGTGTCGTTTTAAGTTTACTCTTAATAAAGCTTTTCGTTACTGTAGGAAAACGGACACCTGCCCTTACATTTGTAGAGGCTAATGAAAAGATACTAGGTCGCTTTTTCGGAAAAATAACTTCGATTGGCTTTATTATTCTATGCTTTCTTTCTGCCGGTGAATTATTATATTTCATTGGCATTTTCATGAAAACAGAAATTATGCCAGAAACACCTATGATGGCCTTTGCTTTTCTGTTCAGTATTATCATTATTTATGCAGCATTTCTCGGAATTGAAGTTTTTGCCCGTTCTACAGAAATACTATTCGCAATGTTTATTTTAATTTTTATTGTATTTGTAGTTTGTATTTCACCATCCGTCCATATGGAAAATCTACAGCCCATAATGGAAACACCAGCAAAATCACTATTCTTTAGTATTATTCGATTAATGGGTATTTTTTCATTCCCACTTGTCATATTATTAATGATTTTTCCTTCTACTGTTAACGTCCATGAATCAGCACAAAAAGGTTTTTACATTGGCACAATTCTTGGAGGGATTGTCTTAATTGCTATCATCACACTAGCTATCCTTGTCCTAGGTCCGGCAAATACTGCTTCTAGGACATTTCCTAGCTATTCTTTAGCCCAAAGAATTTCAATCGGGAATTTTTTGCAACGAATTGAAGTTATTATGGCAGCCATGTGGATAATATCAATTTATATTAAAACTTTTATGTTTTTTTACGCCGGGGTCATCGGCATCGCACAAATATGTAAAATTAAAAATCATCGACCGCTCATTTTACCATTTGGATTGATTATCCTTGGACTTTCACAAATTGTTCATCCTAATATCATTCATTCAGATGTTTACAATAGAGAAACCTGGCCTATTTTTTCCTTTTTTTTCGCAATCTTATTACCATTAGTTTTACTACTTGTCGCGAAAATTCGCAAGATTAACGGTAATCAAGGAAATAATACACAAAATAATTGTAGTACACAGAATGAAAATGGTAGTAATAACGGAAATGCTACACAAAGTGCAGGTAGCAATAATAACGGTAACTCTTCGCAGAGTGATGGCAGTAGCAATGTTGGAAATGCTACACAAGGTGAAAGTAGTAGTAATAACGGTAATTCAGCCCAGAGTGCTAATAGCAGTAATGGCGGAAATGCTGCTCAAAATTTAAATACTAGTAATAACGATAATTCTCCTCAAAGCGATAGTAGCAACAATGGCGGGAATGTTTCTCAAAAAAGTAATAGTAATACCAATAATTATGCTCAAAACAATGCCGGTAATGCCACTCAAAATGTAAGTACTAGTAATAACGATAATTCTACTCAAAGTGATAGTAGCAACAATGGCGGGAATGCTACACAAGAAAGTAATAGTAATACCGATAATTGTGCTCAAAATGAAAGTAGTAATAATGCTGGAAACACTACTCAAAATGAAAGTGGTAACAATGATGGAAACGCTGCTCAAAATGTAAGTAGTAATAATGCTGGAAACACTACTCAAAATGAAAGTGGTAACAATGATGGAAACGCTACTCAAAATGTAAGTAGTAACAATGATGGAAACGCTACTCAAAGTGCAAGTAGTAGCAATATCGAAAATCTTTCGCAAAGTGATAGTAGCAGCAATACTACACAGAAAGATAGCGATACCGGCAATACTCCAAGCAGTGATAGAAATAATAATTCATCCGAAAATTAAACAGCATAATGGTAAAAATGATGACCCTGAAATATCAAGGTCATCATTTTTTTTAATTGCTACAGTGTTAAATATGATATTCAATTTCATCAACGAAATCCCATTCGTATGGTGTTTCTTGGTAAACATAGTAGTTCAACCAATTCGAGAATAATAAATGTGTATGTGCACGCCATGAATTAATCGGTTCATTTGCTGGATTATCATGTGGGAAGTAATTTACAGGTACATCAATATCTAATCCTTTCGCAACATCGCGACTATACTCATCGGCTAAAGTTGTCGCATCATATTCAAGATGGCCAGTAATCATAATGTTTTTATTATCCTTAGATTGCACAATGAAAACACCAGCATCTTCTGAATAAGATAGTAATCGTAAATCAGGGTGGCTAAGTACTTCATCAATTGATACAGATGTATAACGTGAATGTGGTGCCGTAAATAAATCACTAAAGCCACGTACTAAATCCACTGTTAAATCCGTAATGACATGAGAATATACACCTGAGCATTTTGCAGGTAGCCCAATTTTACCGATACCGTAATGATGGTATAACGCTGCCTGTGCACCCCAACATATATGTAAAACTGATGTTACGTTTGTTTTGGACCAATCCATAATTTCCGAGATCTCCTGCCAATAGTTCACTTCTTCAAATTCCATTTTTTCTACTGGTGCACCCGTAATAATCATACCATCATAGCGGCGATGACGAATTTGATTGAAGGTCGTGTAAAATAACTGTAAATGTGATTTACTGACATTTTTCGATTCATGTGTAGCCGTATTTAAAAATGTAATATTTACTTGTAAAGGTGTATTCCCCAATAATCGCAGTAATTGTACCTCAGTTTTTTCTTTTTCTGGCATTAAGTTTAAAATTAATATATTTAACGGACGAATTTGTTGAGTTTTTGCTCTATCCTCTTCCATAACGAAGATTTTTTCCTCACGTAAATGTTCTCCAGCTGGTAAATTTTTCGGAATATTAATTGGCATCTTGCATTCCCCTCTCAATAATTTTTCTCTGTTAGAATCAATTAGTGCTTTAAGATCAATGCACGGGCCCTGCGCAAAGTTCAAATATCAAACGATAAAATTAAAAAATCCCCCTCATTCCATATGAGATAGAATGAGAAGGATTTTTCCACGTTCACTCTTATCTCTCAAAGGACAAATCCTTTGCTGGAATTAGCACCTTTCTAACTTTTGTTAGAGGTTGCTGAAGCGTCATCGGGCCAAATCCCTCAACTTCTCATGATAAGATTATTTAATTAAAAAGAATTGTAACATGAACAATTAAGAATATCAATAATACATAGAATATTTTGTTATTAATCATGCATGTCATTATGTATTTTGTTAAACACTAATTGTAAAGCGAACTATGTTTATTCTATGGTAAACATGCTGTAATTATGTTAACATATACCTTTAGTAACAGAGAGGAACGTGAATAGTTTGATTAAAATTGAATTTCCAAAACCAGATTTAGTAATTCGCCAACGCGAACAAGATTTAAAACCAGGTGATGTACCTATCACACCGTACCATGGTTTTATTGATTTCCATAAAATCACACGTGAAAACGGTGGTATTTTCTTATTCTACAATGAAGAGAACGAATTATTATTTGTCGGTAAAGCACGTAAAATTCGCCAACGTATTAAAAAGCATTTTGAAGACAATGTATCACCGATGAAAAATCATCGTGATGAAATTTTCAAAATTGAAGTGTATGAAGTAGAAGATCCAATGGAACGTGAAATTTATGAAACGTACGCGATCAATTCATTCCGTGCTAAATACAATGTTGATAAAGTATTTTATTAATATTTAACAAAAAAAGAATCTGCTTGCCCTCTGTAATTTACATGAAGGCTTGCAGATTTTTTTTAATACTTTCATTCTAAGAAAAATGCTTTACGTTCTTTAGTAATCCATTCCTCAAGCTCCGTATCATCACGCTTTAACAGTCGATTGATAAGTACGTCGTGCCATATATAATCCTCTAATAAATAGATATGAACAGGATCATTTGTAATAAAAGCCGTTTCTTGATTTGACGGAGAGTGACCATAAATCATTTGTTTGCCATCTATCGATAAAATAAACCAATGAGGTGTAGACGCATTCCCCGTATAGCGAGTGATACGGTGTTGATCAATGGAAGCTAAATGGTCCTCCACATACAAGGTAATTCCATGAACAGGGATATGCTTCGCGACCTCATGTATATCTTCTCGCAATTCTTCATACATATCTTCCCACATCGATAAAATAACTTTTTTCTGCGCTTGTTTTAATAATGACTGACAATAATTGACGATTGCCTCTTTCCCTTTTAGTGTGACAACCTTATGCTCCGCTTCCTGCTCTTTTATCTCTAATTTTTCTAATTGATCACTAATCGATGTAAAATTCGATTGCCAACGTTGCTGAATTTGTTGTAAAAACACAGCGACAGGAATGGAAGAGTATGTCGTTTGATCTGCCGTTTCCTCTTTCAGTACTAACCCTTTTTCAACAAGTACATCAAGTATGTCGTATATTCTTGCACGTGGGATACCGGAATTTTTACTTACTTGATAGGCACTCACATGACTATTTTGGACGAGTGCAGTATAGGCTTTTGCTTCATATTCTGTGAATCCCAGTTCTTTTAATTGAGCAATTAATAATTCCATCGAATCCCTCCATTACCTCTATTATAAGTTAAAGCCATGAAGATAAGCCAACGAAAAAAATAGTCTTTACAGTTCCGCGGAATTTAGTTACTATTTCAGTAGTAACTAACTAAAGAGGTGTAAGCATGTTATTTGAAGTAGATTTAAATGTAGTTATATTATTAATATCTTTTGGATTTTTAGCCGCCTTTATAGACGCAGTCGTTGGAGGTGGTGGCTTAATTTCATTACCTGCCCTTATGTTTGCTGGTTTAAATCCAGCGGTGGCCTTAGCGACCAATAAACTTGCCGGTACAATGGGGTCTTTGACATCAACCATTTCCTTTTATCGTTCTGGTCAGCTAGAAATTCGTTCGGTTATCAAGTACTTTCCATTAGCCTTTGTGGGTTCACTTTTCGGAGCTTGGACAGTGCATTTAATCAATCCTGAATTACTAAAACCACTTATGCTCATAATGCTCGCAGCCGTTGCAGTCTATACAATCTTAAAAAAAGATTGGGGTTCAGTAGCTGCTGTCAAAAATTTAAATTTTACACACTTAGTTTTATTCATGCTGTTGTTATTTAGCATCGGGTTTTATGATGGGTTTCTTGGCCCAGGAACCGGCTCATTTTTAATTTTCAGCTTTTTATTAGTCGGCTTCGATTTCTTAAAGGCAGCAGGAAATGCGAAATTTTTAAACTTAGCAAGTAATTTAGCAGGTCTTTTAATGTTCGCCTACTTAGGTCAGATTCATTATGTCTATGGTTTACTAATGGGTATCGCTCAAATTGCAGGTGCACTCGTAGGCTCACGTATGGCGATAAAAAAAGGTAGCGGCTTTGTCCGCGTATTGTTTATTTTCGTAACGATTACGTTGTTAACTAAAAATGCGTATGATTACATAGTTCTTCATTAAAAAAACGCCGTAGATTCTTAGCTCTACGGCGTTTTTGCTTTCTTTGGGTGTACTTTCCTTCATATGGGAGAGGTGTTTCCGTCGGTTGAGTGATTCTTTCCGTCGCTCGGGAGGGTCTATCCGTCGCTTCAGTGATCAAAGCCGTCACCTCGAGGGTTTCTTCCGTCGTTTCAATGATTCTTTCCTTCGCTTCAGGGGTTTCTTCCGTCGCTCGGGAGGGTTTATCCGTCTCTTCAGTGATCAAAGCGTCACCACGGAGGCTCTTCCGTCGGTTGAGTGATTCCTTCCGTCGCTTCGGGGGTTTCTTCCGTCGTTTCAATGATTCTTTCCTTTGCTTCAGGGGTTTCTTCCGTCGCTTGGGAGGGTCTATCCGTCTCTTCAGTGATCAAAGCGTCACCTCAGGGGCTCTTCCGTCGGTTGAGTGATTCCTTCCGTCGTTTCAATGATTATTTCCTTCGCTTCAGGGGTTCCTTCCTTCGCTCGGGAGGGTTTATCCGTCTCTTCAGTGATCAAAGCCGTCGCTTCGGGGGTTTCTTCCTTCGTTTCAATGATTCTTTCCTTCGCTTCAGGGGTTTCTTCCTTCGCTCGGGAGGGTTTATCCGTCTCTTCAGTGATCAAAGCCGTCACCTCGGGGGCTCTTCCGTCGGTTGAGTGATTCCTTCCGTCGCTTCGGGGGTTTCTTCCGTCGTTTCAATGATTCTTTCCTTCGCTTCAGGGGTTTCTTCCGTCGCTTGGAGGGTCTATCCCTCGCTTTGAACGTTCTATCCATCAATTCAGATATTCTTTCCACGAATTGGGACGTTCTATCCATCTTTTCGAAGGTTCTTCCCGCTGCATCAGGAATCCTAGCTGTCTCTCCCAGGCGTCTAACCGTCTCTTCAGGATTCTTTTCGTCGCTTCGGAGGGCTTATCCGACACTTCAACGTTCTATCCATCTCTTATTGGTCTACAATATAAAACGCCGTAGATATACTATCTCTACGGCGTTCTCTTAATTAGATAAATAATTTTTCATTTTTAAATTTATGACTTGTTAATAAGCTAACAATAACGAAAATGAAAAAGGAAGCGACAATTGGAATTGTTACGGTATGCATGCCAAAGACAGAAGGATAAAAACGATCGATGATGATATATAAGGTCATACCCGAAATCATTGACGCAATCGCACCATACTTGTTGGCCTTTTTCCAATATAGTCCTAATACGACTGTCCAAATAAAGACTGCCTCAAGTCCGCCAAAAGCAAATAAATTAAGCCATACTAATAAATCTGGTGGATTTAGTGCAAAAACGATTACGGCTAAACCGATCACTGCTGTAACAATGAAGCTTGCACGCTTGATTTCCGTATCATTAGCTGTTGGCTTTATATAATTTAAATAAATATCTTTTACGACTGTCGAGCTTACAAGCATCAGTAGTGCATTCACTGTAGACATCGTTGCTGCCATTGGTGCTGCTAAGACAACACCTGCTAAAAATGGCGGTAGAACCTTTAATGTCAGCAGCGGCATTACTTTATCGCCAATTTCAATACCTGGCATCACTGGACGGGCTAAAACACCAATTAGATGCATTCCAAACATGATTGTCCCAATGGCAATAGTGCCAATGATGATGGCTAAGTGCATGCTTTTTGAATCTTTATAGCTCATTGCACGAACTGCGATTTGTGGTAGCCCCACAACACCGACACCTATTAAAATCCAAAATGTAGAAACGTATAATGGCGTTAATTCACCTTCTGCTCCAAATGGAGACACAAGATTCGGATTTTCAGCGACAAGTGAAGCCATAATATTATCGATTCCTCCACCAGCGATGATTGTCCCAATTAGTAAAATAATTGTCCCGATAATCATAATTGAGCCTTGCACTGTATCCGTCAATGCAACAGCGCGGAAGCCACCAATAATTACATAAACTAATACGGAGATTGCAAAAATAAAGAGTGCAGTTGTGTAGTTTAAGCCTGTTAATGATTCAATTAAACGAGCACCACCTACCCATTGTGCCATCATTGCAGAAAATAAAAAGATGATAATACTAATGGCTGATAGAATGACTATAGTATGACTCTTATAGCGTTCTCGTAAAAAGTCTATTAACGTGATGGCTTGATAACGTCTTGCGATGATAGCAAATTTCTTTCCTAAAATCATCAAAACAAAATAACCTGCAGGAAGCTGAGCCATCGCAAGTAATACCCAGCCAAGCCCTTTCGTATAAGCAACACCTGGACCACCAATAAAGCTACTTGCGCTTCCGTACGTAGCGATCATGGTCATAGCAAGGATGAAGCCTCCCATTTCACGACCACCGAGGAAGTATTCCTGTAAAAATGAATTGGAAGAGCGTATATGCTTATTTGACCAAATTCCAATACCAAAGATAATGACTAAAAATAATAGCAGTGGAAAAATAACTTGCCAATGCATTATTGATCCACCTCCTCATCGTCAAATGGTACCTCTTTGAAAAAGAGTTTCATGACGATCCAGATTAAAATAATCATAAAGCCTGTCCCTGCAATGCAGCTATAGAAAAACCACGCAGGAAAACCAAATACATACTTATAGCTTTTTGGATCACCAGAGCCTAGTCCATAGGCAAAGCCAAACCAAATCGCAAAGTTAACGATTACAAGCCCGATTCCGATAAGCGCCTCTCGATGCGCAATTTTAAAGCGTTGATCTTGCAAAATATAGTCCCCCTAACCTACTCTATTTTACTGATATGTTCGTATTATGGGAACCTTTGTGAAAAAATAAATATCAATTAGCACAACTATTTATTAAAAGTAACGATAAACAGAGATTTTCCCTTTATATCGCGTCTCTATTCAATGGTATCTAATAGCTCTACATCTAAATCTTCACTATCTTCACGGCTGTTAAATATTTCCGAATGCCATTTATTTTTAAGTCTTTCATATTTATTATCTTCAATCCACATATGAAGATTTTCATATAAATCCATTATTTTATAGTTGGCCCCTTTATGTCTTAAAGCTGCATATTTTTGGGACATATCTCTTTCTAAATATCGAGGTAAAAAAAATCTAACCGTTCCCTTAAGAAACGGTTAGATTTACGAGAAAATGTTTATTCACTCGTATTTCTTTAAAACAATTGCCGCATTATGACCACCGAAACCGAAAGAGTTAGACAGTCCTGTATTTATTTTTACTTGGCGAGCAATAGATGGCACATAATCAAGATCACATAATGGATCTGGATTTTCTAAGTTAACTGTTGGGGGAATTATGCCTTCCTTTAAACTCATTGCTAAGGCAATTGCTTCAACACCGCCTGCTGCACCTAACATATGACCGAGCATAGATTTATTAGCTGTTACTGGAATCTGATAAGCTTGTTTACCAAACAGCTGCTTAATCGCCATCGTTTCGGAGATGTCTCCCACTTTTGTACTTGTTGCATGGGCACTAATAACATCAATGTCCTCAGGCGATATATTTGCATTTTTTAAAGCTGATCTCATTGCAAGATAAGCGCCTTTACCTTCCGGATGTGTAGCTACAATATGGTATGCGTCTGAACTTGCACCATATCCAATGACTTCTGCATAAATCTTTGCTTCTCTACGTAAAGCATGAGATAAAGATTCTAAGATTAGAATTCCAGCTCCTTCTGACATGACAAATCCGTCTCGATTTTCATCAAATGGACGACTGGCTTTAGTGGGATTATCATTTCTTGTAGATAATGCTGTAGCATTACCAAAGCTTGCTATTGATAAGTCTGTTATAGCTGCCTCTGTTCCGCCTGCGAACATAACGTCAACTTCTCCATAACGAATTAATCTAAAGGCTTCACCTATAGCTGTATTTCCAATTGCACAAGCAGAAACGGGCGACAAAGTAGGTCCCATTGCGTTCCACTTGATACTAATCTGTGCTGCAGCAGCATTAGATATAATGGCAGGTACTAGGGTCGGGCTAACTCTTCTAGGACCCTTCTGTCTAAGTACATCAATATTTTCAATTAATGTTTCCATTCCCCCTATACCTGAACCTACATATACTCCTAACCTTTCCACATTTATACGATCGAGGACTAACTTAGAATCTACCCAAGCTTGTTCAGCTGCAGCCAAAGCAAATTGAGAAAAACGATCTAATCGTCTAGCTTCGTTCTTTCCTAAAACTTCATCTGCATCAAAGTCTTGAACGATACCTGCAATTTTTGTCTTATGATTAGTAACATCGAATGTATTTATAGTGGATATACCAGATTCCCCATTAATCAAATTGTTCCAAAATGTTTGGATGTTGTTTCCTATAGGAGACACTATCCCCATACCGGTAATGACAACTCTTTCCATTTCCTATCCCTCCAAATAAATAATTTACTTGTATTTTACATCTCTCATATCCTATTACAAGGGAGAGTTTATCCTGGTATAATTACTAATAGGTTAAATTGAAAAGATGAGGAGTTTTAAAAATGAATGATAAAACTAGGCTTGAAGCTTTGTCGACATTCTTAAAAGCTAAGCGTGCCCAAATAAAGCCTGAGTCAGTTGGTTTGCCTGCTGGAATTCGTAGAAGGACACCCGGATTACGAAGAGAAGAGGTTGCACAATTAGCAGGTGTAAGTACCACCTGGTATACATGGCTAGAACAAGGGCGAGATATAAAAGTTTCTTCAATCGTACTCGATTGTATTTCTAAAGCCCTACAATTAAATAATGATGAAAGAGATTACTTATTTGACCTGGCATTAGAGACAAAATCAGAAATTACAAATCAAAAAGAGAATCAATCAGAGCTAAGCCCTTCTTTAAAACGAATACTAACTGAGTTAACATATTGTCCGACTATCATTACCGATCGACATTGCCATATAGTGGGCTGGAATCCTGCTGCTGCTCATGTTTTTTTAGATTTTGAACAATTACCGAATGATCAAAGAAATTTGATTCGTTTATTGTTCACCAGAAAAGAATTTAAAGCATTGGCCGTCAATTGGGACCATTTTGCTAAAGGTTTTCTTGCTATTTTCCGTACTTATTATGGACAATATTTAGGCGATGAATGGTACAACCAATTTATTAAAGAAATGAGTTATTCACATTCAGAATTTCAGAATTTATGGGGAGAAAGTCAAGTAAGTAAGGCTCCTGAAATGATGATTGAATTCAGACATGCTAAAGCAGGTAAAATGTTGTTTAATTTAACTTCTCTTCAGGTTCAAGGTGATATGGATTTACGATGTAGTATCTATACACCAGTAGAGGAAACAGATACAGAAAATAAATTAGAGCGATTAATGAAGAGGGTTTCGGTTGAAAATTAATAAAATAATTTCGTTATTCCCATATAGGGCGAGAATGTGAAACAAGTAAAAGGGATGATACATATTAGTCATCTTCTTCAACTTACCTTCTCCATTACCACAAGAAGCGATTGCTCTAATTGAACAATCGCCCCCTTTAGTTGAACAAGGATTTGGTTAATTTCAAATTTACGTGTCATCAGTAGTTTAAGGATTTCTTCCAATAACAACTGTTGCATCTAGTTTATCATCTCTAGCTATTTTGGTAATTAGGCCCGAATTAGAAAAAATTTCCGAAGTTTGAGTAGCCTGTAATTCACTCGTCTCTATCAATAGATGTCCTCCAGGAACAAGCCAGTTTGAAGCCTTTTCTACTACCTTCCGCTGAAGTTTCAAACCATCAAACCCACCATCAAGTGCCACTTTTGGTTCGTATAAACGTGCTTCTTGGGGAAGTAGTTTTATTGAATCAGTAGGGACGTAAGGTGCGTTAGCCACTATGATGTTCACTCGACCTCTCAATGAATCGGATAATGCATCATATAAGTCACCTTGATAAACGAGACCACCAATCTTAGTTATGTTACGGGAAGTACATCGTACAGCAACAGGGTCAATATCAACGGAGTGTAATAAAATCTTTTTAAGGTCGCTTGCAATTGCAGCACCAATAGCACCAGACCCGCAACATAAATCTAAAACAATATCATATGGGCTAATTAAAACTTTTGCTTGCTGAACTAGAAATTCCGTACGTCGACGTGGTATAAAAACTCCTCGTTCTACTTCTATTCGTAGCCCACAAAACTTCGTAAACCCAAGTACGTATTCAAGTGGTAAACCATTTACTCGTTGTTCTACCATTTTCATTAAATCCTCGATACTTCTAGCCTCAGAGGTAAGTAACTGTGTTTCTTCTTCAGCGAAGACACAACCCTCACTCCGCAGTCTGTTGATTATGCTTCCTTCAGTTTTATTATCTAAAAATAAATTGATTTTCTGCGCTATTAATCTCACCGCTTCCTTTATCACAGCTATTTATCTTTTTATTCTAGAAATAATAAAAATGTCCTTCTTCAAGTAAACTGCCCCATTTGCTCAATAAGAAAAGCTCTCTTTGATTTTAGTAACACTGATTCTTAAACTCCTGTCCCTAGTTATATAAGAATTCTATAGTTAGTTCGTAGTAGAAGTAGAATATGTCCCATACAGGTCAAAATCATTTTATATTCCTCATTTCCAACTTTAACGTAAAAATCGTTTCATAAAAAAACACTCCTTTTTTCAGGAGTGTCCATTTAGTATATTCTATCGTTTTGTAAAAACTGTTAGCCAGTTACTTTTAAAGAGCAGGAGTTAATTTACGCTTTCCTTTTGTGTCTTGTTTGTAACTTAAACAACATCCCTTAATATTGGAATTTTTTTATTAAGCCTTGCAACTCGTCTGCCTGTTGTGCCATCTCTTTAGCTGAAGAAGCCATATTGTCTATGAAGTCTAATTGCTCCTTCGCCGTTAGCGTAACGAGTTCCGTACTTTCTGTTGCCTTGCTTGCAATGCGTGCCATTGCTTCTGTTGAGGCAGTAACTTCTTCAACACTTGCAGACATTTGCTCCGTTACAGTAGAGATGTCATGCAACTGTGTACTAACCTCTTTAATCGACTGCATGATCTTGTGAAAGGCTAGCTTTGTATCATCTACAACATCCATACCCGCTGCAGCTTCCTTCGAGTTACTTGAAATAGCCGAAATTACATTGGCTGTATCATTTTGAATTGAATGAATTAGTGATGCTATTTGATCAGCAGATTCCTTTGATTGTTCTGCTAATTTGCGAACCTCGTCTGCAACAACAGCGAAGCCTTTCCCTTGTTCGCCAGCACGAGCCGCTTCAATGGCTGCATTTAAAGCTAGTAAATTCGTTTGATCGGCGATGCTTGTAATTACATCAACGATATTGCCGATTTGCTGGGACTGGTCACCTAGTATACGGACCTGTGTCTCTACATTGCCAGATGATTCATTAATAATTGTCATTTGATTCAATACACGATTCAAAGAGTCATTTCCTTGAGCAGCCTCGTCACTCATTAAATCTGCAGCATCTGAAACAGTTGAAGCGGTTTCAGCAACTTGTTGGATACCAATCGCCATTTCCTGCATAGCAGTTAAGCTATCACTTGTGCTATGTAATGTAGTTTTTGAACCATCCGCTAAATCTTCTAATGTTGATGTTAGCTGTCTTGTCATATCCGCTGTTTGCTGCGATTTAGTTGTTAAACCATCAGAAGATATATCAACCTGTTTAGAGGATTGGGCTATTTGTTGCATTAATACTTTTAAGCTTGACAGCATTTTATTAAAGGATTGCGCAAGCTCACCTGCTTCATCTTTGGAATTAATTTGTAGCTGCTTTGTTAAATCTCCTTCTCCATCCGCAATGTCATGTAGTTGGGTATTTATTTCTCGAAGCGGTTTCACAAATGCTCTTGTGAACAGGAAGCTACCTAATACAGCAATGACAGCTCCGATGAACAATACAATGAGAAGCTTACCGATAAATGCAAAAATAATAGCATTAACCCCATCTATCGTTTCACCAACAAACCACATCCCAATGATGTCTCCATTTGCATCTTTAATGGGTGCATAAAGTGTTAAATACTTCGTTCCTACTACATCAGCTTCACCTATAAAGGTTTCCCCTTTTTTCATTACATTTTCAACGACTTTTGGATCAGCATCTTTGCCCACTAAACGTTCTCCATTTAACTTAAGATTAGTGATAAGTCCTTTTGTGCCTTGGAAAATGGTTACGCCACCATCGATGCTTTCTCCTACCTCATCTACAAAGGCTTCCTGATTAACAATTTTTGTATCCCCTTTGTAAAGTTCTCCATTTTTTATAGACCAATCTCCCTTAAATCGTTCTTCTAGTAGCATATAACCGACCTTTGAAATATGGGTTATGCTTTGCTCAAAATTATTACGCATAATTTGTTTCACTTGTATATGAGAAACAACTCCAATCATAACGCTTAAAAATATGATGACTCCCACTAAAAGTAAATTAAATTTTGTACTTATTTTAAAACTGCGCAAAAAATAATCTCTCCTTTCTCACACTTATTAGGAATATTATGTATAAAATATAAGCCAAGTTTATTAAACATTATTATTTAAATAGTTTCAATACATTATCAATAAATTAACATTTTTGATAAAAATGAGATGGAAGTGCATTGGCTATGGAAAATACAATAAATCAACCTATCCTCATAACATACGATTTAACAAGATGTCACCAACTCGCTCGTAAACTAAAAAATCATTCTTTTTTTGGATTTATTTGAATTTTACGGTAATATATCTTTAAAAAAGGAGAGATATTATGAAACTTGTTTTAATATTGGTCCTCAAGCAGTTGGGAAAATGACTGTTGGACAGGAATTAGCTAAAATAACAGTTATCAATTTTGCCTTGGCATAATTGCGTCCGGAATCGGCTTTGTGCATGCACAAAGTACTCCTTTCCGATTCCGTGACAACCGCCGGAGGCTTAACTACTTTTAGCGGGTGTTTGGATACCCGCTGAAAGTAGTTAAACTTTTTCATAACCATATGACGATCGATTTAGTTAGTCATTTTTTTAGTTATAGTACGACTGAAGGAAAAAGATTAGTTAATTTGTTTCGTCAGGAAATTTTTGAAGAAGTATCGAAAAGTAATTTGTATGGTTTAATTTTTACTTTTGTCTGGGCTTTTAATATGCAGGAGGATTGGGACTATGTGGACGATCTCGCAAAGCTTTTTGAATCTAGAGGAGGTACTGTTTATTTTGTAGAGCTTGAAGCTGATGTAGTAGAAAGATTGGAACGAAATAAAAGCAGTAATCGACTTGAGCATAAACCTTCAAAAAGAGATATTGAATGGTCCGAAAAAGATTTGAAAAGCTCGATGGAAAAATACAGATTAAATTCCTTAGAGGGCGAAATAAATTATGCAAACTATCTAAAGATTAATAACACCAACTTGAGTGCAGAAAAAGTTGCTTTGAATATTAAGGAAGCATTTCATTTTTAAAGCTGAAAAACGCCTGGATATCCAAGCGTTTTTTTCGTCTCTATAATGGAACTACATACCACTTGTAACTCCAGGGGCGACGGGGCAACAAATGGCTTATTTGCGAAAGGGTTGCGCAAAGGAAGTAACAGTATATGTTCTTCAAAAGGATTACTATGATTACTTATTAAAGCTCCTGATACTCTATTTAGTTATTGAATGTTCATCAATCGCTTGAACAGCTAGTTTCAACGCTTTAATTCTTCTTTCTAAAAGCGTTCTTTGGGGACTACCAACCTTTGACTTCATATATATGTTCTCAATTGATGGTAATAAACCAGCGAGAACATTGCGCGATATGGCTAAATCTTCTTGGGTATAATGATGGGGGCTTTGATTCCAAATGTTTTCTAGCATTGCTAAACCAATGCATACAGCTTTGAGTCGTTTCTTTACTAAGGTAGTATTTGCGCCTTTCTGGGTCATCTGTGACAAGGCATTTTCGAGTTTGCGGATTGTCGATTGTAAAGACTTTATTGATTCCAATTTTTCTCCATTTGTTACGTTTTCCATAGTAGTACTGCCCTTTCTTCGTTTTTGAAATATATTCTTTGATACTGAAATTAAAAAACTGATTTCACTCGCAATATTTTATCATAATTAGACAGGAGATTCTCAACAATCTGGCGCAGTTGAATAGCGTCTTATATCCGTTTATCTACATCTTAGAAACAAAAAAACGCCTGGATCTCCAAGCGTTATTTTTATTTCGCAGCTTTCGCATATATTTGTAATGCTTTTTTATCAATTTTCCCGACACTTGTTTTTGGCAATTCATCAATGAACATAATCTTTTTTGGAATTTTGTAGCGACCTAGATGTTTGCTACAGATTTCTTTGAGTTCTTCTAATATAGTATCTTGCTTATCGTGACAAACGATAACGGCTGCCACGACTTCTCCCCAATATTCATCCGCTACTCCAATTACCGCAACTTCTTGCACTAGCTGATGGCGCAAAATACATTGCTCTACTTCCTGAGGATAAACATTTTCACCACCAGAAATAATCATCTCTTTACTACGACCGACAATATAAAAGTCACCATCCTCATCCATCAGGGCTAAATCGCCGGTTTTTAACCAACCATCATGAATGATTTTTTCAGTCTCCTGCTGATTATTCCAGTAAAACCGAAACATATGCTTTCCTCTAACATAAAGCTCTCCGACTTCGTTTGGCGCACAGCTTTCTCCTGCACTATTGATAATTTTAGCTTCATTGAATTGCATGCTCTTTCCGACGGCCCCTTTTTTCAAATAGGCTACCTCTGGAGAAATATAAAAATTATTCGGCCCTGCTTCTGTTAAGCCATAGCCCTCTTTAAAAAATAGCCCCTTCTTAAAAAATGCGTCATAGATTGGATGCGGGCATGGTGCCCCACCAGATAAAAATACGTTCATAGAAGGGAAACTACTGTTCTTAAAGTATTCTGTCGCAATCATTGCTTGGTACATTGTCGGCACAAAAAGCGATATCGTTGTCTTGTACTTATTAATCGCCTTAAGAGCGGTTTCTGCCTCATACTTATCACCAATTACAACTGTACCGCCAGCCATTAGTAGCGGTATACATAAGGCATTCAAACCTCCTGTATGAAACAACGGCATATAATTTAACGTACAATCACTATCACTCAAACCCCAGCTAATAATTGTATTAATGGCGTTCCAATTCACAGAATTAAAGGATAGTACAACGCCCTTTGCCTTGCCAGTTGTGCCTCCTGTATAAATCATTAGCCAAGGATCATTAAGATCTACTTCTC
>Ga0209025_1001789_pt1 | contig 25516 bp, 19 predicted proteins | sample AraplaMF_Col_mLB_FD_184256 | JGI IMG/M metagenome (GOLD analysis project Ga0209025, IMG submission 184256) | Arabidopsis root microbial communities from the University of North Carolina, USA - plate scrape MF_Col_mLB (SPAdes) (version 2) | ecosystem: Host-associated > Plants > Roots > Endosphere... | reverse complement strand
GACCAGGGGGTCGCAGGTTCAAATCCTGTCTTCCCGATATTTTTAAAACATGGGGCCTTAGCTCAGCTGGGAGAGCGCCTGCCTTGCACGCAGGAGGTCAGCGGTTCGATCCCGCTAGGCTCCACTTATAACTTTATTATGGCGGTGTAGCTCAGCTGGCTAGAGCGTACGGTTCATACCCGTGAGGTCGGGGGTTCGATCCCCTCCGCCGCTACCATAAAGGACCTTTAGCTCAGCTGGTTAGAGCAGACGGCTCATAACCGTCCGGTCGTAGGTTCGAGTCCTACAAGGTCCACCATTTAAAGTAAATTCCCTGGAGGTATACCCAAGTCTGGCTGAAGGGATCGGTCTTGAAAACCGACAGGCGGCGAGAGTCGCGCGGGGGTTCGAATCCCTCTACCTCCTCCATTTTTCCAAAAGAATATTGTATCGTCGCGGGGTGGAGCAGTCTGGTAGCTCGTCGGGCTCATAACCCGAAGGTCGCAGGTTCAAATCCTGTCCCCGCAACCAATGGTCCCGTGGTGTAGTGGTTAACATGCCTGCCTGTCACGCAGGAGATCGCCGGTTCGACCCCGGTCGGGACCGCCATTTTACATAAAGGCTCGGTAGCTCAGTCGGTAGAGCAGAGGACTGAAAATCCTCGTGTCGGCGGTTCGATTCCGTCCCGAGCCACCATTTTGAAATAGCAAGCCGGCTTAGCTCAATTGGTAGAGCAACTGACTTGTAATCAGTAGGTTGGGGGTTCAAGTCCTCTAGCCGGCACCACTTTCAAAATGAGCCATTAGCTCAGTTGGTAGAGCATCTGACTTTTAATCAGAGGGTCGAAGGTTCGAGTCCTTCATGGCTCACCATTTTAGTTTCATGCGGGTGTAGTTTAGTGGTAAAACAAGAGCCTTCCAAGCTCTGGTCGAGAGTTCGATTCTCTTCACCCGCTTTTTCCATTGGGGGCCTATAGCTCAGCTGGTTAGAGCGCACGCCTGATAAGCGTGAGGTCGATGGTTCGAGTCCATTTAGGCCCACCATTATTCCGCAGTAGCTCAGTGGTAGAGCTATCGGCTGTTAACCGATCGGTCGTAGGTTCGAGTCCTACCTGCGGAGCCATATTATATAGAGAAGTACCCAAGTGGCTCAAGGGGCTCCCCTGCTAAGGGAGTAGATCGCTAACGCGGTGCGAGGGTTCGAATCCCTTCTTCTCTGCCAGAAATTGGCCCGTTGGTCAAGTGGTTAAGACACCGCCCTTTCACGGCGGTAACACGGGTTCGAATCCCGTACGGGTCATACTTAAAGAGATAGCATAATCTGCTATCTCTTTTTGTTTATAATGATATTTTCTTCAAGAAAAAGCAGACTTATCAAAGTCTGCTTTTTTTATTAAAATTGATAATTTTTGTATACTTTTTTCTTTTTGAGGCGTCTAACTAATAGAAAGGAGAGAGCAATGGCATATGAAAAAGTTGAAGAAATAATTATACAAACGTCTAAGAATATTTATAGATATCTTCTTAAAATCGGTGTAAATGCAGTGGAAGCGGAAGATATTGTTCAAGATACAATCTATAAAGCATTGTTATCTATACCAATGAATAAAAATTAACCAATATTATCATGTCAGCAATATATAAGAGTTTGTATAAAATGAAGAATCGTTCCTTTCGTAACAGAAAGAATTATAACAAATCATATATTTTTATATTGGAACACGCTATAGAATGGAGTGATAGTATGGATTTTGAAACTTTGTATCGAACGTATCAACCCTTAGTTTACTCTGTTGCATACCGCCTGCTTGGCTCTGTTAGTGATGCAGAGGATGTTGCACAGGATATACTCATTAAAAGTCAGCATATGGAGCAAGAACAAATTAGAAATATGAAAGCATATTTAATTAAGGTGACAACAAACCATTGTTTGAATGTACTACAGTCTGCGCGGAAACAGAGAGAAATGTATACAGGAGAATGGCTTCCTGAGCCAGAGATAGATACGGAGAAATTAAATCCAATGGAAACACTACTGCAAACCGAAAGAGTATCCTATGCATTCCTTGTACTGTTAGAGAAGTTAACACCTGTTGAAAGAGCTATATTTGTTTTAAGAGAAGTGTTTAAGTACGAGTATCGTGAAATAGCGGAGCTTTTAAACAAATCAGAGGCAAATTGCCGAAAGATTTTTAGTCGTTGTAAAGAGAAGATAAGGCATGAAGTACCCATACATCCGCAACAATTGGAGCATACAGAAAAGATGATACATACCTTTATCAAAGGCTCAGAAACAGGAAATTTTGAGGGATTTATTAATTTACTGACAGTAGATGCAACACTTGTCACTGACGGAGGCGGTAAAGTACGTGCTGCTATATTTCCGATTATGGGCAAACAGCGTATCCAGATATTTTTGGAGTCTATTGTTTCACGAGGATTCTTCCAATTGGAGCTTCTCCCAACTATCATAAATGGTCAATTTGGTATTTTAGCAAGGAATAAGGGCCGTGCAGAGAAGGCCATATGCTTTGAGTGGGATGAAAGCGGAGAATCCATTAGAAGAATTTACATTGTAGTCAATCCTGATAAACTAAAGCATATTCCAGTTCTATAGCATGTAATTGAAAAAGAGATCTTTTTTTTAGATCTCTTTTTTATTTTGTCACAAATTGAAAAGCTAATTTGTCTTATAAGTGACAGGATATAAAAGGGATGCTTGTATGTTTTCTATTAGAGCTTCTGTCGTGAATGAAAATATTTTACGGCAGATAGTGATTTGAAATAATTCATGAAAGACCTTATTAAATATCCTGGTACCAAAGTACAAACTAATTTTATGGAGGGAATATAAGATGGAAACAAGATTTTTAATGGGAAAGGTAAATCCGGAAGGTTATAAGGCAATGGTAGGTTTAGAAAAATACTTGATGACTACAAGTATTGATGAAATATTGAAAGAGCTAATTAAAATCCGGGCTTCTCAAATCAATGGATGTGCGTATTGCATTGATATTCATACGAAAGATGCACGAAAACTAGGGGAAACAGAGCAACGTATTTATGCTCTTAATGCTTGGCGTGAGACACCATTTTTTACGCAGGAAGAACGTGCTGTGCTTGCTTTGACAGAGGCAATTACACTAGTAGCGGAAACGCACGTTCCTGATGAGGTATATGAAGAGGTAAGAAATTTCTTTGAAGAAGAACAAATTGCTGAAATCATTATGCAGATTGTTACTATTAATGCATGGAATCGAATTGGGGTATCTACCCGTTTAATGCCGGAAAAAAGATAAGATGGAGATGTTACTAATAGTTTGTAGAGGCACCCTCATACTGTCAACAAACTAAGAAAAAGGATGGTTCCAAAAACGAAAAAATAAGTTATTCTTTCTGGAAATACTGCTGAAAGGATAGCTTTTTCGTTTTTGAGTATAAAGAAATTGTAATGGGAAGTATATAGAGCTTTTGCAAATTATGTATGATCTAATCTTTAATAGGTAAACGATAAAATATAAGGAAATAAGCTTTTCACAATCTAAAGAAAAGGCTTCCATTAAAATTGATTCCACACCTAATATCATAACTTTCTACTGTGTGTGAGAAAGTTCACAAATAGGTCATAATTTGTGAATATATTCACAATGAATCGTGCTACAATATGAATGTAAAGAAGTTAAACAACATTAAATTAGTATTTTAATTAATTACTTAAACAATAATAAAAAAAATAAATGTGAACAATAGAGAGGGGAATTTACCATGAAAAAAGGTATCAATCGTGTAGTATTAGTAGGAACAGGTGCAGTAGGTTGTAGTTATGCTTACTCAATGATTAACCAAGGTGTAGCTGAAGAATTTGTACTTGTGGATGTAAATGAGGCTAAAGCGGAAGGGGAAGCAATGGACTTAAGCCATGCGGTACCATTCTCTCCATCACCAACAAAAGTTTGGAGCGGTAGTTATGCAGATTGCAAAGATGCAGATTTAGTTGTTATCACTGCTGGATTACCACAAAAGCCAGGTGAAACTCGTTTAGATTTAGTTGAGAAAAATACAAAAATCTTTAAGCAAATCGTTCGCGGCATTATGGATAACGGATTTGATGGTATTTTCCTAATCGCAACTAACCCAGTTGATATTTTAACTTATGTAACTTGGAAAGAATCTGGATTACCAAAAGAACGCGTAATCGGTTCTGGTACAACTTTAGACTCTGCTCGTTTCCGCTACATGTTAGGTGACTATTTAGATGTAGATCCACGTAACGTTCATGCATATATCATTGGTGAGCACGGTGACACTGAACTTCCAGTATGGAGCCACGCTACTGTAGGTGTACAAAAGCTAGAAACAATCTTAGCGAACAACGAACAGTATAACCAAGATGATTTAGATAAAATCTTTGCAAATGTACGCGATGCTGCTTACCACATCATCGAGCGTAAAGGTGCAACTTACTACGGAATTGGTATGTCACTACTTCGTGTAACTAAAGCGATCTTAAACAACGAGAACAGTGTACTAACTGTATCTGCATACCTTGAAGGTCAATACGGCGAGAAAGATGCTTATGTAGGTGTTCCAGCTGTCATTAACCGCGAAGGTGTACGTGAAATCGTGGAGCTTGAGTTAAATGAAGAAGAAAAAGCGAAATTTACTCACTCTGTAAAAGTATTAAAAGAAACAATGGCACCAGTACTATAAGGATAATTGATAAATAATTCAGAAGCGGGAAATTGCTTCCGGCTTCTGAATTTTTATATAACTTTATATAAATTCCTTTTCCAGTTTCCCTGTATATCCCCAAATATACACCCCCTTTTGCTGGAAAAGGATCATTTATAGGAAAAGCACCCTATTTTGTATAGAGTGCTTTTATTTTTTTATATGGAAATTAAATCCATGAAATGGGGGGGATAGCGATCGTAAAGAATTATTTCATGAGAGCGTAATAAAAATGAGGGGAATAAAGTTATGATAGAAAGAGCTAATGCTGAAGAAACAACATACATACTATCTAATGCAGCATTATCTGCTAATGAAGGTATTCAAAATCATGGAACAATTTCCGGAGAAAAGGCGATACAGATGATGACAGGTCTTATTGAAAAAGGGGCGTATTATCTTGTATACAAAGAGAATGATTCAATAGCTGGATGGATATTAGTAGGGACAAATACGGATTATTTTACAGAAAGGGAAATTGGTTTTATCTGAATTTCGGGGTAAAGGGATTTCCAAAAAGCTAGTTCAGGCTGGGATTGAAGAGTTGAAAAGAAATGGATATGAGGAAGTACGTCTTAATGTATTTTCCACAAACTTTGCTCAAGAGATTGATGAAAAGATAAGTTTTACTCCGTTACAAACAGTTATGGTTTACAAGTAAATAAGAAATGAAAAAATAAGAAAAGTACCGAGAGTCGGTACTTTTCTTTGTTTTCAGTTTTGAAGTTCTTCTTGAACGAATTACCTGGCTTTAAATCTTTCATATTGACGGTAACAGTAGGATTAGATAAATATATTATACCAGCTTGTAATGCGTTATTTTGATGTTTCAGGGTTGTTAAAATAGGAGAAGCGCTATGCTATAATAAGCCCCCATGTTTAGAGTAAAATATATATCGCCTTACTAACAATTAGATAAAATATAGTATTTAAGTGAGGGGATAGTTAGAAAGCATGATTTCCAGTAAATGTTTTACTCCGTTATTCGTGGGCAGTAATAATCTCACCTCAAAATTCAATGGAAACAAAGAAGTTAGGTGGGAGATAAACTGCCCGTAAAAACCCAATTGGTGAGAGCTGATTAAAGTTTCACTTTATGAGAAAACATTTGTTTCAAGATAATAAAGAAGGGAAGAAACTAGAAAAATAGAGACCTTCTTACTATTGTATATTTTTGTGGAAAATAAAAAAGGACGAACAAAAAATAAAGCGCTTTCAATGAATATTCGTCAAAATTCGATAAATTTGACGAAAAATTAAAGTGTTACCTTTAATTTCCGCGGAAAAACGTATATTTATTTAAAAATACACAAGGATATTTCAGTTTCCTATCGAATGTTTACAAAGTAATAAAAATTCTGTCATCTTAGTGAGGTGAACATATTGAGTGTAACAAATTGTATAGAAGAGAGTGTGTATGAATTTCATACAAAGCAGTGTTATGAGAGCTATAACATATTTGGCGCGCATCTTGTAACGGAAGATGAAATACAAGGCGTACGATTTACAGTATGGGCTCCTCATGCGAAAGCTCTGAGTGTAGTTGGCGATTTTAATGAGTGGGATATTGAAGGGCATAAGATGCGAAAAATGGCAGAAGAGGGTATTTGGTCATTGTTTATACCACATTTGGGGGAAAATGAAATATATAAGTATGCGATTGAAACTCCAGATGGTGAAACAATTTTAAAAGCAGATCCCTATGCAACATATGCAGAAGTAAGACCAAATACGGCATCTGTTATTTTTGATATAAAGGGATATAAATGGAATGATAAAAATTGGTTTCGAAAGAAGAAACGAAAATTAATTTATAAGGAAGCAATGGCAATTTATGAGTTGCATTTTGGTTCATGGAAAAAGAAAGAAGATGGCTCTCTGTACTCGTATCGAGAGATGGCAGAGGAGCTCATTCCTTATGTGGCGGAACATCAATTTACCCACATTGAAATTATGCCGCTTGTGGAACATCCATATGACCGTTCCTGGGGATATCAGGGAACCGGATATTATGCGGTGACAAGCCGGTTTGGTACACCGCATGATTTCATGTATTTTGTCGATGAATGTCATAAATATGGAATCGGTGTCATTTTAGATTGGGTGCCGGGTCATTTTTGTAAAGATGCTCATGGGTTGTATTTATTTGATGGAGCGCCGACCTATGAATATAAAGATTTGGATGTACAGGAAAATCACGTTTGGGGCACAGTAAATTTTGATTTAGGAAAACAGGAAGTGCGTAATTTTTTAATTTCAAATGCACTGTTTTGGATGAAGTATTACCATATTGACGGCTTTCGTGTCGATGCGGTTGCGAATATGTTGTACTGGGAAAAAGAAGGGAAGCAGCAAAGTAATGAATACGCCGTTTCCTTCTTGCGTGAGTTAAATGAGGCAGTATTTGCAGAGGACGAAGAATTTTTGATGACCGCAGAAGATTCGACAGCTTGGCCACTTGTGACTGCGCCAGTGTATGAAGGCGGACTAGGGTTTAATTATAAGTGGAATATGGGCTGGATGAATGATGTTCTAAAATACATGGAGTGTGCACCGGAATATCGGAAATATATTCATGAGAAAATGACATTTTCTTTGCTATATGCTTACTCCGAAAACTTTATATTACCGCTCTCTCACGATGAAGTCGTTCACGGAAAAAAATCATTGTTAAATAAAATGCCAGGAGACTACTGGGAAAAGTTTGCACAACTGCGTTTATTATACGGGTATTTCTTTACGCATCCTGGAAAGAAATTACTCTTTATGGGTGGGGAATTTGGTCAGTTTGACGAATGGAAAGATCTCGAGGATTTAGATTGGAATTTGCATGATTTTGAAATGCATCGTTATATGCATGATTACTTTAAAGAGCTCATAGCATTGTATAAGCGCTCTAAACCACTTTGGCAGTTGGATCATTCGCAGGAAGGATTTCAGTGGATTGATGCCGATAACAAAGAACAAAGTATTTTCTCGTTTATTCGTAAAGGGGATAAGGAAGACGATATCTTTGTTGTGATATGTAATTTTACTAATATTGTGTATGAAAATTATAAAGTAGGTGTACCAGAGTTCAAGTATTATAACGAGATTTTAAATAGTGACGCAGCAATATATGGCGGCTCAGGGCAGGTAAATAAAAAGCGCCTAAAGACAATTCTAGAGCCGTATCATAATCAGTCTGCCCATGTAGAAATAACAATTCCACCATTTGGCGTATCCATTTTAAGACCAGTGAAAACGAGAAAGGGGAGCAAAAAACAAGATGGTTCAAAAGCAGACGTGCGTAGCGATGTTACTAGCAGGAGGAAAGGGTAGTCGTTTAAGTGCTTTAACAAAAAATTTAGCAAAGCCAGCTGTTCCGTTTGGCGGTAAGTACCGAATTATTGATTTCACATTAAGTAATTGTGCAAACTCTGGTATTGAAACAGTTGGAATTTTAACGCAGTATCAGCCACTTGAGCTTCATAGTTATATTGGAATCGGTAATGCTTGGGATTTAGATCGTGTGAATGGCGGCGTGACCGTATTGCCTCCGTACTCGGAATCTTCAGGAGTGAAATGGTATACAGGAACAGCGAGTGCTATTTATCAAAACTTAAACTATTTGCATCAGTACGATCCGGAATATGTTCTGATTTTGTCAGGAGATCATATTTATAAAATGGATTACAGTAAAATGTTAGATTACCATATTGAAAAAGAAGCAGATGTTTCGATTTCAGTTATTGAAGTACCTTGGGATGAGGCAAGTCGATTCGGCATTATGCATACGAATGAGGATATGGAAATTGTTGAATTTGAGGAAAAACCACAACTTCCAAAAAGCAATCTTGCTTCGATGGGAATTTATATCTTTAATTGGGCTGTTTTAAAAGAATATTTAGAGATGGATGCAAGAAATCCAGAATCTAGTAATGATTTTGGAAAAGATGTCATCCCGCTTTTATTAGACGAAGAGAAAAAGCTCATTGCTTACCCATTTGAAGGGTATTGGAAAGATGTTGGAACTGTAAAAAGTTTATGGGAAGCAAATATGGACTTGCTTCGAGAAGAATCGACCTTACAGTTAAATGATCATAGCTGGCGCATTTATTCGGTGAATCCAAATGAGCCACCGCAGTATATTGCTGAAGGCGCAAAGGTAGAAGAATCATTAATTAATGAAGGATGCGTTGTTGAAGGAGATGTAAAACACTCTGTTTTATTCCAAGGAGTGACGGTTGGAGAAGGGAGTATGGTAATCGATTCGGTAATTATGCCAGATGCATGCATCGGTAAAAATGTTGTCATTGAAAGAGCGATTGTCGGATCGGGTATGGTCATTGAAGATGGGACAATTATTCGTCCAGAAAAAAATATCGATGATGTCGTACTAATAGCTGAGGGGAAATAGTGAAGGAGGATAAGATGAATGGGAGAATCAATGTTAGGAATTATTAATGCAACAGGGAGTTTTTCTTCCTTAAAGAAAGTAACAGGGCACCGTTCACTGGCAGCACTACCATTTGGAGGACGTTATCGTCTCATTGATTTTATGCTTTCAAATATGGTTAATTCCCATATTCATAGTGTAGCGATTTTTACGAGTCATAAAAATCGTTCCTTGATGGATCATCTCGGATCAGGAAAACAATGGGATTTAGATAGAAAACGCGACGGCTTATTTTTATTTCCTCCGAATTGCCAATGTAATCAAGATGAGTTTGGTTCCTTCGCTCATTTTAGAAGACATATTGACTATTTTCTGCGCAGCAGACAAGAGTATGTTGTTATTACAAATAGTCATCTTGTTACAGCATTAAATTTTCAAAAGATATTAGAAAGACATATACATACGGGCGCGGATGTTACAGAAGTATGCCATGAAGGCGTATCACTGCAAACTTATGTGCTGAAGAAACAGTTATTATTAGATTTATTTGAAACATATAAAGACATGGAACACTATAGTTTGTTTGATGTAGTCAAAGAGAAACGAGGAGAGTCGTTGTACATTACTACATATGAGCATACAGGGTATGTAGCAGTAATCGATTCGATTGAAAATTATTATAAACATAGTTTAGAAATTTTGCAGCCTTCTATTTGGAAGCAGTTGTTTACGAAAGAAGCTCCGATTTTTACAAAAGTAAAGGATGAACCACCAACACGTTATATAAAAGGAGCACAGGTGCAAAACACAATGATTGCAAACGGCAGTGTTATTGCAGGAAAAGTTGAGAATAGTGTTGTATTTCGTTCTGTTAAGGTTGGGAAAGGTTCGGTTATTCGAAATAGCATCATTATGCAAAAGAGCCAAATTGGAGATAACTGTATATTAGACGGCGTCATTATTGATAAGGATGTTAAAATTGAGGATGGTGTGGTTTTAACAGGAACGCCTGATAATCCATACGTTTTGGAAAAGGGCAGTGTTCAAAGTCAAAATATTACTAGTTATTCTTAAAAGCTTTATGTAAGTTAAATACAAATTGGAAAACTGATAGAAAACATTCTTTTTAAGGTGGAAGAGAGCATCCGCCCATGCATAGAGGCGGTCAGATCCTTTTCCTGCCCCATGCCAAGTGAAAACAAAGAGTTAAAACAAAGAGAGAAAACAAAACAAGTAGCAATCATCTTTTGTTCTTCGTAGCAGCGACTTATATGTCGAAAAATCAAAATGGATATATATAGCCAGTGAAATTCTATCCAATAGGGATTCACTGGCTCATCATGATATGAATTTAAAATCCGAAGGGAGGAAGCTGTAAGAAGGGCGGATCATGGTGTACACGCTTTTCAGACAGTGGAACAACACGTGAATATTTTATTTGCAGTATCAGAATGCGTACCGTTTATTAAATCAGGTGGCTTAGCAGATGTGGCGGGTGCACTTCCAAAAGAATTGAAAAAATTAGGAGTAAACGTCCGTATTATCCTACCAAACTACAGCCTTATTCCCAAGCACTTGCGAGAAGCATGTACGCTTCATAAGGTAATCAATGTGCAGCTCGGTTGGCGAAATCAATATTGCGGGATTTTAAAAGGGGAGCAAGGCGGGATTACGTATTATTTAATCGACAATGAATATTATTTTAAAAGGGATTCTCTTTATGGACATTATGATGATGGAGAACGTTTTTCTTTCTTTTCTAAGGCGGTGTTAGAGTGTATGCCGCACCTAGATTTTGAAGTGGACATCCTTCACAGTCATGATTGGCATACAGCGATGGCGAATTTTTTACTGCGTGAAAAGTATGGGGATCATCCATTGTATGAGCATATTAAAACTGTTTATACGATTCATAATTTGCAGTTCCAGGGTGTGTTTCCTCGTGAAGTTATGCATGATTTACTGGAACTTGGTGATGAATATTTTGATAGTGAACAGCTTGAGTTTTATGGGAACGTTAACTTTATGAAAGGCGGTATCATCGCTTCAGATCGCATTACAGCGGTTAGCCCGACGTATAAAGAAGAGATCCAATATGGATTTTTTGGTGAAAAATTAGATGGTTTGTTACGGAAATATAATGATAAGCTGAGCGGGATTGTAAATGGTATTGATACGAGCGTATATAATCCGAAAACGGATCCTTATATTACTGCGCAGTATGATGCAAAATCATTGTATGAAAAACAAGAAAATAAACGCGCATTACAGCGCTACTTTGGTTTGCCAGAAAAAGAAGATACGCCAATTATTTCGATGGTAACGCGATTAACAAAGCAAAAAGGCCTTGATTTAGTACGTACTGTCTTTCATGAAATGATGGAAGACGATGTACAATGTATCATTTTAGGATCAGGGGATTCTGAATATGAGCAGTTTTTCGAATGGATGGCATATGAGTATCCAGAAAAAGTGAAAGTGTATATCGGGTTTAATGAAGAGCTAGCGCATCAAGTATATGCAGGGAGCGATTTATTTTTAATGCCATCATTATTTGAACCATGTGGACTCGGACAGCTCATTGCACTGGCATATGGTGTGATCCCAATTGTAAGAGAGACGGGAGGATTGAACGATACAGTTCAGTCTTATAATGAGAAAACAGAGAATGGAAATGGCTTCAGCTTTAGAAATTTTAACGCTCATGACATGTTACATACGATTCGTCGTGCACTGAAGTATTATCATAATCAACCGGTATGGAATCAGCTTGTAAAACAAGCGATGACAGAGGATTATAGCTGGAAAAAGTCAGCTCTTGAATATAAGGAACTATATAAAAGTTTGCTGAAACACTCTTAGGTGGTGAAAAAATGTTTACTCATGTTGAAAGCTTTAAAGTAGCCTTTTTAGAAAAACTAGAAACGATGTATGGAAAAAGTTTCAAAGATTCTACCAGTCGTGACCAGTATAATACACTTGGTCGTATGGTACGTGAGTATATGAATCAGCATTGGATTGCAACAAATGAAAGGTACCGGACAGGGAATCAAAAGCAAATGTATTACTTGTCTATTGAGTTTTTACTTGGTCGTTTGCTCGGTAGTAACTTACTAAATCTAGGTATCCGTGATGTATGTGAACAAGGCCTTTCAGAGCTTGGAATTTCATTAAAGGAATTGGAAGAAAGTGAAGCGGATGCAGGGCTTGGCAATGGAGGACTTGGCCGCCTTGCAGCCTGTTTTCTCGATTCACTTGCATCTTTAAATCTTCCAGGGCACGGATGTGGTATTCGTTATAAGCATGGCTTGTTTGATCAAAAAATTGTGGATGGATATCAAGTAGAATTACCAGAACAGTGGCTCCTTCATGAAAATGTTTGGGAAGTAAGACGACATGATCAAGCGGTAGAAGTGAGCTACTTTGGAAATGTAGAACCGATAGAAATGAATGGTCGCCTCGAATTTCGTCATACGAATGCGGAAGTGATTATGGCAGTTCCATATGACGTTCCGGTTGTTGGATATGAAACAGATACTGTGAATACACTTCGCCTTTGGAATGCAGAGCCGGTTCCTTTTCCACAAAATTGTAAAGATATTTTGAAATATAAACGTGAAACAGAAGTGGTATCAGAATTTTTATACCCGGATGATACGCATGATGAAGGGAAAATACTACGTTTAAAGCAGCAGTATTTCCTTGTATCAGCAAGCTTACAAAACATTGTTCGCATGCATAGAGAGCGAAATGGAACGCTTCGTAATTTACATGAGAAAATCGCGATTCACATTAACGATACGCATCCCGTTATAGCAATTCCAGAACTTATGCGTATTTTACTAGATGAAGAAAAGCTTGCTTGGGAAGAAGCATGGGATATTACGACTCAGACAATTTCTTATACGAATCATACGACATTATCAGAAGCACTTGAGAAGTGGCCAATCCATATTTTTAAACCGTTATTACCACGAATTTATATGATTATTGAAGAAATCAATGAACGCTTTTGTCATGAACTATGGGAGCGATATCCGTATGATTGGAAGCGGATTGAAGATATGGCAATTATCGCACATGATCTTGTCAAAATGGCACATTTAGCAATTGTCGGAAGCTATAGTGTAAATGGCGTGGCAAAAATTCATACAGAAATTTTAAAGCAACGTGAAATGCGATTGTTTTATGATTTTTATCCGGAGAAATTTAACAATAAGACAAATGGAATCGCGCATCGGCGCTGGCTTATGAAGGCGAACCCGCAGCTTGCAAATCTCATTTCAGAAGCAATTGGAACGGAATGGAAGAAGCAACCGATTCAGTTGCAATCACTGCAAAGCTTTCAACATGACACTGCTTTTCAAGACAAGTTGCATGATGTAAAGCAAGAGCGTAAATATATTTTAGCAGAGCAAATTCAAAGCAAGATGGGGATTATCGTTGACCCGAGTTCCATTTTTGATGTACAAGTAAAACGATTGCACGCTTATAAAAGGCAACTATTAAATGTGTTACATATTTTGTATTTGTACAATCGTTTAAAAGAAGACTCAAGCTTTTCGTTTTATCCGCGTACATTTATTTTTGGAGCGAAGGCATCGCCAGGCTATTATTATGCGAAAAAAATTATTAAATTAATAAATGAACTTGCTAGAAAGGTAAATCAAGATCCATATGTGAGTCAATATATGAAAGTTATCTTTCTAGAAAACTATCGGGTTTCTTTAGCTGAATATATTTTCCCAGCAGCAGATGTAAGTGAGCAAATCTCTACAGCAAGTAAAGAGGCATCAGGAACAGGGAATATGAAGTTTATGATGAATGGTGCAATTACGCTCGGAACGCTGGATGGGGCCAATATTGAAATAAGAGAAAAAGTAGGAGATGAAGCCTGTTTTATCTTTGGTTTAACAGCGGAAGAGGTGCTTCATTATTATCAAAATGGTGGATATCGTGCAAATGATTACTATCATCATAATATGCACATAAAAAAAGTAGTCGATCAGTTAATAAATGGCTTTTTCACAAATGTTGGAGCCGAATTTGAAGCAATTTATGATTCTCTTGTTATTCAAAATGACGAGTACTTTGTCCTTCGTGATTTTAGTCCATATGCAGAGCGTCAAGAAGATGTAGGAAGAGCATATGAAAACCGAAGAAAGTGGCTAGAAATGTCTATCATCAATATTGCACAATCAGGACACTTTGCTAGTGATCGAACGATTCTGCAGTATAGTAATGAGATTTGGGGTATTGGTGATAGGATTAAGCTTTCGTGAATGGAATATATATAAATACAAATTAAAAAACCGACATAACCCACCATTCTTTTTAGGTGGGATAAAGCATCCGGCCATGCATAGAGGCGACTTATATGTTGGAAAATCAAAATGGATATATAGGAATAAGATAGAGTCCCTTGTGAAGATTTTGAGGGGCTTTTATTTATTGGAAAATATTGATGAAAAAACATGAAAGAAGAATGAGTGGAATTCGTAAAGTAAAAATAGCTTGGAAATTTTCCAAGCTGTTTTTACTTAGTTTGCTACTGAGATACAAGGATTTACTGAATACAAAACACCAGTCCCACCATATTCCTCTGTAGCAAAGTATGAGAATGTACAGAAACCTGTGACCGTAAAAAGTATAACGAGAAAAATTGCAAAGAAATATTTTAGCATGTAAGGTCCTCTCATCCAAAAATAATTACATAGATTATTATAATATAATAGTATATTTTTTCCAAATGTTTCCGTATCAAAAATGAGAAGTCAGACATGTTTTGTATGTTGTCATGGCGTGGTTGTTGACGATAGATTTTGTATTTTTCGTAAATGTCAAGTTGTGATGAACATGTGTATACTCCCAGTCTTGGTCATTAAAATGTACTTTGCGCGGTGGAAGAAGCGGGACCACATCGAATAAATTAACGAAGCGAAAGCTGCTTGCTACTTGCATTTTATAGTAGTTGCGAAAAGTGATATCACCGACTTTTGGAGAGGCGAAGTTATAGAGACCGTATTGTGCAAACGCAGTATTAACGCGTGCATCTAATATGTGTAGTGTGGCAAGTGCTCCGCCTAGGCTATGCCCTGTGGCGAGTAGTTTTTTATGTGATGGTAAAGATACGAGCATATCCATAATCGTATCACGGCACGATTCATAAACAGAGAGAAAGCCGTTATGGACGTTTCCGCTATTTAAGGCGTATGGATAAGGTTTTTGGTTCACAAGTGAATCAATGACCCACTCTGGATCGGATTGGGTCCCTCGAAACGCTACGATGACTGTATCTTCAGATTCTAATATGAATCCAAACCACTCTGTTGTTTGCATAACCTTAGCCTGAAAACCTTGTACATATTGAAATCCTTCAGGTATTTGAAAAATCCCATTTTGTTTATATTGATCATATGTTAACTCGCAGCAAGAAGCTAGCAATATGGCAGTATCTTTATCAAAGGATAAAGGAGCACGCATCAGAGAAGCCCTCCTAAAGAAGAAGTAATAGTTCAATATATGAGTGGGGATGGGGAATCATTCTTTGAGTGGCTTGAAAACAAAGTGCAATGAAAAATGAATGTTTTTTACAAATTAACACTTGAACCTTCAGTTACGTGAGGTAGTATGATTTGAGTAACCACATCGGTAAAAAGAATGTAGGGGGGATTTAAGATGAGTAAAAGTGAAAACTATTCAATTGGAGAGTTTTCGAAAAGAACAGGCATATCAATACGGACGCTACATTATTACGATGAAATTGGATTACTTAAACCCGAAAAACATCCTAGTTCCGGACGTCGAATATATAAAAAGCAAGACATCTTAACGTTGCAAAAAATAGTAAGTCTAAAATTTTTAGGATATAGTCTAGACGAAATATCTGTAATGATAAATATGTCTAGCTTTAATGTAAGTTTAAAAGAAACATTACAAAGTCAGAAACAAGCTTTTGAAGAGAAAAAGGAGCATATCGAAATTTCTTTGAAAGCAATTAATCGAACAATTACTTTATTAGAAGATGAAGGGCAAGTAGATAGTGACATTTTAATGAGTTTAATTTGTAATATACAAAAAGAAAGTGAACAACGCCTATGGCTTGAGGAATATATGGATAAGGAAGTCGTTGATCGATTATACGATAAATCTGAAGAAGAGATGGTGGCATTGGATAAAGAATTTATTCAGTTGTCGAAGGAGGTAAAGAGATTATTTGGAAAACCAGTCCATGATCCAGAAGTACAAAAGCTTGTCGATCAACATATGAAGGCAACTCTTACATATGTGGGAGAAGAAACGATATGCTCTTTGAATGGATTAGAAAATATGGAAGATGAGTATGAAAATATGATTCCATCACCATATACAAAGGAAGAAGAGGAATGGTTAAATGCGGCAATGGAGTATTATATGATTCAACATGGTATGTACAGTCCTACAGGAGAAAAAGATAAGTGAAAAAAATCGCTACGTCTTATGACATAGCGATTTGGGCCTTATTCTTTTCCATCAAGAAGGCGACCAAGTCCACCTAAAACGCTACCTTCCCCGCTACTTTGAGCTGCAGGGCTTGTAAGACGCGCTGCTAAACGGCTTAATGTTAAGGATTGAATCCAAACTGTTCCTGGTCCTTCTAATGTAGCGAAGAATAAACCTTCTCCGCCAAATAACGCAGTTTTTACGTTTCCTACGAATTGAATGTCGTAGTTAACATCTCTTGTCATTGCAACGAGACACCCTGTATCAATGCGGAGTCTTTCACCGGGCTTAAGCTCACGTTTGTATACTGTGCCACCTGCGTGCATGAAAGCAAGGCCATCACCTTCAAGCTTCTGCATAATGAAGCCTTCACCGCCGAAGAAGCCGCTACCAATTTTTTTCGTGAATTCAATTCCGATAGAAACACCTTTTGCGGCGCAAAGGAATGCATCTTTTTGACAAACTACTTTGCCTTGATATTCTGTTAAATCAACTGGAACGATTTTTCCAGGGTAAGGTGCAGCAAATGATACGTGACGTTTGCCATGACCTGTATTTGTAAATACGGTCATAAACATACTCTCACCTGTAACGAGTCGTTTTCCGGCACCCATTAATTTACCGAATAGGCCGCTAGACTTTCCAGCACCGTCACCGAAGATTGTTTCCATTTCAATATGGTCTTCCATCATCATCATTGCTCCAGCTTCTGCAATTACGCTTTCTTCTGGATCTAATTCAATTTCAACAAACTGCATATCATCGCCATATAATTTATACTCAATTTCATGTGCTTTCATTATTTTCACCTCATATGTAGTGGATACTAATATTGTACAGAAATTAATGAGATTAGAAAACTATCGTTTTGTTAATTTTTAAACAAAAATCTGTTTTGATTGTTCAACATATAAGTCACTGCTACGAAAAACAACAGGTGACCTGCTCGCGTTTGCTCTCTTTGTTTTCACTTGGCATGGGGCTGAAAAAGGATTTGACCGTAAAAGTCCGATTCGTTCAACTACTAATCAGTGGGGGATGAAGAAAACCCCCACTGATTAAAGTTTCACTTTACATATAGTTTACATATTTTGTGAACCTTTTAAAAAAATATGAGAAAAATGCTGAAATGAAAGTGTTCTCATTTGACGTTTTTGATAGAGCGTGATATAGTGAAATCACTATTGAGCTACATAATGTGGTACGGAAATAAAGCGTGTTTAATTCAAGGCATCAGGTCTGAGATACATTCATGTCCTTTATATCCACCTTTTCATGTGGATTCATAGTTTCATTTTTATTTAGGAGGTACATGACATGCAAACAGGTAAAGTTAAATGGTTTAACGGCGAAAAAGGTTTCGGTTTCATCGAAGTTGAAGGTGGAGACGATGTATTCGTACATTTCTCAGCTATCCAAGGCGACGGCTTCAAAACTTTAGAAGAAGGTCAAGAAGTTTCTTTCGAAATCGTTGAAGGTAACCGTGGACCACAAGCTGCTAACGTTACAAAAAACTAATTAGCTAGCGAGAAAAAAGCATTCCGAATTTCGGAATGCTTTTTTATTCTTTTGAACTAGACTCATTCGGAGATAACTCACCTTTATAAGTTCGTTCTTCAAAATCATCCAGCATCTGTTCATATTCTTCATGCTCTTCTGTTGCATACACCTGTGGATTCTTTCCATACATATCTGTTCCGATGAAGTTTTCAAAGTCTTCTACGTAACCGCGTGGTTCTTCAGCATCTACATACATCTCATCAAAGTTTTTCGAGTCGCGGCGTTCTAAATCAGATGGTGTTTCTGATGTTCCGTATAAAGCAACATCTTGCCAAGCATCCTCTGCATCGTATCCTACGGCACTGTCCATATCGTATTTGCCAAACGGTGGCTCTACTAATTCTTCTTCAACGGGACGTGCGCTTAAGTTTAATTTATTCGTTGTATGTTCTATACAGGTCGTAGCAGTTGGCATCGCTTCTAATCTTTCTAGTGGAATTTCTTCACCAGAAACTTCGCAAACCCCATATGTGCCAGCTTCGATTTTTTGTAAGGCATGCTTTGTATCTTGCAGTTGCTTATGCCAAAATTCAATAAGCCCGAAGTCTTTTTCGCGTTCATATAATTCGGTAGCCATATCGCCGGGATGATTGTCATAAGCGGATAATTCTCCAACAGATTCCCGTTCAGAGGCGCGGTCTTCGCCTTCATGACTTTGCAGCGTTTGTTCAATTTCGTGCAGTTGCTTTTCTAAAATGGATTTAAAATGATTGATTTGTTGTGGAGTTAACATAGTATCCACCTTCCTACAATTCGGTTTCTTTATGTAGTATGAGCTTGATTGCGGGAAATATCCCGGTATTTGAGTGAGTCGATCGTGTTGTAAAATGTCGAGCGATCGATATGTTGTGTCGAAGTGCCGATATATGAGGAGAAACGGTCGATATATTTAAAAAATCGCCGATATATTTTGAAAATGGAAAAAGGAGCTGCTCTAGCAGCTCCTCTTTTATAGGAAATAACCAAGTAATAGTCCGATTCCCATTAAGAAACCAAAGATTGTATTTGTTTTTGCCGTCGCGATCATCGCAGGTGCCATTTCCATTGGAATACTTTTGCCGATAAATCCTTTTGTCGCTTTAAATGCTTTCGGGGCACTTAGGAAAACAATCAGCATCCATGGGGACACGATTCCGACAATGATTAGGGCAATTGTCCAAATGTAGGAAACAATAAACATGGAAGCAAGAACACCAATTGCGTTCTCACGTCCAACAATAATCGCTAATGTATTACGGCCATTTTCTTTATCTCCATCTAAATCACGAATGTTGTTGGAAAGTAAAATCGCTCCAATTAAAATCGCATTTGGAATAGATACTAAAATAATTTCTGATGTTACAGTTCCTGTCTGAATGAAAAATGAAATACCAATAATAATAACACCCATAAATAATCCTGCTGTTAATTCTCCAAAAGGCGTATAGGCAATCGGAAGTGGGCCGCCTGTATAAAGGTAAGCAACAGCCATACAAACAAGACCGATTGCAGCAAGCCACCAGCTAGAGTTCATACAAATATAAACGCCTAAAAGCATTGCGATACCGAAAAATCCAAATGCTAAATTAAGGACTGTTTTTGGTTGAATTCCGTCACGGACAATGGCACCACCGATACCAACTGAACCTTCGTGATCTAATCCTCTTTTATAATCAAAGTATTCATTAAACATGTTTGTTGCTGCTTGAATGAGAAGACAAGCAAGAAGCATGATAAAGAAAAGAGGGAGATGTATTTGATTGATACCCCCTACTTGCATTGCATAAGCTGTTCCAATAAAAACAGGAACAAAAGCTGCTGTTAATGTATGAGGACGTAATAAACTCCACCAAATGCGCCAGCCTGTTTGTTTACTTGGCTTTGGCGACATAGGAGAGGAATTCGTTTCGACTTTCATTTCCATGTTGAATCCTCCTTGTCACATAATATACACAATTAAGTGTAGGAAAAGCATCATTTAGTGTCAACGTTTATTTTCTAGGAAGAGAAGGGGAATTTCTCAGAAATGCTAAACGTTGACAGGGCTTTCGTTTGAGGTGTATCTTAAAATCAAGCGTATTTATGACTATTTTTCGCCCATAGGGGGGAGACTTTGTGATTCAGACGAAACAAAAAGATTTACAAGAAGTGATTTTGGCAGCTATTAAACATGCGACGAATGAAAAAACATTGGTCAGTTTTGTAAAACAAATAGATTGGATGGATCCGCTTCTTTTTTATGCAGCAGGAAAAAGGATTGCATCCGAAAATAGATGTTATTTTGCAGACCCATCTCAGCATGTCATATTTGCTGGAATTGGCTCTGTTTTCACTATAGCAAATTCTTCTGACAAACGCTTTCAAAATGCCCACGAAAAGTGGAGTAAAGTGCAAGAGAAAGCAATTGTTCACAGAGAAGAGTATGAATTTGGAACGGGTCCACTTTTATTTGGTAGCTTTTCATTTGATCCAGAAAAAGAACAAACGGATCTTTGGGAAGAGTTTAAAGATACAACATTATCGTTACCGGCTTTTCTTTTAACGGTAAAAAATGAAAAAGCATGGTTAACAATGAATACATTTATTTCAGCTGAAGACTCTGCACAGGGAGTGTATGAAGAAATTGTTTCTTTGGAAAAAAGAATTTTAGAAGAATGCAACTGTCCGCTTACAGAAGCGAAATTAACAGTAACTTCTAAAGTAGAAGTTGATCCAAAGAGCTGGATGAATGCAATTGTAAAAGTGCAGGATGAAATGAAAAAAGGAATTGTACAAAAGGTTGTATTGGCAAGAGAATTAAAACTAACGATGGATCAGAATATTGATTCTGCTCGTGTTTTAGAGGCGCTCCGTATTGGGCAACCGGATTGTTACGTGTTTTCCTTCGATTATAAAGGAGCATGCTTTTTAGGAGCAACGCCTGAGAGATTAATTCGAAAAGAAGGCGGAAAATTTACATCGATGTGCCTTGCTGGTTCGATTGGTCATGGTAATTCTATAGAAGAAAGTAAGCAAAATGGTGATGCGCTTCTTCATGATGAAAAGAATTTAGCAGAGCATGGTTATGTAGTCAATATGATTCGTAGCGTATTAACAGAGCATTGTGAATCCGTTACTATTCCGCAGCGTCCAGGTTTATTAACAACAAAAAATTTACTACATTTATATACACCGGTTGAAGCGAAAGGTGAAGCATCACTTCTTTCAATGGTGGAAGAACTGCATCCAACGCCAGCACTTGGTGGTACGCCACGCCACGCTGCGATGAAGCTCATCCGTGATGTAGAGTTATTAGACCGTGGATTGTACGGAGCACCAATCGGCTGGATAGATGACAAAGGGAACGGCGAATTTGCGGTAGCCCTGCGCTGCGGGCTATTAAATGGTGACAAGGCATCCTTATTTGCCGGCTGCGGTATTGTGATTGATTCAGTACCACAGCTTGAATATGAAGAAACAAGTTTGAAGTTTAGACCGATGCTTGGTGCTTTGGAGGAATTAATGAAATGAATAATCATATAGAAGCATTATCATATTATTTAGGCGCATTTGTGGACGAACTGGCGCGTCTAAATGTATATGATGTTGTCATTAGTCCAGGTTCGCGGTCAACGCCGCTAGCCTTGCTAATGGAGCAACATGAACAGATAAAAACATATTTGCATGTAGATGAACGATCAGCTGCTTTTTTCGCGCTCGGTATTGCGAAAGCGAAGAAGCGTCCTGTAGCGATTTTATGTACATCAGGAACAGCGGCAGCGAACTATTATCCAGCAATTTGTGAAGCCTTTCATTCGCGTGTGCCAATGCTTGTCTTAACAGCAGATAGACCACATGAACTAAGAGATGTTGGTGCCCCGCAGGCAATGAATCAGCTGAACTTATATGGCTCCTTTGTGAAACAGTTTATGGAGATGGCACTGCCAGAAGCTAGAGAGCCGATGTATCATTATGCCCGTATGACAGCCGGGCGTGCTGTTGCAAGTGCATCTCTTGCGCCAAGGGGACCTGTCCATATTAATTTTCCACTTCGGGAGCCGTTGATCCCTGACTTTTCTTTAGAGGAATTATGGGAAAAAGGACGAGGTGAATATACAGGGGCAGTTCATCAAGGGAATATGGCGATGACGAGTGAATATGTAAGTTCTCTTACAGAGCGCCTTTTGAGTATGGAAAAGGGGCTTATTATTTGTGGAGACGATAGTCATCCAGAGATTGCTGAAGTTATCACGCAGCTTGCTGAGAAAACTGGATATCCAATTTTGGCAGATCCGCTTTCAGGTCTTCGGAGCGGTAATCACGATAAATCATTGGTAATCGATTGCTATGATACATTTTTACGAAATGAATGCTTGAAGGATACATGGAAGCCAGATGTCATTATTCGTTTCGGTGGTATGCCAGTATCTAAGGCATTAACGCAATATATAAAGAAACAAACGGCTGCTGTCCATATTGTTGTAGATGAATCAGGAAAATGGAGAGATCCAGCTCTTGTAGCAACGGAAGTGGTATGTGCAAGCGACGTCTCGTTTTGTAAAGCAATGACAGATAATATGCAAAAGCGAGAACAGAATGATTGGTGCGAGATGTGGAAACATATAAACGATGCAACGAAGAAAAAGCTTCGTGAAATCGAAACATATGAAACAGCGTTTGAAGGAAAAGTGATTACAGACATTGTGCATGTGTTACAAGAGGAAGCGACGTTATTTGTCAGCAATAGCATGCCAATTCGTGACACAGATACATTTTTCTTTAACATAGATAAAAAAATTCATGTCATGGCAAATCGTGGTGTGAATGGGATTGATGGGATTATTTCAACAGCCTTAGGAACGAGCACTGTTTGTGAACCACTCGTATTAGTCATTGGTGATTTATCATTTTATCATGACCTAAATGGACTCTTAGCAGCAAAATTACATGATTTAAACGTAACAATTGTCGTTGTTAATAACGATGGTGGTGGCATCTTCTCATTCCTACCACAATACAAGTCAAAAGAACATTTTGAATCATTATTCGGAACGCCGCTTGGGCTTGATTATGAACATGTTGTCAAAATGTACGGTGGTTCATTCTCGCGTGTAAATGACTGGGAAGCATTTCGTCATGAAGTAAAAAAAGGAACAACGGAAAAAGGGTTACACGTTGTGGAAATTTGTACAAACCGAGAAGAGAATTTACAATTGCACCGTGATTTATGGGCAAGTACATCGAAGGTTGCTACGGAAATTTTGCAAGGTGAATCGGAATGAAAGTAGCGCTGCAAGGTATAACGTATGAATATGAAGTGGTCGGTAGTGGAGAGCCACTTCTACTTCTTCATGGTTTTACGGGGAGCATGGAAACGTGGCATTCGTTTATTCCTGCATGGAGTAAACAGTTCCAAGTCATCACAGTTGATCTTGTGGGACATGGAAAAACGGAAAGTCCCGAGGAACTTATGCATTATGATATTCAAAATGTAGCACTTCAAATGACGACACTACTCGATCATTTGAATATTGAAAAAGCACATATACTCGGCTATTCAATGGGCGGAAGACTGGCGATTACGATGGCATGCTTATATCCAAACCGCGTGAAATCTCTTTTATTAGAGAACTGCACAGCTGGACTTGAGATGGAATCGGACCGGAAAGAGCGCCGCGCGCGCGATGAACAGCTTGCAGATCGAATTGAATTAGAAAGAATAGAAGCTTTCGTAAATAGATGGGAAAATATCCCGTTGTTTGCAACGCAAAAAAAGTTATCACAAGGTGTGCAAGAACAAGTAAGGAAAGAGCGACTTGCTAATAACCCGAAAGGACTCGCAAATAGCCTTCGGGGCATGGGAACAGGAGCCCAGCCTTCTTGGTGGAGTCAGCTTGAAGAGCTCAAAATGCCTGTCTTGTTAATGAATGGAGAGAGCGATCAGAAGTTCTTTCACATCTTACAAAATATACAAAAACGCATCCCTCACGCGAAATTTGTCAAAATTGATGGGGCTGGCCATGCAATTCATGTGGAACAACCGCAAAAGTTTGGTACAATAGTAGAGGGATTTCTCAAAACCATACAGTGACACTTTTTTCTTTTGAGGAAAGTAGAACTTATAGAGGCTAGTGGACAACCATTAGCACAATAAAAAGGAGGTAAGAATAATGGCTATTGAATGGGTAAAAGAAGGCAATTATGAAGATATTATTTATTCTACATACAATGGTATCGCAAAGATTTCGATTAACCGTCCTGAAGTACATAATGCATTCCGTCCTAAAACGGTAATGGAGTTAATCGATGCATTTGCACAAGCACGTGATGATGCAAATGTTGGCGTTATCATTTTAACAGGTGAAGGTGGACGTGCATTCTGTTCTGGCGGCGACCAAAAAGTTCGCGGTCATGGTGGATATGTAGGTGAAGACCAAATCCCACGCTTAAACGTATTAGACTTACAACGTTTAATTCGCGCAATCCCTAAACCAGTTATCGCAATGGTAGCAGGTTATGCAATTGGCGGTGGACACGTACTTCATATCGTATGTGATTTAACAATCGCAGCAGACAACGCTGTATTCGGACAAACTGGTCCTAAAGTAGGTAGCTTTGATGGCGGATACGGAGCTGGTTATTTAGCTCGCATGGTAGGTCATAAGAAAGCTCGTGAAATTTGGTACCTATGCCGTCAATACAGTGCACAAGAAGCACTTGATATGGGCTTAGTAAACACAGTTGTACCATTAGAAGAGCTAGAAGCAGAAACAGTCCAATGGGCAGAAGAAATCTTAGCAAACAGCCCAATGGCACTTCGTTTCTTAAAAGCTGCATTCAATGCAGATACAGACGGTTTAGCTGGTATCCAGCAACTAGCGGGAGACGCAACGTTATTGTACTACACAACTGACGAAGCAAAAGAAGGCCGCGACGCGTTCAAAGAAAAACGCCGTCCAGACTTCGGACAATTCCCTCGTTTTCCGTGATTAAAAGCGGAAGCGGCTCGTTCAGAATGTGAGGGGGATGGAGCTTCTGACGAAGAGGCACAGTTTGCCTCGTAGGAAGCAGCGAAGCCACCGACTATTCTAGCTGCTGTAGCTGGATAAGATTAAAAGCGGAAACAAAAACAAGAGACTTGATTGTACATCAAGTCTCTTTCTTTAATGGAAGGAGAATATGTAATGGAGACAATGCCCAATTGGTTAATGCAACGTTCTTTTTTAACACCAGAGCGCACTGCGATTGAGACAAAAGAGGAGAAGATTACATTTTTAGAACTGCATGAAAAAGTAGGATCTATTTGTGAACACCTTTCATACTTACAGATAGAAAAAGGTCAAAAAGTGGCTGTTCTGATGAAAAATGGTACCCAGATGATTACAGTAATTCACGCCTTATCTTATATTGGGGCAGTAGCTGTACTTCT
>Ga0209025_1001788_pt1 | contig 25530 bp, 35 predicted proteins | sample AraplaMF_Col_mLB_FD_184256 | JGI IMG/M metagenome (GOLD analysis project Ga0209025, IMG submission 184256) | Arabidopsis root microbial communities from the University of North Carolina, USA - plate scrape MF_Col_mLB (SPAdes) (version 2) | ecosystem: Host-associated > Plants > Roots > Endosphere... | reverse complement strand
TTGTTCACAAATTCGATATAATTTGAGTGAGTAAAGTCAAAATATTTTTTCAATATATAATTGTATGATTAGGGGATATTTCAACAGAAAAGGGGTAATCCATCATGAAACACCTCGTATTACTGGGCGGTGGCTACGGTGGCATGAGAATTCTGCAACGGCTTCTTCCAAGCAATCAACTTCCAGATGATGTCCAAGTGACATTAATCGACAAAGTACCATACCACTGTTTTAAAACAGAATATTACGCATTAGTAGCGGGTACAATTTCAGAAACGCATATTCGCATTCCATTTCCTGAACACCCGCGTCTCAACATTCAATACGGCACTGTAACGAATGTTGACCTTGAAAACAAAGCCGTTCATCTTGATGGAGGCGAAGTTGTCGAATATGATGACTTAATTATTGGTCTTGGCTGCGAAGACAAATATCATAACGTACCAGGTGCGAAAGAATATACACATAGCCTTCAATCAATTGAACAAACTCGTAAAACGTACGAACAATTAAATGGTTTGGAACCGAATGCAACTGTCGCTGTTGTCGGTGCTGGTTTAAGCGGCGTTGAAGTTGCAAGTGAACTTCGGGAAAGTCGTTCTGATTTAAAGATCTACTTATTTGATAGAAAGGATCGCATTTTATTCCCATTCCCAGAAAAATTAAGTAGATACGTAGAAGAGTGGTTCGTAAAGCATAATGTTACGATTATACGAAACTCTGACATTACGAAAGTAGAACCAAATGTTGTGTACAACCATGATGAACCGCTTAAATGCGATGCAATCGTATGGACAGCAGGTATTCAAGCAAACAAAGTTGTTCGAAACCTTCCAGTCGAGCAAGATAGTAGCGGACGGGTTGTATTAACAAAATATCATAATATTCCGAACAATGAGCATGTTTATGTTGTAGGAGATTGCGCTTCTCTTCCACATGCACCATCTGCACAACTTGCTGAAGGCCAAGGTGAACAAATTGTCCAAATATTATTAAAACGTTGGAACAATGAGCCACTTCCTGATGAACTACCTGTTATTAAATTAAAAGGCGTTCTCGGCTCTCTCGGTAAGAAACATGGATTTGGATTATTGGCAAATCAACCATTAATGGGCAGAGTGCCTAGACTTTTAAAGTCCGGTATTCTATGGATGTACAAACATCATAATGGCTAAACAGAAAAACAAGAGCGGGTCGCTCTTGTTTTTTCTATTTTTCTCCTTTTTTGATACGATATGAATATATAAAAACAAATTGAATTTATATAGAATCAGAAAGGAGAAAATTATGTTTTTATTAAAAGACGTAACATATAAAGACATCTTACATATTCCTTACTTAGAGATCCACAAAGAAAAAACCACCTGCATCATCGTTGAAAGTGGCAGCGGAAAAAGTACGTTACTTCGCCTGCTCAATGATCTACAATCACCAACAACTGGCGAAATTAAATATAACGATACCCCCATTTCGTCTTATCCGCCTATTCAATTACGTCGTGAAGTCGTTATGCTAGGACAAACTCCTCCAATATTTGACGGAACAGTAAAAGATAATTTGTTAATAGGGCTTCGCTTTTCGGAGAAATCTTTACCACCTGATGAAGCACTACAAGAAGCTCTCGCAATTGTAAGCTTAGAAAAAGAGTTAACAGATATCGCTTCCTCATTATCCGGTGGTGAAAAACAAAGACTCTCCTTAGCTCGTGTTTTACTTATGGATCCGCCCGTTTATTTATTAGATGAGCCAACATCTGCATTAGATGCTGATACAGAAAAACGCGTCATGAAAAATTTCACTACAATTGCGAAACAAAAAAAGAAAACTGTTATCTTTATTACCCACTCACAACTACTTCCAGAAGAAATAGCAGACGACATTATTGAAATTAATAAAACAAAAGGTGCTATTAGAAGGGAAGTGCACGCATTTGAAGGGCGTTATTGAATTACAACTTTGGCAACTTGCTGCAGCATATATTTTCATTATCATTTTAATCGGCCTTGTAAAATTAAAAGGAATACCACGTGAAAAACAAATTACGATCGCTACATTCCGTATGACCATTCAACTTGTGCTTGTTGCATACGTACTTACATACATATTTGAAAATAGTAATCCATTTTATACAATTGCTATTATTACTTCTATTACTACATTTGCTATTTTTAACATTTATAAGCGAGTTAATATCCCTATGTCAAAAGAGTTAAAACGTGTGGCCGCACTCTCAATGATTGCAGGATCAATCGGGCCACTTTTATTATTTATCTTTGTCATTATTGGACACGACCCTTGGTATGCTCCGCAATATATCGTTCCAATCGCTGGAATGCTCATTGGTAATGCCATGACCGGTGTGTCACTCGGTGCAAATACATTCTTAAAAACTATGAAATCACAACGTGAGCAAATTGAAGGTGCACTGATGCTGGGAGCAACCCCAAAACAAGCAGCTACCCCACTTATAAGCGATGCTTTCGACTCAGCTATTTTGCCAACGATTAATTCTATGGTCGGAATGGGAATCATTAGTCTCCCAGGTATGATGACAGGACAAATTTTATCAGGAATTTCACCGTTTACCGCCATTCAATATCAAATTGTGATTATACTTGGTATTTCCGGAAGTACAGCTTTTTCTGTCATTATCTTTTTACAACTTGGGTATAAAACATTTTTTAATAGGCGGTGTCAGTTAAAAAAGATGGAATCTTAGAGGCGAATTTCATGAAGAAACATAAGAACTGTCAAAGCTGTGGCATGCCATTTTCAAAAGATGAAAATGGTGGCGGTACAGAAAAAATGGAGAAAAAAGTACAACGTATTGCAGTCATTGCTATGAAAATGAAAAATTCGCCCTTCCGCATATTACAGTAGGCGAGATGAAACAGCTTGTTGAAAATAAATTAGAGCGATGGAAAAATAGTTAATATAAAAGAGTTCACATCTTATTGTGAACTCTTTTATATTAACTATCTCCTTATTGATTACAGTATTTATTTTCATATTTGCATTCTTCATACTTCTATTTAAGATCCCTGATTAACATTCTAAGTATTTTAAACCAATTTATGGATATTATAAGTAATGAATCTTTAAATTTGTATCGTTCTATAATGGAGGTATATATAATGTATTACGTTAAATTAATTCAAGGACAATCATTCTACGCGTTTGATCATCGCTTCTTATTAGATCAAGAAGAGCAAGTTACACAAAGAATTTTTAAATACTTGTGCAAAAATGAGTTTTTTGAAGTACGTAAAGACGAGGATACTTCCACAGCATAATAATGAGTAGCTAAGTAGTGTATAACTTCATCTACAAACCGACCTCTATAGTAACTACTACAGAGGTCTTACTATTTTATATCCGCACCATCTTAATTTTTGAAATAAACTACCCTTCCCACTTCTTCCGACATTCCTCTATCCCACTAAGCAAATACTTCTTCGTCATATCTGCCCGCTTCCAAATGGAAATCGTTCGTTTCTTTCCCTTATTATGACGTATCCGCTCTACCTCTTGTAGCAAAGGCATCCATTTATCAGTGGACGATTTCATCATATATTGTAATCCTTCATCTTTTGAAACAATTGTTTTATGCTCTAACGTATACAAAATACGGCCCATCGTTACAACGGCTGATTCTACCCATTCTTCAATTAAAAACAAATATGTACGTGATGCCTTTTCACCCCAGTATTGCTCTACGTTATATTTCATTGTTTCTACAACCCTATTCCATGAGACCTCAAACGGAAGTTCACTTGCTTCTTCTCCAGTCACAGTAATTCCATGGTTCTTTAACGTCCACCACGTCACAGCATTCACATCCCAGTGACCTACGTTAACTTTCCCATCAGCACAATAGACATACTGCTCTATCTCTTGATTATTCTTTCCTAAATCAGCAAGCGGGATATACATACCGTCCATCCGTCCTCCGAGCTTATTTTTACTCAATTTTTTATGTAAATCACTTATTTGCAACTTCTCAAATTCACTGACTGTCTCCCTCGTTACCGTTACAAAATCAACATCACTCGTCCCCAAATGAAATGCACCTAGAGCGATTGAACCGTATACGTACACCCCAATTAATTTTTCATTTAAGAAAATATCTTGTAATCCCATCACATATTGCTCCATTAGACTCGTTACTTCCTCTGGCAACTCCTGTTTCACTACACCCTTCACATGCATCCTCCTTAATAAAATTACCTTTAATAACTATTTTTTCCATATAGATATATAAGAAAAGCCTTTGCAACCACAAAGGCTTTTATATTATAAATATTTCTCAATTTCTTCGTATACGTCCTTCAAACGAGGATTTCCTTCTCCAACGATTTCACCGTTTACAAGAACAACCGGATAAAATAAATCCTCTTCAATTACCCGCTCTACAAAAGCTTGCTTCTCAGCATCATCTTGCTCTTCTTGAATATCAACGTATTCAAACTTAAATTTATCATCTTGTCCTTCATATTTACGACCAATTGCCGCTTGTAGCCATTCAAATGTTTCAGTCGAAGATGGCATTCCAACGCAGCTCGCACAAATTACTTTTGCCCCATATACTTGAACATTTACCATTCTTTCTCCCCCACTTCTCTGTTCTAACAGTACGCCGAGATGACTTACCTTATAAACACATCTCTTTACAAGCTCATTTCTCATCCCCTATACTGAAAAAACACGTTGTAAACATGATACAATATTTTGACATTAAAACAAGAACAGAAAAAATAGATTTTCCCCTGTATCTTGATTATAATAAAATGGATGAAAGGAGTCGATAAAAATGGAAAACCCAAATATGCAAGAACAAGTATTAGAAGTATTAGATAAATTACGCCCGTTCTTACTTCGTGATGGCGGTGACGTTGAATTAGTAGATATTGAAGAAGGTATTGTAAAACTACGCCTTATGGGTGCATGCGGTAGCTGCCCAAGTTCTACAATCACATTAAAAGCTGGTATCGAACGCGCACTACTTGAAGAAGTACCAGGCGTTATCGAAGTAGAACAAGTATTTTAATCTAAAAGCGGATGCGGCTTGCTTAGAATGTGAGGGGGATGGAGCTTCTGACATAGAGGCGTTTTTGGCCTCGTCGGAAGAAGCGAAGCCACCGAACATTCTAGCCGCTGGAGCGGGATAATCTAAAAGCGGATGCGGCTTGCTTAGAATCGCTGAAACTAAATATCCATAAAAAAGAGACCACCATTGGTCTCTTTTTTATAAATTCCTATTAGGACAACCAATCCAACTTTCGAATCCCGAGCTTCTCAACAGGCAAACGGAGGAATTCATAAAAATGCTTCATAAATTGCTCTGAACGGTTCACATCGTGTAAAATGTCTTCTAAGCGATCTCGGTACATATTTTTTTGTTCTTCATTTCCCGTCAGATAGTACTGTTCCACCGTTTCAAAGTAATGAAGTGGAAAGAGAAGGCGCGCAAATAGTAGGCGCCAGCCAAAAGAAGAGAGGGCATAGTTTTTCTCATAATCCGATACAAACTGGAAAATTGTTTGTTCCCAATCTTTCTTCTTTTCCGTGAATACGTATCGAATCCATTCCGCTAAATCCCTGCTTGGATGATCATATACCCAATCGATGGGGATTTTTAATTTATTGGTTTGCTGCCATAATAAAGGGGTAAAGCGTTCTTGGCAGATCGTTGCTGCGTCGGCAAGCTGAGGTGTATCATCTATTTCTGTATCTACAACATATTGAATTGCATTTTCAGCAACGCCTAAATAATATGGGAAAGACTCGATAAATAGTTGATCAAATACATCTGACGGCTGATTCATAAGTTGTGATTGCCAAAATCGCTCTAATTGATCGAGCCTTTTTTCCCATAATGACTTCCATTCACCAATGCGACTTAATTGTTCTATTTCTTCTGGAAAAAAGGCGCCTCGTTTATGAAATAAAGAAAGCTCGTTACCTAACGAAGTAGCATGTCGATCAAGCAAACGCATACCTTTTAATAAACAGTAATTTTTTTCTTCTATCTCACTTACATAGTAACCGTGCACCGTCGGAACGAAGGTTGCAACAGTAATATCCCCTTGCTGGTTCATATAATCGCTTAATTTTTTCATTTCAACAAGTACATCTTCCTCCATATCCCCAATTGGAAGAAGTACATAAATTTTATTACGAATCCAAAAGCTTTTATAGGGGCCAAGAGGGATTAATTCTTTGACATGCATTTGATAATGCTCATAAATATGCTGAATCATCATAGTCGCCACCTATGGTTTTTCTATATATATATGAGCTTGTGCTCGCCTTTCATTCCTATGCACATGATAAAGCAGTAAAACGTATACAAATAATAAAAAGAAAAAAAGGTGATAACATGAAAGAATCGAATCAACTACAAGAAAGAGCATTACAACTACTACAGGAACGTGGTGTAACAATCGATGATATTGCGGAGCTTGTTCATTTTCTTCAAAAGAAATACCATCCAAATTTAGAAATGTCAGAATGTCGTTACAATGTAGAACGTGTATTATCCAAGCGTGAAGTACAAAATGCGCTCATTACAGGAATCGAGTTAGACGTTCTTGCCGAAAAAGGAATGTTGAGCGAACCATTACAAGACATTGTAAAGCGTGATGAAGGTTTATACGGAGTGGATGAAGTAATCGCCCTTTCCATTGTAAACGTGTACGGCTCTATCGGTTTCACAAACTTTGGATATATCGATAAATTAAAACCAGGTATTTTAGAATACTTAAATGATAAATCATCTGGAAAAGTTCATACATTCCTTGATGATATTGTAGGTGCTATCGCTGCAGCCGCGTCTAGTCGTTTGGCGCATCGTGCCGAGCATGCAGAATAAGGTAAAACCCTAAAAATAAGAACCCACCCCTTTACACAAAGAGGTGGGTTCTTTCATTTACATAAATTGCAATCCTATATACAATTCATGTAAAATATTTCCGAACGTTCAAACAGGGGTGTTCTGATGTTTAAAAAGCAAATCTTTTCTTGGCTTTTTCTACTTTTCGCACTGGTTGCCTCCGTCACATTCTTTCTATGTCTCACATGAACACAGCGCCTTACACCTTCACTAGAAGGCACTATTATGACAAATAGTATCTTATCTATCATTTTAGCACTCATTAGATAAAAAGGGTTGGTTCGTACAATAAGTGGTACATGCTCTATAGCCATGCTCTCTTACATTATGTTTTTCGGTTATGTTATACGTTTAATTTGGACAGGGTCATAACACATTTGTTAACAACGGCATTCATCTAAATCATACTCCATGAGCAGGAACTCTCTCCCCCTGCTCATAAACAAAACATTTTTTTGAAACCCAACGTTCTCATACAACGTAATCGCCCTCTTATTAAAAGCAGCAACGCTTAAACGAATTCTTTTGGGCTGGAACGCTTTTAAAGCAAATTGGAAACCAACTTTCAAGAAAGATTTCCCCATTCCCTGTCCCGTTAGATGTGGCTTCATGCCAAGCCCAATGTCTACAGTATCCTCACCTATATATAACTTCGCATCCCTTCCCCCTGGTACTTGCGCATTTTCTCCAAAACAAAAGTAACCTATCAATTCCCCATATTCATTACAGCAGCCATAATATGTTCCATCTAATAGTTCTTCTATTGTCTCTTCACTTCCTGAAAAATTATATAACGAATACGGTTCTTCATACTGCCATGTATTGATTTCTTTTGCTTCTTCTCCTGTTAGTTTGTGGATATTCATCTTCTTTCTTCATTCCTTTCTAAAAAACTCCTTACTAACAAAGTTCTACATAAATCCTGAAATTCACCTTCCATTTTCGAAAAGTTTGTAAATTTTCAAAATACAAAATTGGAAATCTTTTGTTAGCGTGTTACGATTAAAGTAATTATTCTAAATGAGGTGGAATCGAAATGCCCCTACAGTTATGTAAAGGACAGAAGGTAGATTTAACAAAAACAAATCCTACATTAACTCATATAAAAATAGGTCTCGGCTGGGATCTTCCTACAAATTCACATGCATTCGATTTAGATGCTGCTGCTTTTTTATTGGATTCAAACGGTAGACTAACAACTTCAGAGCATATCGTATTTTACAAACAGCAATCTTCTCTGCAAGGCACGATTATACTTTCAAAAGATAATCGTACAGGTAAGGGTTCTGGAGATGATGAAGAAATCTCCATTTCACTTTCAAAGATTCCATTACATATCGAACGAATTATGTTCACTATTACCATTCACGATGCATTGGCACGCATGCAAACCTTTGGCCAAGTAAAGCAATCCTACGTCCGTATTATCAATACAACGAATAATGAAGAAATGTTTCGTTATAACCTTACAGAACAATTTTCATCTGAAACTGCATTAATCGCCTGTGAAGTTTACCGTTATAAGGGCGAGTGGAAGTTTGGAGCTATCGGTAGAGGAATACAAGGAGGGCTCACAGAACTTTCTCATCAATTCGGATTATCTCATATAACACCTAACCTTTTTGAAAAAACAAATAAACAGATTAAACCTTCTTCTAGTCAAAAACATATTAACCTTTCCAAAATTGAACTAAAAAAATCTGGAGATACGATCAACTTACAAAAAACGGACAAACCTCTTGGCGAAATTGCAGTGAATTTAAATTGGAGTAAGCAAAGTGCTCCAAAACAAAAAGGATTTTTCTCATCTTTAGCGGCAAATCTCTCACCTCAAGTAGATTTAGATTTAGGCTGTTTGTTTGAATTTAAAGATGGTTGGAAAGGCGTTGTACAACCGCTTGGAAATACGTTTGGTTCATTTCATAGTGAGCCTTACATTCATTTAGATCAAGATGATCGCACGGGGGCTTCAAATACAGGAGAAAATTTACGCATTAACGGAAACATGATTCATGAAATAAAAAGAATATTAATTTTCTCTTATATTTACGAAGGCGCAGCCAATTGGTCACAAGTTGACGGTGTTGTTACATTAAAACAAGAAAATGGACCAGACATTGTTGTAAAAATGGATGAACACCGTAATGGCCTGAGTACATGTGCAATTGCAATGCTTGAAAATGTAAATGATGAGACATTCAAAGTACAAAAATTAGTGAAATATTTTAAAGGACACCGAGACATGGATCAACATTATAAATGGAACATGAACTGGGTCGCAGGCTCTAAATAAGGTGGTGACAATATGCAGCATTTTTCCTATCTATCCCTTGAAGAAAAGCAGAACCTTTTCTACCAAGAACCCATTACATTTTCAAAGGATTCCGCGAAAGATCAACTAGCTTACGCATTAGGTGCTACTCTATATACACCTGGAACAAAGAGAACCATTGCAGATGACATCGTTAGAAAAAGGCTCGAAGGTACGACATCGATTGTACTTTGTTTAGAAGATTCTATTAGTGATTGGGATGTGAAACTTGCCGAGCAAAATGTTGTCATACAGATGCAACTACTAGCTCATATGATGGATACCGGCAAGCTTCATCCATCAGACATACCACTACTCTTTATTCGGATTCGTGAACCAAAGCAAATGGATTCGCTCGTTCATGAACTAGGAAGCGCCGTCCATTGTATAAGCGGTTTTGTGTTTCCTAAGTTCACTCCGGCGAACGGAATGTCTTACATTCGTGAACTACAGGATATAAACGAAACCTATTCACTTTCACTTTATGCGATGCCTATTTTAGAGTCTTCTGAAATTATTTATAAAGAAACTCGTATTGATACATTACTAGCAATTAAGGAAATCTTAGATTCTTACCGTGATTTTATTTTGAATGTCCGAATTGGGGCGACCGATTTCTCAGGGCTATTCGGCATTCGTCGTAACAAAGATACGACAATCTATGACATTTCGATTATTCGCGATTGTATTTCTGATATTATTAATATTTTTTCTAGAAAAGCAGATGAATATGTTATATCTGGACCGGTGTGGGAGTACTTCGGAAACAATCCGCGCGTACTCAAACCACAGCTCCGTCAAACACCATTTCGTGAATCATTTGGAAACGCCGGGCTTACAATGCGTGAGAACATGCTTCATCGGTACGAGGACGGATTAATTCATGAAGTCTTGCTCGATCAGGCAAATGGATTAATTGGAAAAACGGTCATTCATCCTTCTCACATTAAACTCATTCAAGCTATGCATGTTGTAACGTTAGAGGATTATTTAGATGCAAAAGCTATTTTCGAAGCGGCCCAGACGTATAACGGCGTGATGAAAAGCAGCTTTTCTAACAAAATGAATGAAGTGAAGCCGCATTATAATTGGGCACGTAAAACACTTCTGAAATCTAATATTTATGGGGTGCTACATGAACAACAAACTTTCATCGATCTCCTTACCGAAGAACCAAAGCAAAACATACACGTACCACATTTTAAATAAAATAACGGTTCATATAGATGTGCTACATAATCCATACTTATTATCGCCAGATCAACTATTCCAAATGGCTGCAAGAATCAATAAAAAACGTGGTTTTTTATTCGTAAGCACCATTTTAGGAAAACATCTTCCCGTTCCACCTGCAATCTCTTTAGCTGGAGGCTGTGCTCTTGCTGCAAGATATATGGAGGTACTGCATCATACAAATCATCCATATCAAAAAGAAATTCTCAATCTGATTTCTTCTAAAGACCGTACGAATCATGAACTGGAAGCAATTCTGCAGTACCAATTCCCTTTAGATAAAGAAGTCTTATTTATCGGATTTGCAGAAACAGCTACCGCATTAGGTCATTCGATGTTTCAATGTTTTCAAAATGCGAAATATGTTCATACAACAAGGGAAACAATCTCACAAATCGATTCTGTCATTACATTTGAAGAAGAACATTCTCATGCGACATCTCATCGTTGTTATGTGGACAAAAGCTATTTTCAAAATGAACAGCCTATCGTCCTGGTAGATGATGAAATAACAACAGGAAAAACCGCCCTTAATATCATCAGATCCATTCAAGAAAAGTTTCCAAGAAAAGAATATATTGTCGCTTCTTTATTAGATTGGCGCTCAGATGCACATCGAAAGCAATTTACAGAGCTCGAGCAAGAACTTGATATTACGATTCATGTAATCTCTCTATTAAGCGGCTCAATTGACGTAATCGGTAGTCCGATCGCTAGTTCTTCTTCGCATGGTGAAATGATTGATAAATCAATAGAGTCCAAGATAAAAAAACATATACTTCCATGCCCTACTTTACCGTATACATCTGTACATCATGATATCAGCTACATAAACTACACCGGGCGCTTTGGCATTTCATCCGATGATCAAAATCATATCCACTCTTTTGCTAGAAAGATTGGATATGATTTAAAGAAAAAACGAAAAGGTAAACAGACACTCTGCTTAGGAACCGGTGAATTTATGTACCTTCCAATGCGGATTGCCGCTGAAATGGGGACAAATATTTCGTATCAATCAACAACGCGTAGTCCGATTCACCCGTACGCAGATGATCTACAATATGCTATTCATAATCGTTTTTCCTATGAAAGCCCCGAAAACAAAGCAGTTACAAATTATTTTTATAACATCCAGCCCGGAGATTACGATGAAATTTTTCTTTTTATAGAGCGTAATTTGCAAGGAGATGCTTTTCATCCTCTTCTTACACAATTACAAACGGTTATTCCGGTCATTCATATCGTTTCATTTAAGAGCTTAACAGAAAGCGAGGGTGAAGAAATATGACTGAGATTAAAACAATACAGCTTATCGGCAGCTATGCGAAAGAAGATGCTATTTTTCTATTAAAAGATATTAGTGATGCCATAGAAGAAAGAACAACAGAAGACAGAGAACAAGCAATTCAATCGGGCACACATTACTCTGAAATGCTTCCGATTGAATATAATCCATCTAAGCCTTATATGGATTTATTTTTTGCTTCACTCGAGCAATACAAACGGAAGCTAGCCATTGCTATCGGCGTTGTAGCTGAGCAAATTATAAAGACGAAAGGAAAGAATCTTGTACTCGTATCACTAGCAAGAGCCGGTACACCAATTGGCGTTTTAATAAAACGGTATATTCGTTATCAATATCATCTCGAATTGCCACATTATTGCGTTTCTATTATTCGGGGACGCGGCATTGATGAGAATGCACTTCACTATATTTTACAGCAGCATCCAAATCAAACGATTCAGTTCATTGATGGCTGGACTGGAAAAGGTGCCATAAAAAAAGAACTGCGCCAAGCAGTACATACATTTAACGAAAAGAACCATGAATATATTTCGGACTGCATGGCTGTACTTGCTGATCCAGGCCATTGTACTTCTATATATGGAACACGAGAAGATTTCCTCATTCCAAGCGCTTGCTTAAATGCGACCGTATCAGGATTAATTAGTCGCACAGTTTTAAATGAAACATATATTGGCCCAAATGATTTTCACGGTGCCAAGTATTATAAAGAACTAGAAACAGAAGATTTATCTAACTTCTTTATTGACGAAATCACAGCGTTATTCCCTTCTATTAGCGCTGATGTAACAAAGCAACTAGAGCACGTTATTACTACCTATACAGAGCCATCTTGGCAAGGTATGCAAGATATTGCCTCTATTCAAAAGTATTTTGGAATAGAGGATATAAATTTAGTGAAGCCAGGAGTTGGAGAAACAACGCGTGTTTTACTAAGACGGATGCCATGGAAAATTTTAATCCAGGGCGAAAACAATCCAGACTTAAAGCACATTTTACTTCTAGCACAAGAAAAAAATGTTCCAGTAGAGCTCTATAAAGATATGACTTATTCGTGCTGTGGGCTCATCACACCTCTTGGGAGGAAAATTTCATGATTTTTGCAAGTGACCTTGATCAAACGCTCATTTATTCTCGGAAATCATTTCGTGCTTCTATAGACGATGAACACATTCAACTGATTGAAACGTTAGACAACAAAGAAATTTCTTTTATGACACATACAGCTATCTCGTTATTAAAAGAACTGCAATTACAAGCTCAATTCATCCCTGTTACAACTCGAACCATTGAACAGTTTCAGCGCATTACACTATTTCAAACAGAAGTCGTTCCGGAATATGCGATTACAAGCAATGGCGGTAATATCCTTCATAACGGTAAGTTAGATGCCACTTGGAAAAACATACAAACGGAGCGCTTAACAACATGTATGGAAAAAGAAGACGTTCTAACAGAATTTCAAAATATTTCTCATGAAGAATGGGTTCTTTCACAAAAAACAGCTGATGATTTATTTCACTACTGCATCATTAAGCGTGACAATATTCCATACGACGAATTACAGTCATTCACAACTTGGCTCGATCAACAAGGATGGACTCATTCATTACAAGGCAGAAAATTATATTTTGTGCCAAAGCCTGTGAACAAATGGGATGCTGTCCAATATGTACAAGAAAAACTTCAGGCAAAAACCGTAATTACTGCTGGTGATTCCTTACTTGATCTATGCATGTTAGAAAGGGCAAATCATGCCATTGCTCCTCTTCACGGTGAACTTGAAACAAAACAAGGAAGTTTATTACCTCACATTGTAAGAACAAATGAAATTGGTATATATGCAGCAGAGGAAATTGTGGATAAAGCACTCCAAATGATCCATAATTCTCTTCCTACTGCGTAATCTATACATGCTTCAAGAACTGGCATCTTTGCTACATAATAAAAAAAGGGGCGATTATACTTGAGTACAATTACATTACGGAAAGAAGCAGTACGCGTTGTATTAGAGAAAAAGAGATTAACAGGCGTTGTCGCAAAAGTTGCGCTCGTATTAGACATTTCTGGGTCTATGCGAACACTTTATAAAAATGGCACTGTACAAGAAGTTGTCGAACGCGTTCTTGCGGTTGCAAGTCAATTTGATGATGATGGCTCACTAGATATTTGGGTATATGATAACGAATTTTCAAGATTACCATCCATTACTGAAAAAGACTTTGCTGGTTATGTTGAAAAACATATTTTAAATAACCCTTCCATTCATAAATTTGGCCGAAATGAAGAGCCACAAGTGATGGAAGATATCATAAAAAAATATACGATTGAAGAGAAAAGCGAAGAGCCTGCCTTTGTTATATTTATTAACGATGGTGGCTGTAAAAAAGGAATTCAAAAACCGGTTGTATTCTCTTCTAACCAACCGATTTTTTGGCAGTTTGTTGGGATTGGAAATGGAAAATTCGACGTTCTTAGAAAGCTAGACGAAATGGAAGGGCGTTTCATTGATAACGCAAACTTCTTCCACATTCGCGATATCGAAAAAACAACAGATGAAACATTGTATAATAACCTGTTGAATGAACTTCCGATGTGGATAAAAGAAGCGAAGGAGAAACGAATTTTATTATAAACATACTAAGAAAGACCGCTGTGAAGGCGGTATGTTTGATTCGATGAAGAAAACAACAGATGCTGGTATTTTTGAATTTACAGGAATTGAAACATTAGAGCACACATTCTATACGCGTGTTCCTTCTGTGGATGAAGACGTGCGAGAAGAATATCTTGAAGAAGTGAAAGCAGTCGTGAATCGCGTATTTTAATAAGACACTCCACCTTATACGAAGGTGGAGTGTTTTTATTTTATGGTGAGCTTAGGAAGATATCTTTGTAAAATGTTTTCTAACTCTCTCATATCCTCTTGCCTAATGAGTAAGTTTACATTGTCATGCCATTTTTCTTGCCCGCGATATAAGAAGATATTTTCTTGCGGATTTTCCCATGTGGATGTTTTATATCCTTTTAATTCTGCATAGGAATAGTAATTCATCCCATCAATCACACCTTTTTCATATACCTTGACGTCTTTAATTAGCTGTATCACAAAAAGGATCATAAAACAAACAGCTACAGTATAAGCTCCTATTTTGAGTAAAAACAGTTCGAAACTATCAATTTCTCCATCTATATAACGAACGTATGTAAGTATAAGTTGTACAAAGAAATAAGCTGGACCAAACAACACGAACCATCGGCTTTTTTTACGTGGGTAAGTAGCAATAATCTCTCCAATATCCTCTTGTACACTTTTTATTTTATGTATTTTCCATATAGCAAAGCCTAAAATACACAACGTTACAAGAAAGATAATAATCGAAATGATATACATTTCTCCCCCTCCAATCTCTATTCTACCAGTAATATTCTCTCCGTATATCCTTATAACATAATTTTACCTTTTATATCCATATACAAAATATGTAATTATGCATATAAAAAATCAGGCAACCTAAACGATTGCCTGCCCACTCTTACATCTTCTCAATCCACTCCGTCAAGTTATGCACAACCGCTGTTGGCTGCACTTCATATTCTGTTAACTTCTCCACAGTTGTGACTCCAGTGTGGACAAGAAGTGTATGCATACCAGCATTTATCCCCGCTAAAATATCAGTATCATAGTTATCCCCAACCATTAGCGCTTCTTCTTTCGCCATACCAAGTACTTTTAGTGCTTGTTCCATAATAATAGATTCTGGTTTTCCGATGAAAATTGGCTCTACACCTGTGGATACTGTAACAACAGATGTTAATGAACCGTTTCCTGGTAGTAAACCCCGCTCAGTTGGAATAGCAATGTCTCCATTTGTTGAAATAAATGTCGCACCATTACGTACTGCTAGACATGCTTTCGCTAACTTTTCATATGTAATTTCGCGATCTAATCCAACAACAACAAAATCAGGATTTTCATCCACAAGCTTGAATCCTTTTTCCACAAGTGCATCATACAATCCTTCTTCTCCAATCATATACACAGACGCATCTTGTTTACGTTCATAAATAAAGTTCGCTGTTGCCATGCTGGTTGTAAATACTTGCTCTGGCTTAGCTGGAATATCGAAACGAACAAGCTTTTCTGCTACTTGTTCTGGTTTACGTGTTGAATTATTTGTTACAAACAAATATGGGAGACCACGCTCCTGTAATGCTTTTACAAAGTCACTAGCTTCTTCAATTTGTTCTTCACCGCGATACATTGTACCATCTAAGTCGATTAAATAGCCTTTATACATCCATCTGTCTCTCCTTTTTGTCTAGCGTTCATACCTTCTTATATTAACCCCTTTTTCCAAAGAAAAAAACGCTTCGTCTAAAAGCGTCCCATAACGTTCATTTTTTCTCTTGTATGTGATACGAACAGTGACAGTCACCATCACACATATTTGATAATACCTTCACATTTCCATCAGAAAACAGTCGCTTATACATATTTTCTTCCTCCACACAAAGCTGTGGATATTTTTCAGCAACAGCCTTTAATGGACAATTTTGTTTTTGTAATATGTATGAGTTTTCTCCCTCCTGCTTCACTTGTACCATATATCCATGCTTCTCTTGAATAACGGCAACTTCCCGAAGCTTCTGCCATACATTTTCTTGACGACTGATTCGCCTTTGTAATTGCTCTTCAATCCGATCCGTCCTGGTCTTTAAAATAGCATCTACAAGGGTTTCACCACCAATTTGCTCTAAATCCTCTAACACACCTAAAGCAAATTGCTTATAATCCTTTGGAAAGGAATCTTCTCCTTTTTGACTTAGGGCGTATACATATGTTGGTCTGCCCACATGTTGACGTACCATTTTCGACTGAATGATTTCTTCTTGCTCCAGCTTACTTAAATGACGACGTACTGCCATCTCTGTAATCTCCAAAGTTTCAGATAATGCTCCAACCGTTTGTTCTCCATTTATTTTTAAAAGCTGTACAATTTCTTCCTTCGTTGTACGTGCTTCCCCCATTTCTCATCCTTCTCCCTTTTTAGCCGTTTCTATCGATAAAAAAGATCCCCAAAAAGGCTAATGGGGATCTTATCCATACACTTATTCTGCTATGAATGCAGATACAGGTCCTAGTTCCTTTTCTAAGTAACGGCGAATATTCGCAGGGTATTTCTGTACCACAGCGATTTGTTTTTGAATCGTCGTATATAATTCTTCATGATTCATTTGAATATAATCTTGCATAAGCATTTTCCGAAGAAGAATCACTTCTTTTATTCCTGCTCCTTCTTCTCCACTTATGACTTTTTCATCCATTAAAATATCAATAATATCTTCATAACTTCCTGGATCACGCATAATAAATCCATCAATCATTGCATTTCCAACATCTAATATGCAATCAATGATAAGATGCGACATACGCTCTAATGCGTAATATTCAAAATCATTTTCATATTTCTTCTTCTCTTGAAATGTATCTACTACTTGTTCTAAACATGTTAATATTTGCTCTATTTTTTTTCTGTCTACAAAGTACATGAATGTCACCTACCTGGAAATTAAAGCATTTACATTTTAATTGTAACCGTTTCTTCTGAAAAAATCGACAATTTTTCGAATTCACCTTTCACGCGTTATTTGTTATAGTTATAACTGTATGATTTTTGAAATTGGAGGAATGCCACCTTGGAACGTGAACTCGCATTAGAAATTGTCCGTGTAACAGAAGCAGCAGCCTTAGCATCCGCACAATGGATGGGCCGCGGAAAGAAAAACGAAGCAGATGATGCAGCAACTACTGCTATGCGTAATATGTTTGATTCAGTAAACATGGCAGGTACTGTTGTAATTGGCGAAGGAGAGCTTGATGAAGCACCAATGTTATATATTGGTGAAAAACTGGGAACAGGTAACGGCCCAGAAGTAGATATCGCCGTTGATCCATTAGAAGGTACAAACATTGTTGCAAAAGGTCTTGCAAACGCAATGGCAGTTATTGCAGTCGCAGATAAAGGAAACCTTCTTCATGCTCCGGATATGTACATGGAAAAAATCGCGGTTGGTCCAAAAGCAGCTGGTAAAATCAGCTTAGATGATCCAATTGAAAAAACAATTGAAATTGTAGCAGAAGCAAATAATAAAAAAATCCGTGACCTAACGGTTATCGTCCAAGAACGTGACCGTCATCAAGAAATTATTGACCGTGTTCGTACAAAAGGTGCACGTGTAAAATTATTCGGTGATGGCGATGTTGGCGCGTCAATCGCAACAGCTCTTCCAGGAACAGGTATCGATTTATTCGTTGGTGTTGGCGGCGCTCCAGAAGGCGTTATCTCTGCAGCAGCATTAAAGTGCCTTGGAGGCGAAATGCAAGCACGCTTAGTACCAATGAACGAAGAAGAAGAAGCACGTTGCCGTAAAATGGGATTAGAAGACCCTCGTCAACTTCTTATGTTAGACGACCTAGTATCTGGTGATGATGCAATCTTCTCAGCAACTGGTGTATCTGCTGGCGAGTTATTAGATGGTGTAAAATTCCTTGGCGGAGACTTAGCAGAAACATATTCTATCGTTATGCGCTATAAAACAAGAACAGTACGCTTTATTAAGACGCATCACCATTTAGATCATAAACCTCACTTAAACTTAGATATTTAAAAAAGGAGCTTTTGTAGTATGGAAGAACGTTTCTTTCTTTACGACGATACAGTCGATACAAAAACGCGTTTCGTTAGCTTTATGGGAGAAAATGAGCGCCACGATTTAGCGCTTTTATACTCCGATCGTCATTACGGTAAAACAATCGTCCTTGATATGCAACGCAATAAATTTGCAATTATTGGCACTGACGATTTAAACGAACCAGGCTACTTAGAGCACGCTTTTTCTGTATCTGAAGAAATTGCAGAAGAACTGCGCTCATTCTTATTCGAACTTATATAGTATTATGCACCAGCTATTATAGTAGCTGGTGTTTTTTTACGTAATTTATTTTGAATTTTCAATCTTTCGTGTTATACTTATGAGCAAATCTATTTGGAAGAAAGGACGTCTACTACGTATGCCAACATTTACTTTGTAATGGAGCAGCAATTGAATAGCATTACTCTCAAAAAAGCTACATGCTTTTTCAAGGGAGTAGTCTGTTCATTTCCCATTACAAAGGAACGTAACGCATCTGTAGTATGATGTTTTACGGAGGTTCCTATAAGGGGAACCTCCTTTTATTTTTGTCTATTTCTTCTTTATTCATACTGCAAGACATCCAAATAGCTGTATTACGTTCCTTTACCCAATATATACGAGGTGAAGGAAAATGCAGAAAGTACAACTTTCTTGGAATTTATATGAGAATGAATTTGAAACGACAGTCGAAAAGCATTGTAAAAATTGCGGGCATACCACCCTTTTTACTGATACGAACATTCGTAGACATAACGCAAACGGAAAGAACATTTACCGCTTTGCGATTTATAAATGCCAAAAAGGGCATACCTGGAATAAGAAACTCCACATTTATAAGTCGTTTTCTGAACATGTCGAAACAATCGATGTGTTTCAACAGAAACAAGCTGAAACAACGACTACCATCTCGATTATGCAATATAAAGAAAATGGCACGACAGAAATAGCCATTGTATTAGAAACAGTCGTGGGCTCTCATCGTATTGATAAAGCACTAGCTGCGTACATTTCAGATTTGAGCCGTACGGCAATTGTAGACAAAATCAAAAACGGATACATCCAGTTGAATGGTCAGAAGATGAAATCAAATACAACACTTTCTGAAGGTGACCTCATTTCAATTTGCTTGTAAAAAAGAATTCCTCTTACGCCTACCGTAAGAGGAATTCTTTTTACTTCTTCACTTTTCGTAACACAAAGTATGCACAACCAAAATTACAGTATTCGTATAAGTACTCCGATAATGTACTAATTTTCGTATCATATGTCGCACGTTGGTTACTATCATCAAAAAATCCGCGCAATCTGAGTTGATCGTAACCCCAGTCACCAACGATATAATCATATTTATTTAAAATTTCTGCATAGCGCTCTTTAAATGCTTCTTCACGAAAACCGTTACGATAGTCTGTAATTACTTCGTACTGAACATTATTTATGTTCATCGTAGCATAACTCTCCTGCTTTTGCTCCATCATAAACTTCCTTTCTAAGCATTCTTCTTTTTATCGTATCACAAAGCATAGCAACCAACAATTTCAAATACAAAAAATTGAAAAGTAGTAAATGCTATGGAGAAGGAGGTGATATCTCGTGAAAAAACAAATTGTACTCTCCCTTCTCACTCTTTCCTTATTTGCAGGCTGCCAAACAGCAAATAAAGCTGAAATGGAACGTGAGGAAGGCAGCCGTGTTCTTGTTTCCAATAAAGATGACATGTATCATACAGAAAATACAAATACGAGGCTTACAAGAGTCGGATACTCTTCTAAGCAAAAGGATGAAGTATCTAACAAACAAGTAGGGGCGATTAACCGTGAGAAAGTAGCAGAAATGATTACAAATATGACTGTAAATCTGCCTGATGTAACAAATGCTGCTACACTTGTCACTGATGATGAAGTATTTGTTGTATATCGTGCCAATACAAGTAATCCCGCACTTGTAACAGATCAAGTGTATAAAACCGCTTTGTCCATCGTTCCTCGCTATTATAAAGGATATGTATCAACAGACCAAAAGTTGATTTCGCAAATTCAAGGACTTCAGTCTGGTACGTTAAATGATAAGGAATATGAACAAAGTCTTGATATGTTAAAGCGTGAAATGAGTAAAAATCCGCATATAAATAACACTCAAAATCCCACGCTAAATGACATGATTAAGAAATAAAAAAGATGGCGGCTGCCTACTTGAGACAGCCCCATCTTTTTTATTTCTTACGATTATCTGCATATACCGCCATAGCATCACACATAAACTGTGCCAATCCTTCTCCAAACTTATCAATATTTTTTGTAAAACGTTCATCATCCACATACATTTGTCCTAATCCTTTGAACGCCTCTAATGAATATTGACCAAAGTCTTGCAAGTACTCATACCATACATGAATTGCTTCTTGTGCTTCTTTAGAATCAGGCGCACCATTCCGAAGCTCCGCTAGCTTTCTATAAATGTTATTAAAGTCTTCTTGCTTTTCCTTAGTCATACCAGCAGCTGTCTTATTTGCTTTATCTATAGCCTTGTCTCCCCATCGTGCGCGAGCTTCCTCTTCATATGGATTATGACTAAAATCGAAGCCTTCAAATTTTTCTTTATTCGTCATTTCAATCTCTCCTTTTGTATGCTTAATTGTCTTATCAATTGTCGCAATCACCTTATCCAGCCTAGCACGCTTCTCAAGCAACATTTTCCGATGCATCTGAAGCGCTTCTTCCCTGTCAAATGAAGGAGTACTGATAATTTCTTTAATTTTCTTTAAAGGGAAGCCAAGTTCTTTAAAAAATAAAATTTGCTGCAATCTCTCTAGATTTTCATTGGAGTACAGACGATATCCCGACTCTGTCGTCTCGTCTGGGGTTAGAAGCCCAATTTCATCATAATGATGCAGTGTGCGCACACTAATACCAACTAAATCGGCTACTTCTTTTACCCGCATTTTCATTGTTTCGCCCCCCTCAGTACATACAATAAAGTATTACGCAACGTGAGAGTCAATAGAAAAACTCTTTTTTGATAAAAATAAACGATTTCTTTGATTCGCTGTATAATAGAAGAGTACATACATGAGAAAGTGGTGAAAAATATGATTTCAAATGCTGTAATTGGTAGTATGATTCTTCAACTAGCAATATCGGTTCTCGTTCCAATTATTGTACTGATTTATTTTCGAAAAAAATATCATATAAACTGGAAAGTAGTTGGAGTTGGTATTCTTATTTTTATTGGATTTACCCAAATCCTAGAAACGCCATTCCACCTATTCATGCGCGGAAATCCAGCAACAGCTAAGATTTTAGAAAACCCATTTATCTTTGCGATTTACGGCGGACTTACCGCTGGTATTTTTGAAGAATTAGGACGTTTTGTCGCCTTCTTCTTCCTATTAAAAAAATCCCAAGAATATAAAGATGGTCTTGCGTACGGAATTGGACACGGCGGAATGGAATCCATCTTAATTGGTGGTTTCGCTGGACTCCAAACTCTTACCTTTGCAACATCCATTAACAACGGAAGCTTCGCTCAAATGGTTGAAAAATTACCTGAGCTAAGTCGTGTACAAGATGCTTTAATACAAGCACCTGCTTACTTGTATTTACTCGGCAGCTTAGAAAGAATTATGGCACTTGTCCTGCAAATCGCCTTCACGATGCTTGTCATATACGCAGTAAAACAGAAAAAATATATTTTCCTCGTATATGCTGTGCTATTCCATGCCTTCGTAGACTTCTTTGCAGCTCTTTATCAAAGACAAATAATCAACGTATTTGTTACAGAAGGTATCATCTTTATTTTTACAATTTGCGCTTTCATTCTGATTCGTAAAATGAAGGACAAATTAACAATTGAACCGAAAAAAAGCTAAGTCCATGCGGCTTAGCTTTTTTGTATAGAGGACTTTTTTTCCTATTTGTCGAAGTATGTATGGTCAACTTGAAAAAATGAGGGATAGATTTTGAAAAAACTTATCGTAGTGCGTCACTGCTCAGCAACTGGACAAGAACAAGAGGCTGAATTAACAATTGCAGGAAAAAAACAAGCACACTTCCTTGCTGATTTCCTCATACAAAATAACCTGCAAATAGAGTCCATTGTTTCAAGCCCTTTCACTCGCGCCATTCAATCCATTACGCCATTCGCATCACAGAACAATTTACCAATCAAAGAAGATGAAGGATTAACAGAGCGTATACTGAGCAGTGCTCCAATGAAAGATTGGATACACAAACTAGAATATACCTTTACAAATATAGATATTGCCTTTTCAGGCGGAGAGTCAACAAAACAAGCGATGGAACGTGCCATATCGCTTATTAACGATATTTTAAAACAAGAACATTATGTAACGCTGCTTGTTACACACGGAAACTTGTTAACGCTTATTTTAAAACACTTTGATGAACGTTTTGGTTTTAATGAGTGGAAAAACTTAAGCAATCCTGACGTTTACGAAATTACAATCTCTGAACAAACAACAATTCACAGATTGTGGGGGAAGACCGTTGAAAATCGTTACACATGATAACATTGAACAGGAACATATTTGCTGTGCCATGTCAGACAAAAAAGTAAAACGTGGTGTCGAGCTCAAAAAAGCATGGCTAAAAAATCGATTTGAAGAAGGACTTGTGTTCAAAAAGCTAGATGTGAAAGGAAAAGTGTTCATTGAATACATTCCAGCTGAGTATGCATGGGTGCCTATCTCTGCACCAAAATACACATGTATCAATTGCTTTTGGGTCTCAGGGCGTTTCAAAGGGCAAGGATACGGCGCACAGCTCTTAGAAGAATGTATCCAGGATGCTAAAGCGCAAGGAAAGCATGGAATCGTTGTTATTTCTAGTAAGAAAAATAAACCCTATTTATCAGACGGTGGCTATTTAAAGAAAAAAGGGTTTCAATTATGTGATACAGCACCGCCTTATTTTGAATTACTTGTATACAAATTTGATCCAAGTGCTCCTTCACCCCATTTTACAGCAAGCGCCAAAGATATGAAGATTCCAAATCAAAACGGCTTAGTCGTCTATTATACAAATCAGTGTCCTTATACTGATTATTACATTCATCAAGAATTAACCAATATAACGCAACAATATCAAATCCCTTTTGAATGCATTCAGTTGACATCGCGAGAAGATGCGCAGCATGCTCCTTGTGCCTTTACAACATACGGAGCTTTTTATAACGGAAAATTTTTAACACACGAAATTTTAAGTGCGAAAAAATTTGAAAAGTTGATGATGAACATAGAGCAAATCTAGAAAGGGGTATTAACAAAATATGTACGAAGAAGTAATCTCTTTATTACATAAAACAAATGCTTCCTACGAAAAATTTGAACACGAACCAGTTCTCGATTACGAAACAGATCGTGTCATTCGTGAACGGCTTGGCTTACAAGGAACTCCTAGTAAAAGTTTATTTTTAAAATCAAAATCTGGATCCTATTATGTGTTCTTCACATTAGAAGGAACTCGTCTCGAGAGAAACGAAATGAAGGAAATCACAGGAGAGCGCTTATCAATTTGTTCACCTGATGAACTAAGAGAACAAACGGGTTGTATTCCCGGATGCGTCGCTCCTTTCGGCTATTCACAGGATGTAACGATTATTGTGGATCATTCCGTCTATGCCTACGATAAAATTCTAATTACACCGGGTGTCCCAGAATTTACAATTGAATTATCCACAGAAGAATTGAAAAAGATTTTATCCACATGTCAAAATACTGTTTTAGAATATAAGAAAGAGAGCTGATTTCAGCTCTCTTTCTTAGTGAGCACTAGATCCAGACATATTTAGCACAGCTACTCCGCCTATAATAAGCACTAATCCCACTGCCGTTTGCCACGTAAAGACATCTTTCCATACAAGTACACCAATGAGTGCTGTTAAAGCTGTTCCTACCCCTGACCAAATCGCGTACGCCGTACTAAGTTGTATATGCTGCAATGCTTTAGACAGGAAGAAAAATGCTGAAGCAAACCCTAACACTACTCCTATGCTTGGCAACACTTTTGTAAAACCATTGGATACCTTTAGCATCGTTGTCCCAAATACTTCACTTACAATCGCAATTGCTAAAAATAGAAAAGCCTTCATACTATTTTCCCCCTAAAAAAAGATCCCTCTTAGCAATCTCACTAAGAAGGATTCTTTCTCATTATTTTGCTTCTGCAGTATTTTCCTTCGCAGAACGTACTTGCTCATCTGCATGGTAAGAAGAACGAACAAGCGGGCCAGCTTCACAGTGGCTAAATCCTTTGCTAAGCGCAATTTCTTTTAGCTCTGCAAATTCTGCTGGTGTGTAATATTTAATAACTGGTAAATGCTTTTTAGATGGTTGTAAGTATTGTCCAAGCGTTAAAATATTCACATTGTTCGCACGTAAGTCGTCCATTGCTTCAATTAAATCTTCTCTTGTTTCACCTAGCCCCACCATAATACTAGATTTAGTTGGAATATCAGGTTGCATTTCTTTTGCACGACGTAAAAACTCTAATGAACGATCATATTTTGCTCTTGCGCGAACTCGGTCAGATAATCGACGTACTGTTTCAATGTTATGGTTCAAAATATCTGGTTTTGCATCCATTAACATTTTTAAGTTTTCTTCTACCCCGCCCATATCAGATGGTAACACTTCAATAGACGTGAATGGATTATTACGACGAACAGCGCGTACTGTTTCAGCAAAAACAGCTGCTCCGCCATCCTTTAAATCGTCACGTGCAACCGCTGTTATAACAACGTGTTTTAAACCCATTTGTACAACAGAATCTGCTACGCGTTCTGGCTCTTGTAAATCAAGCTCTGTTGGTAAGCCTGTTTTAACCGCACAAAAACGACAAGCACGTGTACAAACCGCACCTAAAATCATAAATGTTGCTGTTTTTCTTACAGCCCAACATTCGTGAATATTTGGACATTTCGCCTCTTCACAAACGGTATGAAGCTGCTTAGAACGCATCATTTTCTTTAAGCCTGTATAGTTTTCATTTGTATTTAACTTAATTTTCAACCATTCGGGCTTGCGCTTATATTCTGTTTGTTTTGTCATGTTATCAACTCCGCACAATA
>Ga0209025_1001787_pt1 | contig 25530 bp, 20 predicted proteins | sample AraplaMF_Col_mLB_FD_184256 | JGI IMG/M metagenome (GOLD analysis project Ga0209025, IMG submission 184256) | Arabidopsis root microbial communities from the University of North Carolina, USA - plate scrape MF_Col_mLB (SPAdes) (version 2) | ecosystem: Host-associated > Plants > Roots > Endosphere... | reverse complement strand
GCGCATTGACCGACCGCGCGGGCGTGTCGCAGCCGGCCGTGTCCAAGCACCTGCGCGTGCTCAAAGAGGCAAAGCTGGTGAATGACAGGCAGCAGGGCCGCGAGACGCACTACAGCGCCCAGCCGCTGGCGCTCGCGCCGTTGCGCGACTGGGTGAGCACCTATGGCGCGTTCTGGAACGAACGCTTCGACGAACTTGAATCACTTCTGAAAAGGATGGACCAATGACCCAAGCCGCAACCCCAACCGCCACCGAAACACGCTCTGTCGTTGTCGAGCGGGATATTCCCCATGCGCCACAAAAGATCTGGCGCGCGCTCACCCAGCCACACCTGATCGCGGAATGGCTGATGAAAAACGATTTCCAGCCCATCGTGGGCCACGGCTTCAAGCTCAGCGCCGATTGGGGCGCCGTCGATTGCCGGGTACAGACCGTCGAGCCGGAGAAAACACTGTCTTACACCTGGGCTGCCTATGGCCTTGAGAGTGTCGTCACCTGGACGCTCACGCCCACAGGCACAGGCACCCGTTTGCGCATGGAGCAGGAGGGCTTCCGCACCGACCAGGAACAGGCCTACCAGGGTGCGAAACACGGCTGGAAGCAATTCTTCGCCCAGCTCGAACAGGTGCTGGCGCGGGCCGGCTGAGGCCCGGGAGGCAAGGCCATGGCCAGCAAGACAGCCGCGAAGCCGGCCCTGCTCTCGGGTGGCAACCCGCAGGTCGCAAAAGGCGAGGGCGATGCCCCGGTGCAGGCCTATATCGCGGCCATGCCGGGCTGGAAAAGCGATGTCGGCCGCCGGCTTGACGCGCTCATCACGCGCGCCGTCCCCGGCGTGCGCAAGGCCGTCAAATGGAACTCGCCCTTCTACGGCGCGGCGCAAGCGGAGCAGGGCTGGTTCCTGAGCTTTCATTGCTTCACGAACTACGTCAAGGTGGCGTTCTTTCGCGGCATGTCGCTGCACCCCGTGCCGCCTGTCGAGTCAAAAAGCCAAGACACGCGCTACGTCCACATCCAGAAAGACGGGCAGATGGACGAAGCCCAGCTGGCCGCCTGGATCAAACAGGCCAGCGAATTGCCCGGGGAAAAGATGTAACTGGTTCCAACACGTATGAAGAAAGCACTATCCCGATGAAAAAAGCGACGAGCAGCACGCCTGAGGGCAAAAAAAGCAATGAAGGGGCTTCCGCCTCCGCGCAGATCGACCTGAAAATCCGCGAACTCAACGACTGGCGCGGCGAAACGCTGGCCCGTATCCGGGCGCTGGTCAAGCAGGCCGTGCCCGATGTGGTGGAGGAGCTCAAGTGGCGTGGCGTGCCTGTGTGGTCGCACGGCGGCATCCTCTGCACCGGTGAGACCTATAAAAGCGCCGTGAAAATGACCTTCGCCAAGGGCGCGAAACTTGAGGACCCCGCAGGCCTTTTCAATTCCAGCCTGGAGGGCAACACCCGGCGCGCGATTGATATCCACGAGGGCGACAAGATTGATGAAAAGGCCTTGAAGGCCTTGTTTCGCGCCGCCGCGGCATTGAACAGCTCGAAGGCCAGATAGGAGAGGCCGGCCCAGGCGGCCATCGCATCTCCTCTAATTGGAGGATGCGCGGTAGCGCAAAAGGTAGCAGAGTCGCGTAACAGAATGCAATTGGGCCGGAAACCGGCCCGGCCGCATTCCACCATGCAATGTCCCACCGAAGTGGAGAACCATGATGGCCTCGCGAGTCTCCGAAGAAGCCGCTGCGCTCAACCGCATCAGCCTGCTGGATCCGCTTGTTGTGCGGACCTGGTGCGCCGAATTGAAATGCACCGAGCATGAATTGCGCGCGGCCGTTTATGCGGTGGGGAGCGAACCCGAGCAGATCCGCCGCTACTTTGATCGCGGCAGCGAAACACCCGAAATGGTTCCGGGCTGAGCAACTGGCGCCGCGTCGGCTGTCCAAAGGGTTTCTCTGTAGGGTTTCCGCCGCGATAGAAAAGGGTCCCACGCCGACACTGCAGTTCCTCTTGCGCTGCGGATGATGCAGCATGAATACCCTGTCCCACCCCCCTGTGATTGAGGCCCCCGCCCCCGGGGAAGAGCAAGAGGCTTCCAGCGCCGCCGAACTCCTGCTCGGCTTGGCGTTCGGTGTCTGCGCACTCGCCGCGGTGCACCTGGCGGGCTACGTGGTGCTTGCCGTCACGCAGCTGCTCAGGCACTTCTTTGACCCCAGCGGAGGCGGCGGCGATGCATAAAAGCAGACTCGCCACCCTCGTCATCGACTGCCAGACCGAGGCGCTGGACCAGGCGGCCGCCTTCTGGTCGCGGGCGCTGGGCTGGCCGGCGGAAACACTCTCGGACCCCGAAAACGCGAACTACCGGCAACTCCGCACTCCACCGAGTGAGCCGACGGTGCTGGTGCAATCCGTCTCCCATCCCAGCCGCGTGCACGTCGACATCGAGACAGACGACATCGAGGCCGAGGTCAAACGCCTGGAAGCCCTGGGCGCGCGCCGTGTCGCGCACATCAAGCGGTGGTGGGTGATGGAGGCGCCGACCGGCCAGCGCTTTTGCGTGGTGCGCCCGCAGCGGCCTGACTTTGAGAGCCATGCCAATGTGTGGGGCGACGGCGCCTGATGGGCCGGGCGGCCCGGCATCCAGCGCGCGTCACGCAGTAAGGCCTGAAAGGACAGATCCCTACATTTCAGCCAGCGGTATGCCGCCGGCTTCTTCATCCGCCTTCAACAGTGCGATCAACTCAGCCAGGTCCTGGTCCAATCGCTGCAGGCTGGTGGCCGGCAGTTTGCCCAGGGCTTGCGGCAGCACGCCTTCGAAAGGGCCGGGTATCTGGTCCAGCACGTCCAGGCCAGCGGGGGTGATGTTCAGCTGAACATTGCGCCTGTCACCGGGCGCCTTGTCCATCCGGATGAGTGCCTTGCGAAGCAGGATCTTGGCGAGGTTGCTGGCGGTGGACTGGTGGATGTCCATGCTTTTGGCCAGTTCGCCCATGCCAATTGCCGGCTGGTCGCGTACCAGGGCCAGTGCCCAGACCTGTGCACCACCGAGGCCTACCTGGTTTTCAACTTGCTGGAAATGGCTTCGCACGGCGTTGAACACCACGCGAAATCGCCGAAGCACCTGGGCCGTGGTGACGCTGGGAGGAGGGTCTGGCTGCATGCATCACATGATAGTTCCGCCAAACTGCCACCCTCCGGTTCATGTCGTTTACATTTGGGGAAATATAAATGGCATTTCCACACCTACCTCTCAGACATATCTCTTAGGCGCCCATGAAAGCCCATCCTCCTTTTCTCTCGACGCTGCGAAGCGAAATGGCCGATTGGCGCCTCTGGGCGGGGCGCACCGTTGTCCTGACGTCGGCTGTGCTCTCGGGGCTGGCCGTGGTGGCATTTACCTGGCTGACGGAACATGCACTGAGGCTGTTTTTTGTAGTTGAAAAGAGTTATTGGTGGGGGCCGTTGTTATGGACGCCCGCCTGCACGGCGGCCATCGTCTGGGTGACCCGGCGGTACGCCCCTGGTGCCGGGGGCTCAGGCATACCCCAGGTGATGGCGGCGCTGGCTCCCGATGTGCCTGCCGCCTCGCGCGGGCTTTTTGTATCTCTGAGGCTATCCGTGGCAAAGATACTGCTCACAGCCTGGGGAGTGCTGGGAGGGCTGTCGCTGGGACGCGAAGGTCCGTCGGTGCAAATTGCGTCAGGAGTCATGCACCACGCTCGCCGCTGGTTGCCTTCGGGCTCCCGGGTATCGGAGCAGGGTCTATTGCTGGCCGGCGGCGCCGCTGGCATTGCGGCGGCATTCAATACGCCCCTGGGTGGCGTGATGTTCGCCATTGAGGAATTGACGCGCAAACCGGAACAGCGCAGCAATGGGCTGTTGCTGGCTGCCATCGTGCTGGGCGGCCTGATGGCCGTGTCGGTTTACGGGAATGCCACTTACTTTGGGATTATCCGCGTCGACAACATCAGCATGGCCCTGCTATTGCCCGGCTTGCTGGTGGCCATCTGCAGCGGCCTGGCGGGGGGGCTGTTTTCGCGCCTGCTGGCAGTGTCCCTGGCGGGCAGCACGCCGGACTGGTTCAGCCGCTTCCGAAAAAAGGCGCCCGTCCGCTTCGCAGCCGCTTGCGGGCTTGCGGTGGCTGTGCTGGGTTGCGTAAGTCATGGGGACGCCTATGGCGGTGGTTACGCCCATACACGCACCATGCTGGAAAACGGGGGTGAATCTTCGTCGCTGTATGTGCTGCTCAAATTCATCGCGACCTGGCTGACCACCTGGTCCGGTGTTCCGGGAGGCATTTTTGCGCCATCGCTGGCGATAGGTGGCGCCCTGGGTAACGACATCGCCCAACTGACCGGCTACATCAACGCGCCGACGCTGATAGCGCTGGGTATGGCGGGCTTTCTCGCCGCCGTCACACACGCACCCATGACCGCGTTCATCATCGTGATGGAAATGGTTGACGGCCACGGCTTGGTCCTCAGCCTGATGGCCAGCGCGCTGGTGGCAAGTGCCGTTTCGCGCCTGGTAAGCGTCCCGCTTTACTCCCTGTTGGCAGACCTGCAACTGCTGCGCTTGCCCAAGGCCTGAGCGGTTGACGGCTTGTGGTTTACGGGCAGGGGAAAACCTGATGCAATATATATTTGCTCAAATATAATTTGAGGCGGCAATTTCAGTTCATTTTTCCTGGCGAGGACTTCGGAGCCTCCAGGGGCTCGAGCCCCCTGAGGCTCTTTTTTTGGGAGGAGTGAAGAGTCAGGGGCGGGCGGCATCGCTGTGGGCAGTGGTTGATGGCCTTGCAGGGAGGATTAGCGTGAGCCGGCTGCCGGCGGGATGGCTTCGCGAAGGTATTTTTCCAGCGCCATGACAACCGGCCGGCGCGAACTGATGCCTTTGCGCAGGATGCCGATCTCGCGGTAGAAAGTCCTGTCACCCAGCGAGATGGCGCGCACACCGGGCGGCAGCGGCAGGTGGGCTTCCATCATGGGCACCAGCGCTACTCCCAGGCCTTCGGCGACCAGCTTCATCAGGCCCGCGATTTCGTCGAGTTCAATGGCGTCTTGCACCACGATCTTGTTGTCGCGCAGGAAGCGCGTCACCAGGCGCCCACCGAAAGAGGTCCGGTCATAGCGCAAAAAAGGTTGCGATTCGAGCAATGCGCGCCAGTCCCGTCCTTTGCTGTCCTTGCGGACCAGCAGTTTGAAGGGTTCGTGCATCAGCGCCTGCCAGGTCATGTCGGGCAGGATGCCGAAGGGCGGCCGGATCATGATGGCCGCATCGATTTCAGTGCTGTCGAGCTGGTCCATCAGCTTCATGGACACGCCGGGGATGATGTTGACGAGCAGCCTGGGATTGTCTTTCCTCAGTGCCGCCAGCGCGCGGGGGAGCACCGAGGACTGGACGGAGGCGATAGCGCCTATCCGCAAGGTCCCGCCGAGTTCCTCTTCACCCTCCGCATCGCCCAGTTTGGCGTACAGCGCAACAATCTCTTCGGCACGCGCGAGCACCCTGGCGCCCGCTTCGTTGAGCACCGCGGAGCGCCGCGTGCGGTCAAAAAGCGCCAGCCCGAGTGATTCTTCGAGCCGCTGGATCTGGCTGCTCACGGCGGACTGCGTCAGGCCGATCTGCGCACCCGCCGCGGAAAAACCGCCGTAGCGCACCACCGCGATCAAGGTTTTCAGCTCGGTAATCATGAGGGCATGAGGGAAGGCTCTTGATCGATTTTATTGATCCTCAGGCTGAATATATATCGTTTTTCAAAGTTCGTTGACCGCTCTACAGTGGAGCCTTCCAGACTTTCCGTTCAACAAAGCTTTTTCGATGACCACGCAAACCACCACTGCCCCCGCCAAGGTTCTTCCGCCATTCCACCTCGCCTTTCCCGTCCACGACCTGGCTGTGGCGCGCCAGTTCTACGGCGAACTCCTGGGCTGTTCCGAAGGCCGCAGTTCCAATGAATGGGTCGACTTCAATTTCTACGGCCACCAGATCGTGGCCCACCTGGCGCCTGAAGAGTGCGGCCATCGCCAGACCAGCGCCGTGGACGGCCACAACGTTCCGGTCCGCCATTTCGGCGCGATCTTGTCCCTGCCCGAGTGGGAGACCCTGGCGGCGCGCCTGAAGGCGGGCGGCACCCGGTTTGTGATCGAGCCTTATGTGCGCTTCAAGGGCGAGCCGGGCGAACAGGCCACCATGTTTTTCCTGGACCCCTCGGGAAACGCCATCGAGTTCAAGGCTTTTGCCTCGCTCGACAACCTGTTTGCCAAGTAAACATGGCGCATTTCAAGGAGGTTGCCCTCCAGCACGCCAGCCGGCTGATCAACCACGGCCCCACGGTCCTGGTGACCAGTGCGCACGGCGCGGCGCGCAATGTGATGGCGGCGGCCTGGTCCATGCCGGTGGAGTTTGTGCCGCCGCGCATCGCGGTGGTGATCGACAAGAAAACCTACACGCGTGAACTCATCATGGCCAGCGGCGGCTTCGGCATCTGCATACCAGGCACCACGCTGGCCGCCTTGACGCATGCGGTGGGCAGCGAGTCCGGCCGCATGGTCGACAAGTTCGCGCAGCATGGCCTGAAGGCCCGCAGCGGCCCGGTGCTCGGCATGCCCTTGCTGGAGGAGGGCTGCGCGGCCTGGCTGGAATGCCGGCTGATCCGCGAGCCGCACACAGAGGATGCTTACGACACCTGCTTCGCGGAAGTTGTTGCCGCGGCCGCCGATGAACGTGTATTCCAGGACGGGCACTGGTGCTTTACCGACGGCAACCGCGAACTGCAAACCCTCCATCACCTGGGTGGCGGCAACTTTGTGCGGCCCGGCGGGATGTTTTATGCCGGCGATGCCGGTAATGCCGGATGAAAGCAGGGCCTTCGTGCGCGCAGTGACAGCATTCACGCAAAGCGTGGCAGACTGAACCAGAGACACCGCCATCGTCGCTATTGTCTCCATCGTCTGGAGAACAGCTATGCAGGTTCATGGAAGTTGCCATTGCGGAAACATCCGCTACGAAGCCGAGGTTGACCCCGCGCAGACCACGATCTGCCATTGCACGGATTGCCAGAAACTCACAGGTTCCGCCTACCGGGTTTCCGTGGAGGCCGCGGAAGGCTCGTTTCACCTGGTCGCGGGTGAGCCCACCATCTACGTCAAGATAGGCGACAACGGCGCGCGCCGCGCCCAGGCCTTCTGCCCGAATTGCGGCTCGCCGCTTTATACCTATGCGGCCGACGACCCGCGCATCTTCGGGCTCAGGGTGGGCGGTATTGCCGAGCGCAAAGCGCTGGCCCCGACGCACCAGAAGTGGTGCCGCTCGGCGCTGGGATGGACAGCGGATATTTCAGGCTTGCCAGGCAGCGAGAAGGACTGAGGCTGGCCCGTTATTGGTTTTCGCCGGCATTGTTCAGCACCATAAAAGGAAAAGGGGCCCTGGGGCCCCTTTTTGCGTGCATTCCATAAACGTCACGCACAGGCCAGCTTGTCATCGCCACGCGGCCGCTTGGACTGCAGGTAATCGCGAACAGCCGCGATTTCAGGGCCCGCGACGGCAACCGCCGAACGCAGGTCCTGTTCGGTGCAGCGCAGCTGGCGCGTCCAGTAGTGGAGCTCCCAGCCGTCCAACACATTGATTTTTTGCCGTTCACGGCTTGCCTTAGCTTGGGCTTGAGTCATGTTTTTTCTCCCGTAAGAGGAAACAAATTACTGCTGCATGGAGCAAAATTTTGTAGGACTGGGCCGTGTTTGTTACCAAGCCTTTCAATGCCCCCGGATTTCGATACCTTCACCACTATGCCGGCTGGGCCAGCAGCAGTGCGACCGGTGCTTGCGCAAATAGTGCGGCGACCGCAAGGCTGCCGTGTTCCGCGGCATGGGTTTGACCGCTGCAGACGTCAGACCAGCGACCACCCTCCATACCCACCGGCAGCTCAATACGCGTGTCAGCCCAGCCCGCATCGTCGCCGGCCAGCGCCAGCCGCGCCGAGTGGCGCAGCACGGCAGTGATCACGGTGATGCCTTCCGCCTGCCGCGCAAAGGCCAGTACATGGCCGGCTGCGGGGCCCATCACCGCCAGCGGCAGGTAGTCGCCACCGCAAAGGACGGCCGGGTAAAGCCGGCGCAACTCAAGCGCCCGGCGTATCAGCACCTGCTTGCCGCGCAGCAGCGTATCGGCCCCTGCGCCAGGCGCCGGCGGCCAGGGCAGGGCCAAGGCCGACTGCCGCGCCGCCATATCGACGGGGCGGCGGTTGTCGGGGTCGACCAAACTGAAATCCGCGAGTTCGCAGCCCTGGTAAAGATCAGGCACACCCGGGCACGTCAGGCGCAACAGGGTTTGCGCCAGGCTGTTGCAGCGGGCCGCCGGCGCCAGCGCCTCCAGCAGGCTTGCCAACTGCGCGAGAAAGACCTCGCTGGCATCGCCTTGCAACAGCGCCGTCAGGAAGCGCTGGCAGGCTTCTTCATAGTTCGCCTGCGGCATCATCCAGCTGCTGTAGAGCTTGGCTTCGCGCAGGGCTTTTTGCTGCCAGCCGGCCACGCGTTTGGCAAATGCGGCCACGCCTTCGCGGTCGGTGGCGGCCAGGCCTGGAGGCCAGGCGCCGACCAGGGTCTGGTAGAGCATGATCTGGTCGGCTGCCGCGGGTGCGGCCAGCGCTTCCTGCCCGGGCCGGGAAAGCATGGTGCGCAGTGGCGCGTGGCCGGCCAGCCAGCCGCGCAGCGTGCGCGACCAGAGTTCGGGCAGTTCGCTGAGCACCGCGAGCCGCGCCCGCGCGTCTTCGCCGCGCTTGTGGTCATGGGTCGCGGTGGCCAGCATGGCGCGCGGCATGTAGCGTGCGCGTTGCCGCATGGCTGCGTGGAAGGCGTCAGCGCCGGGCGCGGTTTGGTCCGGGTAGGAGCCCACCTCGTTGCGCGAGAGGAGGGGGCCGTAGCGGTAAAACGCCGTGTCCTCGACCGACTTGGCGGCCAGCGGCGGCGTGAGCTGGCGAAAGCGCCGCAGGGCCAGCGTGTGCAACTCGGCGTCCATCTTGCCGATGCCTTCGCCAGCCGGGGATAGCTGCAGCCGGCACGCGAGTTCATCCAGCAGCGCATGATCGGGCTCGGCCAGGGCGGCGCGCGCGGCCTGCAGCGCACCCGCCGCCGCATCGGCATCTTCCGGCCCATAACTGCGATAACGCCTCAAGGCGCCCAGCAAGGCCTGCAATACACGACGTATCGCGTTGGGCGAAATGTCGCGCCCGCCCAGCGGTGCGCTCCTTGCGCAGGCATGCACGGCGCGCACCAGGCCCGCGAATTCACCGCCAAAGTTTTGTGACAGCAGTTGCAGGCGTGCTGCCTGCACGTGGCCGTCCAGGGTCAGCGTGTCACCCGTCAACTCAGTCCACAGCGTTCGCAGCGCGGCCTCGCCTTCGCCGTCATGCAGGAGCGCACCCACCTGGTCCATGAAGTCATAGCCGGTGCTGCCATCGGTTTTCCATCTGCCGGGCAAGGTTTCGCCGGGCGAGAGGATTTTTTCGACCACGATCCAGGCCGGTTCGGCGTTCAGTGGCGCGGGGCGCCCGGGCTGCAACTCAGCCAGGCGGCTACGCAGCTTGCGGGCATAGGCACCGGGTTCGGCCAGGCCGTCGATGTGGTCTATGCGCACGCCGTCGACCAGGCCGCTTTCATAAAGCCTGAAGAGCAGTGCGTGTGTCGCTTCGAAGACCGCATCAGCCTCGACGCGCACGCCGGCCAGTTCGGCCACTTCAAAAAAACGCCGCCAGTTGATCTCTTCGGCGGCATTGCGCCACCAGCTGAGCCGGTAGTGCTGGCGCGCGAGCAGGGCCTGCAGCCGCTGCTGGCTGGCCGGTTCTTTGCCACTGTAATCGGCGAGCAGGCTGTCCATCGCGCCGCGGCCTGGCGCTTCTGCGGCCAGGCGCGCGAGCTCGGCATACAGCGGCGGTGCGGTCTCGGGTGTGGCCATGGCCAGGGCCGCGGCCACACCGGCAAACACCGAAATGGGCGCCAGCAGGGCGGCCTGGCTTGCCGTGCAGAGCGGCAACCGCGCACTGTCCCGGTAGGCCAGCACCAGGCCTTGCGTGCCGCCCTCAAAGCGCAACGCGAGGTGGCCGGCCGCCAGGGCTTCGTCGCAGGGCTCGCCCAGCACGGGCCACAGCAGCTTGCCGCGCAAGCGCGGGTCCGGCACTTCCCAATCAATGTCAAACCAGCCGGCCCAGGGACTGCGGCTGCCCCAGGCGAGCAGGCTTTCCCAGTAGTGGTTGGCGCCGGCCGCAATGCCCATGTGGTTGGGCACCAGGTCGACCACCAGGCCCATGCCGTGCCGGCGCAGGGCCTGGACCAGGTGCTGCAGCCCTTCCTCGCCGCCCAGCTCGGGGTTGATGCGCGCCGGGTCCACCACGTCGTAGCCGTGCAGGGACCCGGGCCGGGCCGCCCAGATCGGCGAGAGGTAGTAGTGGCTGATGCCGAGTTGCGCGTAGTAGTCCACCCAGGCCGCCGCGGCATCAAAGCCGAAATCGCGGTGCAACTGCAGCCGCACCGTGGCGCGCGGCAGGCTCATGCGGCGGCCGCCTTGCGCCGTGCCGTGGCCAGCTGCGCGATCCGCTGCCTGGCTTCGGGCGTATCAAGCAGTTCGGCAGCATCGCGCGGCAGGCGCTGGCGCCAGTTCGGGTGGCCCTCCACCGTGCCGGGCAGGTTGGGTTGCTCGACGATGCCGAGCACGTCTTCGAGCGGCGCCAGTACCAGCGGCGCCGGCGTGCGGCCCACATAGGCCAGCACCGCGCCCAGCGGCGCTTCCTCGGGTGGGCCCGCCATCACGGCGGCCGCCTTCAGGGCTTTGTGCAAAGCGGCCTTGCCGGCTTCGCGTTCATGGCGCGCGGCTTCGGCCGCATCGGCCTGCGGTGCCAGCAGGCCCAGGGCCTTGCGCCGCTCTATGTCGCGCCCGGCCCACCAACCGGCCACGGTGCTCAGGTCGTGTGTGGAGGTGGTGGCCATGGCCGATACCGGCCAAGCTTCCGGCGGCAAGAAATCCTGGCCTTCGCGCTGGAACCAGAGCGCGCGTATGCCCAGCACGCCGGCTTCGGCCAATTGCTCCGAGAAACCCGGCGGCACCGTGCCCAGGTCTTCGCCGATCACGATGGCCTGGTGGCGCAGGCTTTCAAGCGCTGTCAGCCGCAGCAGGTCCTGCAATGGAAATTGCAGGTAGGCGCCGGCAGAGGAGGACGCGCCCTCGGGCACCAGCCACAGCCGGCGCAGCCCCAGCACATGGTCTATGCGTATGCCGCCGCTGTGCGCCATGTTGGCGCGCAGCATGGCCAGCCAGGGCGCGAAGCCCTGCAGGCGCAGCGCGCGCGGCGACAGCGCGCCCAGCCCCCAGTCTTGCCCCTGGGGGGCCAGCAGGTCGGGCGGCGCGCCCACCGTCAGGCCGCGCAGCATGGCCGGCTGCAGGCCCCAGGCCTGGCTGCCGCCTGGGTCGGCCCCGACCGCGAGGTCCGCGATGACACCCAGGGCCATGCCGGCATGGCGTGCCTGGCGCTGCACGCGTTCACGGCCCAGGCTGGCCTGCCATTGCAGGAAGCGATGAAAGTCCACGGCCTGGGCCTGTTCCCGCGCGAAGTCGCGAACCGCCTGGCCGTGTGGGTCTTGCAAGGCCTGCGGCCAGCGCCGCCAGTCGCTGCCGGCAAGGCCGGGCTGCTGTTGGCGCAGCCACGCGTCCAGGGCCTCGAAGCGCGCATGGTCCAGCAGGTCCTGCCCGCCCTGGCTGCAAAACTGTTTAAAGCTGTCGTGTTCCGGCGTGACCGTGGGCATGTGTCGCCAGCGATCGAACAAGGCGCGCAACAGGCGCAGCCGCCAGCTCGCGGCCTGCGGCCAATCCACGAGTTCGGCGGCCTCAAGTTTTTCCAGGGCCGTGGCGCAGCCGGGCAGTGCATCCACGGCCTCGCGCAAGGCGGCCTCGCCGAGCACACGGGCCGGGTTGATGTGCAGCACATTGGAAAACAGCCGGCTCGAAGGTGCGTAAGGGCTGAAACGTTCGGGCGCCGCCGAGAACATCGCATGCAAAGGGCTCAGCGCGAGCGCCGATGCGCCTTGCCGCGCGGCGGCCTGTGCAAGCGACTCGACCGCGCTAAAGTCCGCCAGGCCGCCGTCGCCCGCGCGGCGCAGGCTATAAACCTGGGCGGCCAGGCCCCAGGGCAGGCCGGCCGGAGACGATCCGTCCCAGGCCATGGCATCGGCCACGCCAAAGCAGCGCCTCGGCGCAACGGCCATCACGCAGTGCTGGTTTCCGGCTTCCAGCGTGTGGTAGCCGGGAGCCTGCTGCGCCGGCAGGCAGGCGCCGCCATCGCTGTCCCCCGCTTCCAGCCGGCCTTCCTCCATCCGGCCGCTTTCAAGCCGCAACTGGTATGGCGTGCCGGCGGCAAGCCGCCCGGGGAGTACGGTGGGCTCACCCACGGTCGCGGTGAGCAGGGGCGGCCACTGTCCGCCGCCGGCCTGTGCGCGCAACAGGGCCAGGCTTTCCTCGCACTGCCGGGCATTGCCGGCGGGAAGCTGCAAGGCGGCAAGCATGGCGCGCAGGGTGTCGTCCTCCACCTGCCGTGGCTGGTCAAAAGCATCCGTCCATTGCACGGCGATGCCGGCCTCCCCGGCCAGCATGCGAAGGGCAGCTCCGCTCATGCGGGCTCCAGCAGTGCGGCAAAACCGTGGCCCGGCACCTTGCCGCCGGCCAGCGCCTCGCGCATGCCGCCGGTGTCGAACAGCGTGTCCGCCTGTGGATGCAGGGCCAGCGCTGGCGCATCCACCGCCTCGGGCGCCAGGTTGCAGACAAAGACCAGCACGCGCGGCCCCAGCTGCCAGCGCGCGGCCACGGCCGCCTGGCCCAGGGCCTGCGCGCCCAGCGCATGGCAGTGCGGCAGCTGCGGCACGATGTGGCGCTGCCGCAGCGCCAGCAGCTTGCGCACCTCGGCCGTTGAGGGGTGGCCCTGTTCGCCGATGTGCGGCGGGATGGAACGGGCAAAAGTGGTTTCGTCGTTGGGGTCGGGAATGGGCGGGCCGTCGTTGGTAAAAGCGGAGAAAGCCGCGAACTCGGCGCGCCGGCCCTGGCGCACGGCTTCGGCCAGCTCTGGCGTGCGGTGGCTGGTGAAGTAGAAAAACGGTTCACCGCAGCCGCATTCCTCGCCCATGAAGAGCAGCGGTATTTGCGGCGCCAGCAGTTGCAGGGCCTGGGCTGCCCTGAGTGCGGCGGGCGCGGCCAGCGCCGTGAGCCTCTCGCCATGCGCGCGGTTGCCGGTCTGGTCGTGGTTTTGCAGGAAGAGCACAAAAGATGTCGGCGCCAGCCCGGCGCTGGGCTCGCCGCGCGGCGCGCCGCCGCGGTGCGGCGAAGCCTCGCCCTGGTACGCAAAACCTTCAGCCAGGCAGCGCGCCAGCCGGGCCGCAGGCGCGTCGGCATAGTCGCCGTAGTAGCCATTGGTCTCGCCCGTCAGCAGCACATGCAGCGCATGGTGCGCATCGTCGTTCCACTGCGCGTCAAAGCCATGCCGCAGCAGCCCGGCGGCATTGCCGTCGTGTTCCAGCACCAGGTGCACCCGACGCCCCGGCGGTGCATGCGCGCGCACGGCCGAGGCCATTTCAAGCAGCCAACCCTGCTCGGCTATCGCGTGGGCTGCGTCTATGCGCAGGCCGTCGAAGCGGTATTCCTCCAGCCAGTAGCGCGCATTGCTGGTGAAAAAGCTGCGCACCTCAGCCTGGCCGAAATCGATGGCGCCGCCCCAGGCGGTGGATTTGCCGGCCTTGAAGAAGCCGGGCGCGTAGTCGTGCAGGTAGTTGCCGTCGGGGCCGAAGTGGTTGTAGACCACGTCGAGCAGCACCATCAGGCCCAGGCCGTGGGCGGTGTCTATGAGGCGCTTGAGGTCCGACGGCGTGCCGTAGGCGCTGTCGGGCGCGAAGGGCAGCACGCCGTCGTAACCCCAGTTGCGCGGCCCCGGGAAATCGGCCACGGGCATGAGTTCGACGGCGGTGATGCCCAGCGCGGCCAATGCCGGCAGCTTCGCGGTCACGGCGTCAAAGCCGCCCAGTGCGCCTACGTGCAGTTCATAGACCACGGCCTCATGCCAGGGCCGGCCCTGCCATTCGGAGTGTTGCCAGTGGTATTCATCAGGATCCACCACCAGGCTGTCGCTGTCCACATCGCCTTGCTGGGCGCGCGAAGCCGGGTCGGCGATGGAAAGTATCCGGCCGTCCGCCAACGTGAGTTCAAAACGGTAAGGTGTGCCGCGCGCGCAGTCCGCTTGCGCCTGCCAACGTCCCTCGCCACTCTCCGCCATGGAGACGCGGCGCGAGCCGCCGAGCAGCACCGCGGCGGCCGATGCGGCAGGCGCCCACAGATGGAAGGCGGCACGGCCATGGCCCAGCCATTGCGCGCCCCAGGGCATGGTGAAAGCGGCTTCAGCCATGGCCGACTCCCAGCGCCCGGTTGGCGAAGAGCACCAGGCTTTTGCCCTCGACCACCAGTTCATTGTTTTCGACCGGCCTGCAGGCCTGGCCCGGCCTGGCGCTGTCGAGCAGGCAGTGCCAGTCGGCTGCCGGTGGCGGCAGTTTGCAAGAGATGGGGTTCAGGTCGCCGTTGAGAAAGAGCAGGGTGATTTCCGCTTCCTGCGCCGGCTCCAGCGCGACGCCCTGGCCGTCTTGCGTGCCGCCCTGGGCTGCCAGGCGGCGCGCGCGCCGCATGATGAGCGCGCGGCCCTCGGGGTTTTGCCAGTCGTCGGGCAAGAGCGGCTGGCCGCGCTCGTCAAACCAGTCGACTTCGTGCACGCCTTCCACCACCTCGGTGTCGCCGTTGAGGAAGCGGCCGGCCTGCAGCGTCACGAAGTCGCGGCGCACGCGCGAAAGTTGGCACACGAAGTCGCGCAGCTCCCGGCCTTCGGGTGTCTCCAGCAGCTTCCAGTCCAGCCAGGATATTTCGTTGTCCTGGCAATAGGCGTTGTTGTTGCCGAGCTGGGTGCGGCCGAACTCGTCGCCGCCCAGCAGCATGGGCGTGCCCTGCGCGAGGAAGAGCGTGGCCAGCATGGCGCGGCTGACCTTGCCGCGCACGGCCTTGATCTCCGGGTCGTCACTGGGCCCTTCGACGCCCCAGTTGGCACTGTAGTTTTCCGAATGGCCGTCGTTGCCGTTTTCCTTGTTGGCCTCGTTGTGTTTTTCGGCGTAGCTCACGATGTCGTTCAGGGTAAAACCGTCGTGCGAGGCGACGAAATTGATGGAGGCCCAGGGCTTGCGCCAGCGGTGGTTGAAGAGCTCCGCCGAGCCCGACAGCCGGGCGGCCAGCGCGCTGCGCCGGGCCACGTCACCGCGCCAGAAACGGCGCACGTCGTCGCGGAACTGGTCGTTCCATTCGGCAAACGGCGGCGGGTGCTTGCCCAACTGGTAGCCGCCGGGCCCCAGGTCCCAGGGCTCGGAGATCAGCTTGAGCTGCGACAGCAAAGGGTCCTGCAGGATGGCGTCGAAAAATCCCGAGCCCGGATCGAACCCCGTGCCTTCGCGGCCCAGCGTCACACCCAGGTCGAAGCGAAAGCCGTCTACGCGGTAGGAGCTGGCCCAGTAGCGCAGCGAATCCAGCACCAGCTGCAGCACGCGCGGATGCGAGACATTGAGCGTGTTGCCGCAGCCTGTGTCGTTGATGTAGTAACGCTCCTGGCCCGGCAGCAGGCGGAAATAGCTTGCGTTGTCCATGCCGCGCAGCGAGATGGTCGGCCCCAGTTCATTGCCGCCGGCGGTGTGGTTGAACACCACGTCCAGGATGACCTCGATGCCGGCCGCGTGCAGCCGGCGCACCGCGTTGCGCAATTCGTCGCCGCCGTCGTGGTTGCCCGGCTGGCCCGACAGGTAGGAGGGTTCGGGCGCGAAGAACGACAGCGTGCTGTAGCCCCAGTAGTTGCGCAGGCCGCGCTCCAGCAGAAAGCGGTCCTGCACAAACGCATGGATGGGCATCAGTTCCAGGGTCGTGACGCCGAGCGCCTTCAAGTGGGCGATGAACTGCGGGTCGCTGAGCGCGCTGAAGGTGCCGCGCTGGTGCGGGCGTATGTCCTGGCGGCGTATGCTGACGCCGCGCACATGGGTTTCGTAAATCACCGTGCGCGACCAGGGCACCTTGGGCCGCACGTCGCCGGCCCAGTTGAATCGGTCCTCGGTCACGATGGCGCGCGGCATGGCCGGGGCGCTGTCGCGCCGGTCAAAGCTCAGGTCCGAGCGCGGTGCGTTGAGCCGGTAGCCGAACAGCGCATCGCTCCAGCGCAGCGGGCCCGACAGCGCGCGCGCATAAGGGTCCAGCAGCAGCTTGTGCGGGTTGAAGCGCTGGCCGCGTTCGGGCGCATAGGGCCCATGGGCCCGGTAGCCGTAGTGCAGGCCCGGCCCGGCATCGGGCAGGTAGCCGTGCCAGACCTCGTTGGTGCATTCGGGCAGCGGCAGGCGGGCAATTTCCTTACGGCCGCCGTCGTCGAACAGGCACAGATCGACGCGCGTGGCGTTGGCGGAAAACACCGCGAAATTGACACCCAGTCCGTCGGGCGTCGCGCCCAGCGGGTAGGGGGAACCGGGCAGCAACCGTTCGGGGCGGGCAAACAGCATGGGTCGTGTCCTTGCGGGATTCAGGCCGGGCCGGCCGGCTCATGAGGCGCGCGCGCGGTATCCGGCACCAGGATCAGCGTGGCCAGCGGCGGCAGCGTCAGCAGCAGCGAATGCGCGTGGCCATGGCTGGGCTCGGGCTGGGCCGCCACGCGGCCGCCGTTGCCCATGCCCGAGCCGCCGTAGGCGCCCGCGTCGGTGTTGATGAGTTCGCGCCAGGTTTGGGCCGGGCCGGGCACGCCGACGCGATAATGCTGGCGCGGCGCCGGTGTCAGGTTGCTGACCACCAGCGCCTGCGCAGCGCCGCCTTCGGCTTCATCGGCGCGGCGCAGCAGGGCGAACACGCTGTTGTCCACGTCGTCGCCTATGACCCAGGCAAAACCTTCGGGCGTGGCGTCGAGCCGGTGCAGCGCGGGCTGTGAGGTGTAAGCGCGGTTGAGGTCGCGCACCAGGCGCTGCACGCCGCGGTGTTGCGGGTGGTCCAGCAGGTCCCAGGCCGGTGAGGCATCGTGGTTCCATTCGGAGGGCTGGCCGAACTCGCAGCCCATGAAGAGCAGCTTTTTGCCGGGATGCGCCCACATCCAGCCAAGGTAGGCGCGCAGGTTGGCCAGCTTTTGCCACGCATCACCCGGCATCTTGCCGAGCAGCGAACCCTTGCCGTGCACCACCTCGTCGTGCGAGATCGGCAGCACGAAGCGCTCGGAGAACGCGTAGATGAAACCGAAGGTCATGTCATGGTGGTGAAAGCGCCTGTGCACCGGGTCACGCGCCATGTACTGCAGGCTGTCGTGCATCCAGCCCATGTTCCACTTGTAGCCAAAGCCCAGCCCGCCGGCGGCCACCGGCGCGGTGACGCCCGGCCAGGCGGTGGATTCCTCGGCAATCACCATCGCGCCGGGGCAGCGTTCAGCGACGATGCCGTTGAGTTCGCGTAAAAAGGCCACAGCCTCCAGGTTTTCGCGGCCGCCGTAAATGTTGGGAACCCAGTCGCCGGCGTTGCGGCTGTAGTCGCGGTAGAGCATGGAAGCCACCGCGTCCACGCGCAGGCCGTCAACGTGGTAGCGCTCCAGCCACTCCAGCGCACTGGCGATCAGGAAGCCGCGCACCTCATGGCGGCCGAAGTTGTAGATCAGCGTGTTCCAGTCCCTGTGGAAACCTTCGCGCGGGTCGGCATGCTCATACAGCGGTGTGCCGTCAAAGCGCGCCAGCCCGTGCTCGTCGGACGGAAAATGCGCCGGCACCCAGTCCAGGATCACGCCCAGGCCGGCCTGGTGGCAGCGGTCCACAAAGGCCGCAAAGCCCTCGGGCGTGCCGAAGCGGGCGCTGGGCGCGAACTGCGACAACGGCTGGTAACCCCAGGAGCCGCCGAAGGGGTGCTCCATGATGGGCAGCAGCTCGAGGTGGGTAAAGCCCATGCGCACCGCATAGGGGATCAGCCGCTCGGCCAGCTCACGCCAGTCCAGGCCGCGACCGCCTTCCTCCAGGATGCGCAGCCAGGAGCCGGCGTGCACCTCATAAATGGAAATCGGCGCGGCGGCATCATGCCGCACCCGGCGCGAGTTCATCCAGTCGCTGTCACGCCAGGCAAAAGGCTGCGAAGCCGCGATGCGCGAGGCCGTGCCTGGCGGGCGCTCGGTCGCGCGCGCCACCGGGTCGGCCTTGTCGGGCAGGCGCCGGCCGTCCGGGCCCCAGACAGCGAACTTGTAGAGCTGGCCGACACGCGCCTCAGGCACAAAGGCCTCCCAGACGCCGCTGACACCGCGCGAGTGCAGGGGGTGTTTTTCCGCGTCCCAGTGATTGAACTCGCCGATGACGGCAACATGGCGCGCATTCGGTGCCCAGACCGCGAAACGCGTGCCGCCCTGGCCGTCTGCCTGCAAGGGCTGCGCACCCAGGCAGCGGCCGAGCTCGCGGTGCCGGCCCTCGGCGATCAGGTGGAGGTCGAGTTCGCCGAGTTCAGGCGTCACGGCGGCCCTGAGGTCGTTTTTCATGCGGCCTCCTCGGGTGAATCGGCCAGCAGCGCCTCCGCCAGCCGTGCCAGCCCTTGCAAGGGCACTTCCAGCCAGGCCGGGCGGTTGGCGGCCTCATAACAAATCTCGTACGCGGCCTTTTCCAGCATGAACAGCTTGAGCAAGGCCTGGTCGCCCACCTCGGCGCCGGCCGGCGCGTATTCCCGGTAAGCGCGCAAAAAGGCCTGCGATGAGATGGCGTGGTACTCGCCCAGCAGGCGTTCGTCGGGTGCCACGGCGCCTTCCTTGCCGCGTACCGAAAAGGCGGCTGCATAGTCAAAGGAGCGCAGCAGGCCGGCCACGTCGCGCCAGGGGCTGGCCTTGGCGCGGCGCTGCTCCATTGGCTTGCTGGGCTCGCCCTCGAAGTCGACGATCCAGGCGTCGCCGGAGGACACCAGCACCTGGCCCAGATGGAAATCCCCATGGATGCGGATGGCGAGCGCGCCGCCGGCGCTTGCGGCCAGGCGCTTCACCCCTTCTCGCAAGGCCTTGCGATGTTCCAGCAACAGCCTGGCCCGCGCGGCGGACTCGGCGCTGAACGCGTGCGTTTGCTGCAGCACCTTGAAGGCGGCGTCGAGCTGGGCAACGGCCTCCCTGCACCAGCGCGCCAGCATGGCGGCATCGGCCGTTTCAGGCGCGAAAGCCGCGTCGCTGCCGGGCCGGGCCAGCACGCTGTGCATCTCGCCGAGCCGGCGGCCCAGCGTGCCGACAAAAGCCTCGAACTCATTCATGGGGGTCACCGTGCCGGAGGCGTCCAGCACCGGCAGGCTGCTGCCATGCTGGGCGGCGCGTTCCAGCGTGCTCAGCGTCCATTGCCAGCCGTCGCCCTGGTTGTGCAGGAAACGCTGCATCAGCATCAGCGTGTAGTGCTGGCCGTCATCGCCCTGGCGCGAGACCTCGCCCAGCATGGCGGGCGTGTTGGCAAAGCCGTTGAGGGTCAGGAAGCGCCCCATCTCGGCCTCGGGATGCAGGCCGCCCGCAACCTTGCGGATGACCTTGAGCACGATGGTGTCGCCTATGACCACCGAGCTGTTGGACTGGTCGGCCGAGATGCGGCGGATCTCGGGCGTCGCCGGCAGGGCCGCTTCGCCCAGCGCCGGCGTGGGGTCAAAGCGTATCTCGCCGTCGAGCGCGGGCACGCGGGCCTGCTCGCGCATCAGCGCCACCATCTGCAGGGCAAAGCGGTCCAGCGCGAAGGCGTCGGTGATGAAGCCGACTTCCTTGCCGCGCCGCACGCGCGCCAGTGCCAGCTGCTGCTGCAGGCCGGCCACCGGGTCGTCCTCGCCGACAAAACCCACCGGAATCAGGTAACGGCTCTTCTCGCCGGCCGCTGTGGCCGAAACCTCGGCCAGCACCAGCACATGGCCGGGTTGCGCACCGGCCGGTTCGGGCATGCGGCTGGCTGTTTCTATGCGCACGGTGGGCGGGCCGTACTGCTTGGCCGCATACCAGCGGCGCTTGACGAGGTATTGCGGCAGCGCCTCGTTTTCGAGCACGGCGCGCGAGCGGCCGACCAGCAGTTCCTCGATGCCGCCGCGCAGCACCAATGTGGCGAACTCGGGCAGCGGCTCGGGCGCGGGCGTATGCCAGGACGGCATGTTGCTGTTGCTGGCCAGCACAAACCAGTTGAAGCCGTAGGGCGGCAGCGTCAGCAGGTAGGTGAGCTGGCCTATGGGGGGAAAGGCCACGCCGCCCAGCATTTCCACCGGCACGCGGCCCTCAAACTCGGAGAGCTCAAGCTCAACCGCCTGCGAGGTCGAGGACACATTGGTGACGCAGAGTATGGTTTGCGGGCCGGTGTCGGGATGATGGTATTCACGCAGGTAGGCGAACACCTTGCGGTTGTTGGGGTAGAGCAGGCGCAGGCTGCCGCGCCCGAAAGCCGGGTGCTTGCCGCGCACCTGCAGCAGGCGGCGCATCCAGTTGAGCAGCGAATGCGCGTCGATGTCCTGCGCCTCGACATTGATGGCCTGGAAGCCGTAGACCGGGTCCATGATGGGCGGCAGCACCAGCCTGGCGGGGTCGGCGCGCGAGAAACCCGCGTTGCGGTCGGAAGTCCACTGCATGGGCGTGCGTACGCCGTCGCGGTCGCCCAGGTGGATGTTGTCGCCCATGCCGATCTCGTCGCCGTAGTAAATCACCGGCGTGCCCGGCATGGACAGCAAAAAGCTGTTGAGCAACTCGATCCGCCGCCGGTCGCGCTTGAGCAGCGGCGCCAGCCGGCGCCGTATGCCCAGATTGATACGGGCGCGGCGGTCCTCGGCATAGAAGTTCCAGAGGTAGTCGCGCTCGCGGCTGGTCACCATCTCCAGCGTCAGCTCGTCGTGGTTGCGCAGGAAGATGCTCCACTGGCAATTGGGCGGGATCTCCGGCGTCTGGCGCAGGATGTCGGTCAGCGGGAAGCGGTCTTCCTGGGCCAGCGCCATGTACATGCGTGGCATCAGCGGGAAGTGAAACGCCATGTGGCACTCGTTGCCGTCGCCGAAATAGGGCTGCACGTCCTCGGGCCACATATTCGCTTCGGCCAGCAGCATGCGGCCGGGAAAGGAACGGTCCAGCTCGGCGCGTATGCGCTTGAGGATGGCGTGGGTTTCGGCCAGGTTCTCATTGCTGGTCCCTTCGCGCTCTATCAGGTAGGGTACGGCATCCAGCCGCAGGCCGTCTATGCCCAGCTCCAGCCAGAACTTCATGACCTTGAGCACTTCCTTGAGCACCAGCGGGTTGTCGAAGTTGAGGTCGGGCTGGTGCGAATAAAAGCGGTGCCAGAAGAAGGCGTTGGCCACCGGGTCCCAAGTCCAGTTGGATTTTTCGGTGTCCAGGAAAATGATGCGCGTGCCGCTGTAGGCCTGGTCGTTGTCCGACCAGACGTAGAAATTGCGCGCCGCCGAGCCCGGCTTGGCCTTGCGCGCGCGCTGGAACCAGGGGTGCTGGTCGGAAGTGTGGTTGATCACGAGTTCGCTGATCACGCGCAGGCCGCGCCTGTGCGCTTCCTGCACGAAACGCCGCACGTCGGCCAGGGTGCCGTAGTCGGGGTGCACGCCGCGGTACTCGGCGATGTCGTAGCCGTCGTCGCGGCGCGGCGAGGGGTAGAACGGCAGCAGCCAGATGCAGGTCACGCCCAGGCCGGCGATGTAGTCGAGCTTGGCGATCAGCCCGGCGAAGTCGCCCACGCCGTCGTTGTTGGCGTCAAAGAAGGACTTGACGTGCACCTGGTAGATGACCGCGTCCTTGTACCAGAGCGGGTCTTGTGCCGCGGCCGCGGGTTTTCCCAGCATTTGCGAGATGGCTTTGTCGTTGGCACCCATGCTTGGCTCCGGTTAGGGCGGGTCCAGCCGCCAGAGGGAAAAGGCCAGCTCGCCCGGGTCCAGCCGCAGCGTGTGGTGCCGGCCCTGCAGCGTGAAGCGCTTGCCGTGCACCAGGTCCTCGGCCTCAACGGACGCGCCTTCGGGCAGGCCCCAGTCTTCCAGCGGCAGCTCGAAGTCGCAGCTGTGCGCAGCATGCGGGTCCAGGCAGATGGCGACGAAGACGATGTTGCGGCCGCCGCCGGGCAGGGTGGGCGCGGTCTTGGTGAAGCACAGCATCTGATCGCCCGAAGCGCGGCAGAACCGCACGCCCAGGTGGCTTTGCAGCGCCGGGTTGGCGCGCCGCGCGGCATTGAGCAGCGTGACCTCGCGCACGATGTTCCCGGGCCGGTTCCAGTCGCGCTGGCGCAACTGGTATTTTTCGGAATCGAGGTATTCCTCCTTGCCGGGCACCGGCTCGGCCTCGCACAGCTCGAAGCCGCTGTACAGGCCCCAGAGGCCCGACAGCGTGGCCGCCAGCGCGGCACGGATCACAAAGCCAGCGCGGCCCGAGCGCTGCAGGAAGTAGGGGTTGATGTCGGGCGTGTTGACGAAAAAGTGCGGCCGGAAAAAATCGCGCGGCTCGCCCTGCGTCAGCTCGGTCAGGTAGTCGGTGAACTCCTGCTTGCTGTGGCGCCAGGTGAAATAGCTGTAGGACTGCGAAAACCCCAGCTTGGCCAGCCGGTACATGGGCTTGGGCCGGGTGAAGGCTTCGGACAGGAAGATCACTTCGGGCGAGCGCGAGCGAACCTCATCGATCAGCCATTCCCAGAAGGGCATGGGCTTGGTGTGCGGGTTGTCCACACGGAACACCTTCACGCCCTCGGACACCCAGAACAGCGCGATGTCGCGCAGAGCCAGCCACAGCTTGGGCAGCGCCCCAGGCGCGTAAAAGTCGACGTTGACGATGTCCTGGTATTTTTTTGGCGGGTTCTCGGCGTAGCGGATGGTGCCGTCGGGGCGCCACTTGAACCATTCGGGGTGCAAACGCAGCCAGGGATGGTCGGGCGAGCACTGGATCGCGAAGTCCAGCGCCAGCTCAAGCCCATGCGCCTTCGCGGCGCGAGCCAGCGCGCGGAAGTCCTCCAGCGTGCCGAGTTCGGGGTGAATGGTGTCATGGCCGCCTTCGGCCGAGCCTATGGCGTAGGGGCTGCCCGGGTCGCCCGGCCCGGTCTGCAGCGAATTGTTCGGGCCCTTGCGGTGCTTGCTGCCTATGGGGTGTATGGGCGGGAAGTAAAGCGTGTCAAAACCCATGGCAGCGATGGCGGGCAGGCGCGCCACCACATCCAGCAACGTGCCGTGGGTGGCGGCGTCCGGGCCCAGCGAGCGCGGAAAAAGCTCGTACCAGCTTGAAAAGCCGGCCGCGCGGCGCTCCGCATCCACTTTCAGCACGGGGCTGAGCACGCTGAAGGCGCGCGGGTCGGCGCGCTCCATCAGCAACCGGACTTCATCCGAGAGCAGGTGCGCGGTTTGCGCGGGCTGGCCCCGCGCGGCGCCCAGCTGCGCGAGGGCGCGTTTGAGCCCGCGCCCGAGTTCTTCCCGCTCTTCCTGTTCCGCGCGCTCCAGGGCCGCTTCGAGCAGCAACCGGCCTTCGCTGAGCTCCAGCGCGATGTCCTGCCCCGCGGCGGATTTTTTGCTGATTTCGTCACGGTAGGCGCCGAATACATCGGGCCAGGCCTGGATGCGGTATTCGTAACGGCCCAGGTGGTTGAGCGGCAGCTCGGCGCGCCAGCGGTCGTTGACCAGCAGGCGCAGCGGCTCTTCCCGCCATTCCTCTTCGCCGGCCATGCGCCACTGCAGGCAGGCGGCCAGCAGGTCATGGCCTTCGCCGAAGATGTCGGCCTCAACGGTGATCCGGTCGCCGACGCAGCGCTTGGCGACAAAGCGGCCGCGGTCCACCGATGGGCTGATGCGTTCGATCGCGACGCGGGGTGCCTGCAAGGCGGTGCGCAGCGCGCGCCGCGCGTCACGCGGCCCCAGACCTGTGCTGCTGCCCGCGACCGCGGCGAACACCCGGGTCTCGGCGGGTGCCAGTTCCAGCAGGCCCTGTGGTGCCTCGCCGGCAGGCCAGAGCGATCGCGCGGCGGCCAGCCCGTCAAAACGCGCGAGGGCGGCGGCCAGGTCCAGCACCTGCGGCGTTTCACCCGCATTGGCGACCAACACCCAGCGGCCGGCCTCGTCCCCCGGCACCGCCGCTGCCTCGAGGATGGCGACAGGCGAGCCGGGCGCAGACAGCATGTGCCAGGGCACAGCACCGGTACGCGCCGGTGCAGCGGGCCGCGAGGCGCAGAGCGCCAGGGCCGGCTTCAGCGCGGCGGGCAGGCTTTCCGCGGCCGGTTCGCCATCGGCGAGCGCCAGGGCCTGGCGGGAGACCAGCAGGCCGTCGCCGGTGAGGGCGGCCAGCCATAGCCGGCTTTCAAAGCGCAAGCCCTGGTCGTCACGGTGCGAACCCGGCCAGGGTGGCATGCGGTCTTCGCTTGCGACGGCCACGGTGGCGACCAGCGAGCCAAAAGGGCGCAAGCGCAGTGCCTCCTCAGCCAGCCATGCCGCGCGGAAGTCCCACCAGGCGCCGGAACTGAAGGCCGCGTCAAAGCCGCAATCGGCCAGCGAGGCCAGCCGGTCGGCCGCGACGCCAGGTGTCCAGGCCAGGAATCTGCAATCGGGCAGCGCCGCTTTGACCGCTGCGATCACCGCCTTGAACAGCGCGGGCGGCTCGGAGCCTTCCAGCCCCAGGCAGATGCCGGCCCAGCCCTGCGCGCGCACGGCCTTGATCAGGTGCGCAGCGCAGTCTTGCTGCGCGCGCAATTGGGCGCTGGCATCGTGGAATGCGGCCTGTGCCTGTGCCTGTGCCTGTGCCTGTGCCTGTGCCTGTGGCCGGGCCGCCCTGGCAAAACGGGGGTCGGGCAGCTCATCGCCTACCAGGGCCGCCGAGGCCACCTCGCGGTCCGGCACCAGGGACGGCAGCTGCAGCAGCGCTGCCATGCCCGCGGCTTTGGCGACGGCCAAAGCGCCTGCGGCCGCCGTATCGGCATCGCAAAGCAGGTGGTCAAAGCCCGCCGCGGCGGCGGCGCGGATTTCGCTTTCCAGTTTTGCCGACAGGCCGCTGGCCTCCGGTCCGGCGATGTGTTCGTAAGCGTCGAGCTGGTAAATGCAGGGCCGGAAGAGGGGCATGGCTGAAGGGCGGCGGTTGTTGTTGTGCCGGTGAGGCCGGACGTTGATCAGAACTCGGAACTCACAACTTAATCCGCCTGCCGTCCGCCGGCGGTATGCGTCTGGCGCGACATACTGTGGGAGAAGGCTTACGCCGCCCGGGTGACGGGCAAAAAAAATCCAGCCGAAGCCGGATCAAGGTCCCCAGGACAATGAGGTTTGACGCCGCTAGAGCCGCTTAGCGGTTCACACCATCGCCGGTGTGCGCGCGAGTTCGGTACCTGACGTCCAGCTGTAGGTGTCCGAGACGATGGTGGACGGCGAGCCATCCTTGTTCACAGCTTCGCGGTACACGATGGAAGAGCCGCCTTCGTCCGCCTCGTCGACGAACTGCGTGAGGTTTTTGCGCATCTGCGTTTCCTCGGCCACCACCTTGCGCACGAATTCG
>Ga0209025_1001783_pt1 | contig 25606 bp, 27 predicted proteins | sample AraplaMF_Col_mLB_FD_184256 | JGI IMG/M metagenome (GOLD analysis project Ga0209025, IMG submission 184256) | Arabidopsis root microbial communities from the University of North Carolina, USA - plate scrape MF_Col_mLB (SPAdes) (version 2) | ecosystem: Host-associated > Plants > Roots > Endosphere... | reverse complement strand
GTCCTACACCTGGTAGCTTCGTTAATTCATCTCGGTCTTGCGGCACCTCTCCGCCATATTCATCAATAAGCATATGGCATAGCTTTTGAATATTTTTCGCCTTATTTCTGTACAAACCAATCGAGCAAATATCTTGCTGTAATTCTTCTAAAGACACCTTTAAATAATCTTCTGGTGTTTTATATTTCTGAAATAAACTTTTTGTTACTTTATTTACTAGAACATCTGTACACTGTGCAGATAGCGCAACCGCAATAACAAGTTCAAATGCGTTGTCATGATTCAGTTCACAATGTGCTTCCGGATACATCTCTCCCATTACATCGAGACAGTGTCTAATTTGTGTTTTATTTAGCATTATTTCCTCCTACCATTACTGCTCTAACCAATTATAAAATGGTACTTTTCCAGTATACTTCGTTTCTTGGCGTGATACTTGCTGATTCCGCTGTTGACTTTCTCTAAATTTCCGGCCTTGATTTTGTGCTTGATCGACTGTCTTAATACCGTTCTTCTTCCATTCAAACAGGATACGATCAATATAACGGAAGTTCAGTTTTCCACTCATAACAGCTTCACGAAGGGCTGCTTGAATTAAAAGAGGATCGTGATGATCTTGATCTTGCCACATCGCTAACGTCTCACACTCAAATGGAGATAAGGGTCTGCCAAATTCATGCTCAAATACTGTATATAAATTTATTTGTAATTGTTTTTGTTCTCGCTCTTCTTCTTCAATGTTTTCACTCATTAAAAAATGTAATATTTTTTCCCAAAGAGGCTGAAGTGAATAACTTTCACAAATCATTGCCCCAGGTTTCCGGCCTCCTTCTAAAGCTAAAAAACCTTTCTGAATTAACGCCTGAATAATCTCCATACACTTTGTTTGTGTAATCGTCATTCGCTCTGCAATTTCTCCTGGTGTCGGAAAAGAGTTTCCTGATTCTAAAAATGTGTGTACATGCAAAAGTACCATAAACTCAATTTCGTTTAAACCAAGTTTTTTGTAATGCATCATTAATAATTTTGGAATCGCAATACTACCTTGTTCAAACCATTCCAACATGATTTTCTTCTTCATATTCAAACACCTCGCTTTCTAGTATAACACACCTTTTCGTATTTCTTTTTGGCACAATTCGTCAAAAAAACCTCCCTTTCATATAGGGAGGTATCATTTGAACTGTCGAATAAAAAAACAGTTTGTAGAAGTCAGAATGAAAGAACTGTGCTTAGCCTTCCATTTTGTTCTTCATAAATCTATGAATACGTTCTAACGCTTTCTCTAGCTGTTCTAGTGAAGTCGCATACGATAAACGAACATTGTTCGGTGCTCCGAATCCTGTTCCTGGAACAAGAGCAACTTTTTCTTCTTCTAACAACGCTTTTGCCCATTCATCAACCGTTTCATAACCAGCTAATGCGACTGCTTCTTTTACATTGGGGAACAAATAGAATGCTCCTTGTGGTTTAATACAAGTGAACCCAGGAATTTGAATTAGCTTATCATACACGATATTTAGTCGTTCTTCAAATGCTCTGCGCATGATTTCTACAGGCTGTTGATCACCAGCATAAGCAGCAATCGTTCCGTACTGTGCAATTGAAGTAGGGTTTGACGTGCTGTGACTCGCTAAGTTTGTCATTGCCTTAATGAGTTCTTTATTACCTGCTGCATAGCCAATACGCCATCCTGTCATCGAATGCGATTTTGATACACCGTTAATAATAAGCGTTTGTTCTTGTAATTCGTTAGAAAGCTGAGCAATTGATGTATACTCGGCATCGCCATAAATTAACTTCTCATAAATTTCATCAGAAACGATTAAAATGTCATGCTCTAAACATACTTGTCCAAGCTGTTGTAGCTCTTCTTTACTATAAATCATCCCTGTTGGGTTGCTAGGTGAGTTAATAATTACAGCTTTCGTTTTCTCTGTAATTACTTGACGTAATTGCTCCGGTGTTATTTTGTAATGATTTTCTTCCAAACCATCTACATATACTGGCTCTCCGCCTGCAAGCTTCACTTGTTCTGGATAACTTACCCAATACGGAGTTGGAATAATAACTTCATCACCTTCATCAAGTAACACTTGAAACAACGTATATAAAGCGTGTTTTGCACCGTTACATACAATAATTTGAGATGGTTCATAAGATATGCCTTGGTCACGCTCAAATTTTTTGATAATTTCTTGTTTTAGCGCAGCTAATCCACCAGTTGGTGTATATTTTGTATAACCTTCTAACATTGCTTTATAGGCAGCTTCTATAATATGCTCTGGCGTATTAAAGTCAGGCTCTCCTGCTCCTAAGCCAATCACATCATGTCCTTCCGCTTTTAACGCTTGTGCCTTTGCTGTAATTTCTAACGTTGAAGATGGTGTTAGAGCAGCTACTCGCTTTGCTAATTTCATCCTGAGTTCCCCCTGCACTTATTTTTCAATACTATATCGTTTCAAAAACTTACCATCTTGAAAAGCAAGATAATAGTAAGTATAACGATTTTCATCATCAATATATGTAACTTCCCATAATGGAACATTGTTTTCGGCGCCTAATTTTGCTTTGACAAATTGCTTTGGTTTTCGTTCCTTTGCAACAATTTGCAATGCTTCTTTTTCAGAGATACCTTTGCTTGCTTTTTGCACCAAAATTTCTCCTTTTTTCTCAGGCACCCAAACGATATATTGTTCTCCTTTTTCATTCACACCTTGTACAACTTCATATGGAGTTTTGCCGTTATAATAATCGATTTTTGTTACGTTTGTGAGTTTTGCTTTTTCCTTTGCAACCTCAACTGTTTTCGATTCTTTCGGAACTTTTTTCTCCATAGACGTATTATAAATGTGACCCCCGTATAAAACAATTGCAACGATTACAATCAAAATTGTCAAAATCCACTTTTTCATTGTATCACTACGTTCTGTAAATCGTAAAAATTGCTGTCTCTTTTTCATTTTCGTCTAATGCTAATCCGAACATCAGATCTTTTTCTTTTAATGTTCGATTTAAACTATCAACAACCTTATATAAATCCGACGAGTACGTCAGACGCGTCGTTGATAATACTTCAATTTTCTTCTCCATGCAAACTCCTCCGTTACACAAAATTTCTAATTATAAAAGAACGCATTGCGGTTACAATAAGGGTACATTCTTTCCAACCCCTGCTTCATCACCCATCTATTATAGCAGGACATGTTCTTCAAAAAAAGGTTTGAAGTCGAAAACCGTTGTATTTCTATATTTAATGTATGAAAAAATAAAAATTCCTCCTACCCACATGTTACGCCTGAAGCAAATGTGCTTCAGGCGTTAACTTTTATAAAGTGAAATTTTCATTAGTTTTGAGTCTTATTCCCCCCAAAAAAAGTGGGATAAATTTATCTCAAGTTCCTCTACTGATGAAATTTCTACTCTTACTCCATTTTTTTGATTAAATCGTCTAATGGTCCTTCATACAGTGGAATACTTGGAATCGATTGAAGAAATCGTTTTCCGTAAAAAGATGCAGTAAGACGACGATCTAACACAAACACTGTTCCTGTATCCGTTGTTGTACGAATAAGACGGCCGAACCCTTGTTTAAAACGAAGAATTGCTTGCGGCAGAGCTAGTTGTGTAAATGGATCTTCTCCCTTTTCTTTTAATCGTTCACCTTTCGCTTGCATCATCGGCTGATGCGGTGATGTGAATGGAAGACGCACGATAACAAGACAACTTAATGCTTCTCCTGGTATGTCAATTCCTTCCCAAAAACTGCTTGTTCCTAATAAAACGGCCTTTTCAAACTCTTGAAACTTTCGAATCATTCTAGTGCGACTACGGTTATGAACACTTTGTGTTAATAAAAGGAATTCTTCTAGCTCATCGATCTTCTTTAATACCTCATATACTTCTTTTAACATTTCGTATGATGTAAATAAAACGAGCATTCGACCATTTGTAGCTTTCGCAATTTTTGTAATATGGTTCGAAACCGCTTTTACATACTCATCTTCCCTTACATGTTTAATATGCGGAACATCTGTTGAAACCATTAACTTTACTTTCTCTTCATAATGAAACGGTGATGGGATCGTTACTGTATTTGGTGTAAAATCCTCTAAACCAAGCTCCGCTTCTATATAATCAAACGTATCATTTACCGTTAAAGTGGCTGAGGTAAATATAACACTTCGTTTTCGCGCCAAAAATTGATCAGCAAATAAATCACTAATATTAACGGGCTGCGCGTATAAAATCGTTGCATGGATAGTTCCTTTCGTTTCAGCTTCCATCCATGTCACATGGCTCGTTTCTTCTAAAATAAGTATCCGTAACGATTGGGTCATTTTAGAAAGAACTTCAGTAAGATGCACAAACTCTCCGGTAACCATATGTAGTTCCCATTCACTTTGCTTTTGCAATATTTCACACTGTTTTTCTAATAGCGTAAGTACTCGCCCTAATTGGTGAACAAAACGATCTGTTAATTCCACAATACTGCGCCAAAGCTTACCTCTTTCCTTCTTTACATCATAACGATAAATAAGCGGGATATTTCCAGATACATGTTCCTGCTTTGTTTTTTGAAATATAAACGTGCGCATCATTTGAAATAATTCATCTGCATCAAACTTTATTTCTTTCAACATATAGCTAATCGTTTGAAACGTAGAACGTGAAGCAGTTTGTGATTGCTTCATCATATCATACGCTTTAGCTAATACATTAGATGTTTCTAGCGTACCAAATCGTGATAACACGATTTGAAAATACATACAAGAAAATTGCTCTCCTAACGCTTTACTTGCCGTTTCCTCAAGATGATGAGCTTCATCAAAGATAATATGTTCACATGAAGCAAGCAATGGTTCTCTACTTGCAAAATCCTGAAATAACAACGTATGATTTGTGACAACAACATCTGCAAATAACGCTTTGTTTTTAGCACGTTGGTAAAAGCAGCGGCTAAACCAGGCGCTTTGCATCCGACTCGGACTATGAGCATCACTGCAAATTCGTTCCCACAATAGCTTCCCGCCAGCTGGAATATTCAGCTCATCTCGATCTCCTGATTCTGTATCAAGGAGCCAAACTAAAATTTTCGCTTTCGTTAATGCATTATCATAATTGTTTTCAATTTCTCCCAATGCATGCTCAAATTTATGCAAACACAAATAATGCTTTCTTCCTTTTAACATTGCTACTTCAAATGGAAACGGAAGTATCGTTTTCAGCAGCGGGATTTCTTTTGCTAAAATTTGTTGCTGCAGCTGCACCGTTTGTGTGCTTATGACTACTGGTTGTTCTGTTTCTTTCGCATAAAAAATACTAGGGAGTAAATATGCTAACGTTTTTCCTGTACCTGTTCCTGCTTCAATTAACGAAAAACGAGCGTCTCGAAGCGCTTCGTAAACCTCATTTATCATCATTTGCTGCCCTTCTCTTTTTTCAAAAGACGGCATTACTTCCCTTAATCGGTGCATCGTTTCTGTTAAAAAAGAAGAAAAGTCAGTAGGAGAATCATCTCCAATCTGCAATGTATAATTACGTTTACCTAAAGCAATATTCCGATAGATGTCATATTGCTTCTCATCATCTGTTCCATGCATCATTTTATTTAAAATACATGCAGACATAATATCTCCAATGTTACTTTGAAACATATCACTTAGCTCATATAGCGATTGCAACGTAACGAGTGGCAAACTTTCCATTTTAGAAAGTAATTGTAAAAATATCTCTGCTGTTGCCATTGCATCACTATCAGCACGATGAGGCTGGTCATGATCAAAACCATACCTTTTGGCTAAATCGCGTAATTTATAACTATCAGCTGTTGGCAATAAAATATGCGCCAGCTCAACTGTATCAATTTTCGAACATGTTATTTCTGAGAATCCAGCTAGCCGTAATTCTTCTTTCAAAAAATTCCAATCAAAATGAACGTTATGCGCAACGAAGTACGCACCTTGTAATAGTTCAATAATCATCGGCGCCACATCTCGGAATAACGGAGCTTGTTTCACAAGTGTTTCATCAATCCCCGTCAATTCTGTAATAAATGGTGGAATGTCCCGTTCGGGGTTTACAAAAGAAGAGAAAATTTCAAGAATTTCTCCATCCTCTACAACAACTGCTGCAATTTGAGTAATTCTATCTTTTCCATCTTTCCAGGCATTCCCTGTCGTTTCTAAATCGACTACGACATAACGCTTACTCATCAATGACACCTCAATTTCTTACCTTTGCCCAACAAAATTTCTATAGTGTTACTATACCACGTTTTCCATCATCTTAATGAAAAGATACGAAAAATGAAATGATTTTGCTTTCCCATAAGAAAAGCTATCTCTTTTTTTCAGAGATAGCTTTTCTTATCCATTATAAAACCGTGCCTGCTTTTTCCGCTCCAAGCATTTCCACAATTTGATTATTATCATCTAAAACAGCAATTTTCGGAATATGTGTTAATACTTTGTCTTCTGAAACGAGTCCGTAGCAAATTATAATCACTTTATCCCCTGGTTGAACAAGACGAGCAGCTGCACCATTTAAACAAATGACCCCCGTACCTCGTTCTCCTTTTATTACATATGTTTCTAGACGTGCACCATTATTATTGTTCACAATTTGTACTTTCTCATTTTCCACAATCCCGACTGCATCCATTAGATCTTCATCGATTGTAATACTTCCTACATAATTTAAGTTTGCTTCTGTTACTGTACCGCGATGTAACTTCGCTCTCATCATTGTGCGAAACATAGTTGCTCCCCCTTATTGAACCGTAAATGTAATATTATCTATTAGTCGTGCATTTTCAAACTTTACAGCAATTGCAATAATCATACGTCCGTTTATTTGCTGGGCCTCAGTTAAATTCGGATACGCATATATATCAGCATAATCGACCATACCATGTGTATTTATTTCAATATATTCTTTAATGAAGTTCGTAATCTGTTCTGGACTACGTTCTCCTTTAACGATTTTCTCTTTTGCCATACATAAGCTTTTATATAAATGCGGTGCCTCTTGGCGTTCCCTTTCTGATAAGTAAACGTTGCGAGAACTGCGTGCTAATCCATCTTCTTCCCTTACAATGTCAACTGGCACAATTGTAACAGGAAAATTATAGTCACCAACAAATCCTTCAATAACCGCTACTTGTTGTGCATCTTTCATCCCAAAATACGCACGATTTGGCATTGTAATATTGAAAAGCTTCATCAATACTGTTACAACGCCTTCAAAATGACCAGGTCGCTGCTTTCCGCATAAAACATTCGTGCGCTTTATCACTTCAATATTCGTTGTTCGCTCTTCTGGATACATTTCTTCAACACTTGGATAAAATAAATAATCCACTTCTACTTCACGTGCTAAGCGCTCATCGCGCTCAATATCACGCGGATAACGGTCTAAATCTTCATTCGGACCAAATTGCAACGGATTTACAAATATACTTAATATAACAATATCATTTTCTTTTTTCGCTTGTCTCAGTAACGTCAAATGCCCTTCATGTAAAAACCCCATCGTTGGAACGAATCCAACTTTCTTTCCACTTGCACGAAGTTCACTTGCGATTTGCTGCATCTCTTGCACTGTTGTAATAATATTCATTACTGCTTTCCTCCGTATAGCGCTAAACATTCTTCTTCTTTCATCGTAAACGAATGTACTTTCTCTGGAAATTGTCTTAGCTTTACTTCATGAACATATTGTCCAATTCCTCTTACAATTTCTTCTTGTACAGACGTATATTGCTTCACAAATTTCGGAACACGATTAACACCATACGTAATCAAATCATGATAAACAAGAACTTGACCATCTGTTTGATTCCCAGCGCCAATTCCAATAGTCGGAATCATTAATTGCTTTGTTACAAGTTCCGCTAATTGCATCGGTACACATTCTAATACAAGTGCAATTGCTCCTGCCTCTTCACACCTTTTCGCATCTTCAAGCAATTTTTTCGCACTTTCTGCATCTTTCCCTTGCACTTTGTAGCCACCTAGCACACCGACAGATTGCGGAGTTAATCCTAAATGAGCTACAACTGGAATACCTGCATTTGTAAGGAAACGAATGATTGATACAACTTCATCTGCTCCTTCAACTTTTACAGCATGCGCACCGCTTTCTTGAATAATGCGGCGTGCGTTATTCATCGTTTCTGGCAGTGAAACGTGATAAGACATAAATGGCATATCCGTTACAACAAATGTATTTTTCGCACCGCGGCGCACTGCTTTTGTATGATGAATCATATCATCAACTGTTACTGGAATTGTTGAATCATATCCGAGCACAACCATTCCAAGAGAGTCTCCAACTAAAATCATATCAACTTCTGCTTCTTCAGCAAACTTTGCCGATGGATAATCATACGCAGTTACCATCGCAATCGGCTCATTTTGTTCTTTCATTTTCAAAAAATCCGTCACAGTTTTCACGAATTTCTCCTCCTTTATCTGGAGAGAGGAGATGGCCGGATGAAAAAACATATAAAAAAACCCTTCTGACCGTAAAAAGGCAGAAGGGTAGTATCATTCGGCAATATTCATCCCTCTGTCCTAGTCCTATTTTGGATCAAGGCAGAACCACATGTTTATTTTGATTTTCCCACATAGCGGTGCAGTTCCTATTGATACTGCCCATATTCGCCCTTATTATAACAAATAGCAAAACATAATTGCTATACTTTTCTAAAAAAGAAAATCATTTTCACATATAATAGCCCTTTGCTTTTTTTAGCAAAGGGCTCTATATAAATACAAATCTAATGAACAATAAATATGAAAGAAATGAAAAATAGCTTCTAAACGTTTCACTTTACTTCAATATCTGCGGAATGAATATGATGTACAATCCCGTCATGATCTTCAAGTACAAGGACACCGTCAGCTGTAATTCCTTTTGCAATTCCCGTAATTGTATTTGTCATCGTCCGCGCTGTAATTTCTTTTCCGATACTCACAGCGTAACTTTCCCAAAGAAGCTTAATCACTGAAAAACCACGTTCTAAATATTCTTTATATAGCTTTTCCATCTGCAAAAAGATTTGCTGCATCAGTTCAGCTCGTACAATCATTTTTCCGGATTCAATTGCTAATGAGGTAGCTATGTGCTGGATATCTTCAGCAAAATGCTCTTGCTTTTGATTCACATTAATGCCAATTCCAATAATAACAGCATTAATTTTATCAGGATCTGCTTGCATTTCTGTTAAAATGCCAACTACTTTCTTCCCATTAATTAAAATATCGTTCGGCCATTTAATGCCAACAGAAAGATTTGTGCATTTTTCAATAGCCTGCGCTACGCTCACGGCGGCTAACAATGTTAATTGCGGTGCTTGATGAATCGGAATTGCCGGGCGCAAAATAATGCTCATCCAAATTCCTGTCCCTTTTGGTGAGTACCACTTTCTGCTCAATCGGCCACGACCTGCTGTTTGCTCCTCTGCAACAACAATGGTTCCTTCAGCCGCTCCTTCATAAGCAAGACGAGCTGCGATTTGCTGTGTAGATGTTACTGACTCTTCAAAGTATATCGTTCGGCCTAGAAACTCTGTTTGTAAGCCAAGCTGAATTTCATTTGCCGTTACTTTGTCTGGTTTACTTGCAATCCGGTACCCTAAGCGTCTTACAGCTTCTAGCTCATATCCTTCTTCTCTAAGGACCTCCATGTGCTTCCACACAGCTGTTCTTGAGCATCCAAGCTTCTCACTAATCGTTTGACCTGATAGAAACTCATCATTAGCTTCAGAGAGGATTTGCAATAACTGTTTTCTTATAGCAGATTGCATCTATGCAGCCACTCCTTTATATACTCTTTCTCATTTTTTAATCGTCCGGATACAACTTCTTCTTCAATTTTTTGCAATGCATCAGCAACCCACGGTCCGGCTTGTTCCGTTGACCATGCTAATAAATCATTGCCACTAACTTGCAACTCTTGACGATTTGAAATTGGTAAGTCTTCATATACCTTTTCGACACGCTCAACATTCGAATGTAAATATGTATTCATTACGCCTTCGTATACGCGCTCCGCCATAACAGCAACATCTTTCCCTGCTTTATATAATAAAAATGCATCCCACTCTTGTTTTTCTCGTGCTTTTACATATAATATAACGGATACAATCTCTTTAATTTTTTTATTTGAGAATTTCCATTGTCGTAAAAAAACAGATGGATGTTCTTCTCTAACACAATATAAAAAGAACGCCCACGCTTCAATATCATTTTTAAAAAAGCTCCAATTATGCTCGGCCGCTTTTGAAATGAAGTCTCCGCACATTTGTAAATAAGGTAAATGCTCATATAATTTCGTTTCTACTAATAGCTGAAGTCCTTTTGCACAATGTGTACCGACAAGTAACTTTTCAAATTCAACTGCAATTCTTTCGATTGCGATATGTTCTAGTAAATGTCCATATTCTATAATGGCTTGTTTTGTTCTTTCTTCTAATGTAAAACCTAGTGAACTAACAAAGCGAATACCGCGCATCATTCGAAGAGCATCTTCTTGAAAACGGTCAACTGAATTTCCAACAGTTGCGATTTCCTTCTTGGCAATCGCTTCTTGTCCGCCAAATAAATCAACGATTTCTCCCGTTTCTTTCATTGCAATTGCATTCATTGTAAAATCACGGCGCTGCAAATCTTCATCTAACGAACGAACAAACTGCACACTGCTAGGACGCCTGAAATCTTCATAATCGCCTTCTGTTCGAAATGTCGTCACTTCATATGGAATGTCTTCTTGTAAAACAATAACCGTCCCGTGTTCAATTCCAACAGGAACGTGACGCGGAAATAGACGCATTACATCTTCCGGCAGAGCCGATGTCGCAATATCGATATCACCAATTGATCTACCAATAATATAATCGCGGACACTCCCACCTACAAAATAAGCTTCAAAGCCGTTCTCTGTTAACGTCTTAATAATTGAAGCTGCTCGTTTAAATCGTTGCATGTTTGTCATCCCTTAGTATGTCATAGTATATTGCTTCATATTGTGAAACAATCATTTCTGAGCCAAATTGTTCATACGCCACTTGGATAGAACGCTCGGCCATTTTAGCATGTAATGTATCATCTTGAAGAAGCTGCACAGCTTGCTGCGAAACGCATTCTATATCTCCTACTTCACATATGTATCCCGTTTCTCCGTGTTGAATGACTTCTGGAATCCCGCCAGTACGTGTAGCAATACAAGGGACACCGCACGCCATTGCCTCAAGTAATACGAGTCCAAAACTTTCCTTTTCAGACAACAGAAGCATGAGATCACTCATCGCCAAAAGCTCTGCCACATTATCTTGTTTCCCTAAAAATAAAACCTGATTCTCGATATCTAAATGCTTTACAAGCTGTACAATGGTACAAAACTCAGGACCATCACCAACGAGTAATAGTTTTGCTTTTACTTGTTTTACAATGAGAGCAAATGATTTCACAACATCCTGAACACGCTTTACTTTACGAAAGTTCGAAATATGAATTAATACTTTTTCGTCTTCTTGTATACCATATTCTTTTATTAATTGTGACATATCACGCTGAAAATACACACGCTCATCAATAAAATTATAAACTGTTTGAATTTCTTTTTTTGTTTTTATTAATTCATACGTTTCTTCAATAAGTGAATGTGAGACAGCTGTCACAACATCAGATTGCTCAATTCCAAAACGAATTAAATTATTTAAAGAAGGATCAGACCCGAGTACTGTGATGTCTGTTCCGTGCAATGTCGTGACAATTTTAATATTCTCTCCAATCATTTGCTTTGCCAAATATGCGCAAACCGCATGCGGAATTGCATAATGTACATGCAATATATCTAACTTTTCTCTCTGTGCTACTTCTGCCATTTTACTTGCTAACGCTAAGTCATACGGAGGGTATTGGAAAACAGAATATTGATTCACTGTTACTTCATGAAAATAAATATTCGGATATACTTTATTTAAACGAAATGGCAATCCTGATGTAATAAAGTGAATTTCATGTCCACGCTCTGCTAACAACTTTCCTAATTCCGTTCCAACCACTCCAGAACCGCCAACAGAAGGATAACAAGTAATCCCTATTTTTAATTTCATTTTACTCCCCCTATTAAATCTTGATCTAATAGAATTGGTCTTTTGCTCATAAACCCTTCTGCATACATCACGCCAACTTCTTTTCCAAACATTTTTTCCCGTGCTACAACTGTCTCAACATATCCTTCCGTCAATGGCGTCATAACACCGCCTGGCCCTTTAGTAAATTGACTTTCATATGCCTCTAACGCAGCGATCTTGTCAGAAATAGAAGAACTAATATCAATGCAAAAATCTGGTTTATGAAAACCATTAATCATATAAAAATTGAGTGATTGCACACGATGCGGCGGAAATTCCGGCATATATTTACGAATTCCCGCTGAGAAAATGGCTTCTTCTACAAGTTTGGCGCAATTCGCATGATCTGGGTGACGATCTTCATAAAATGGTACGAATACAATTTGTGGTTTATATGTACGGATGATTTTCACGATTTCTTGAATATACTCTTCCTTCATATAGAGGCCTCGGTCTGGCATCGCTAAGTTCATACGTTTTTTGACACCAAGTGTGTGAGCAGCTTTCATTGCTTCCTGTTTTCGCAGCTCTACCGTTCCATTAGAAGAAAGATTTGCCTCAGTTAAATCACAAATCCCTACTTCATATCCTTGTTTTGTATATTTTGCTATCGTGCCTGCCATGCCAATTTCAACGTCATCGGCATGGGCACCAAAAGCTAATATATGTAATCCGTTCATGTTATTCCCCTCGTTTTCGTAACTTTCGATAATCTAAATCGCCACGCTCTAATGCATGCATTAAAAGCTCCGCACTTGCCATATTCGTTGCAAGCGGAATGGAATATACATCACATAAACGAAGAAGTGCATTCACGTCAGGTTCATGTGGCTGTGATGTCAACGGATCACGGAAGAAGATCACCATGTCTAAATCATTTTTTGCAATCATTGCACCAATTTCCTGATCTCCACCAAGCGGACCAGATTGGTATCTTGTCACAGACATACCTGTCGCCTCCATAATTCGAAGACCAGTCGTTCCTGTTGCAAACAACATATGCTTTTCTAAAATAGGTTGGTATGCATATGCAAACGAGACCATATCATTTTTCTTTTTATCATGGGCAATTAAGGCAATCTTCATCTTCATTTTTCCCCTTTAGTCAATAATATTTTCTAAACCATATACAAGATGATCTAAGTTCATCACTGTTTCAATAGAAAGTTTTACTCCTGACATAAATGATGCACGGTTAAAAGAATCATGACGAATTGTTAACATTTGTCCATCTCCGCCAAATAGTACTTCTTGATGTGCAATTAATCCTGGTAAACGTACGCTATGAATATGAATACCATCAACATTTGCACCGCGTGCACCTTCTAATTGTTCTGTTTCATTTGGATGTCCTTGTTGTTTTGACTCACGATTTTGACGAATTAAATCCGCTGTTTTCACAGCTGTACCAGACGGAGCATCTAATTTTTGGTCGTGATGTAATTCAATAATCTCAACATCTTGGAAATATTTCGCTGCCATTTGCGAAAACTTCATCATTAAAACAGCTCCAACTGCAAAGTTTGGTGCAATGATTGTACCAACTTGTTTTTCTTTTGCCGTTTCTGTTAATTGTTGTAATTCATCTTCTGTAAAGCCTGTTGTTCCGATGACAGAACGAATTCCTCGCTCTACTGCAAGTGTTACATGTTTTTTTCCGATTTCTGGTGTTGTTAAATCTAGCAAAACATCCGCTTCTACTTCATCTAAACAAGTATGTAAATCTGTATAAATTGGAGCATCTATGTTAGGCAATCCAGCAATGTCAGAAATTTTCTTGCCACCATGTTTATAATCAACAGCAGCAACTAAATTGAAATGCGGTGTTCTTTCCATAAGAAGTACCGCCTCATGCCCCATACGGCCTCTCGGTCCTGCAATAATTACTTTAATTTCTTTCATTATTCTTTCTCTCCCTCTTCTTTACGTGTCCAGCGATCCTTATCACGCGTATTAAACTTTTCCATAACTATATTATGAGCTGTTTCTAAATCGATGTTTAAGCTATTTGCCATACAAATCATCACAAATAATACATCTCCAAGCTCTTCTTCAATTGTACGCTCTTTTTCTGTGCTTTTCTTTGGTTTTTCACCATAATAATGATTAATTTCCCTCGCAAGCTCCCCCATCTCTTCTGTCAAACGAGCTAGCATTGCAAGCGGACTAAAGTATCCTTCTTTAAATTGACCAATATATGCATCTACTTCCTTTTGCAGATCTTTCATTGTTTTTTGTTCCATGATGTTCACCTCTAATCCTTCCATTATCATGTTAGCCAATTCATAACGATTTGACAAATGTTATCGCTTATTTATCACGTTTTTGAGGATACAAATCCCTTTCTAATCTTGAATGAACAGTTCCCTCTATCTCCATGATTAATATGTGTGAAGTTTTCTTGCCAATTTTTCTATATATTACGTATACTATCCATAAGAACAAGCTGTGATTATCACTACATACTAGGGGGATTCGCATGAAATTAAATTTAAAAATTCGAAACATTCTTTTCATCCTAATTGGTTCTGCTATTTTCTCATTTGGTATCGTTAATTTTAATATTGAAAACCATTTAGCAGAAGGCGGCTTTACTGGGATTACATTGCTGCTTTACTTTCAATTTTCACTGGATCCTTCCTATACAAACTTACTCTTAAATATACCAATCTTTTTTATCGGTTGGAAAATGCTCGGTCGTACAACATTTTTGTACACATTAATCGGGACATTTAGTGTTTCATTATTTCTTTGGGTGTTCCAGCGCTATGATGCGTTTAATTTACATTTAAACCTCCAAAATGATATGACACTCGCCGCTTTATTTGCTGGTTTATTTATCGGGGTTGGATTAGGAATCATTTTCAAGTATGGTGGTACAACAGGTGGTGTTGATATTATTGCACGACTTGCTCATAAATATATCGGCTGGAGTATGGGGAAAACGATGTTTATGTTTGATGCCGTAGTCATTATCATCTCAATCCTTACATATTTATCATACCGAGAAGGAATGTATACATTAGTTGCTGTCTTTATCGGAGCAAAAGTCATTGATTTTATGCAAGAAGGTGCGTACGCTGCAAAAGGAGCAACAATTATATCCGAGAAAAATGATGAAATAGCCGAAAAAATATTATCAGAGATGGACCGCGGAGCAACTTTCTTAAAAGGAATTGGTACATACACAAAAATAGAACGACATGTTTTATATTGCGTTGTTGCGAAAAATGAAATCGTAAAACTGAAAAGTATTATTACATCTGTTGATCCTCATGCTTTCGTTGCTGTAAGTGATGTGCATGATGTTGTTGGGGAAGGGTTTACATTAGATGAGAATAAAAACCCGTTACATAATTAATTATGTAGATTCTTCGCAATCACTCATTTTCTTTCTAAACAAAAGACAAGAAAAGATTTCGAACACGAGAACCTTTCTTGTCTTTTTGAATTTTAAAAGAAAAATTTTGTTTTTTATTGTCCTAAAAAGCCTTCATTGGGTCACTTTACCCGTCGTACTTTTTAGAATTTTCATGATTTAAAGAACTAATTATTACTAGATTAAACCAGTTTTTTTATTGTATTATATTTCCTAGAGATTATATATTACATTAGGGAGTGGAGCTATTTGACTACTGAAACTCTTATGTTATCAAGTAAAGAAGTATATGTATTAATCAGTCTGTTTCATCATGAAACAATGATTAAAATTGAAAGTTCACTCGATAATTGGTTGGATGTTAGGTAAAAATGCATACAAATAATAAAATAAAATCTTTTTATTTTTCATGAGGTGCATAATGGACAAATATAACGGCAACAACATAGAAGATTGTATACAAATATTAATACCATACGATATAAGAAATATTGTCGGGGCCTTCGTATGGTTTTTTATGAATTTTTTTCTACTCATCATTCTATTCATATTTCCACCGCACGCTATATATTCTTACGCGGCTCTTCCGTTTTATGTGATATGTAATCTATGGAGTATTTGGATTTTGATTTATAAGCCTCGGCAGCCTCAATTGCAGCATTTACTATATTCCGGATTTGTCGCATTCAGTATTTTATTTTGCAGCTTTATAGCTGTTCAAAAGTTAGCTTACGAATTCGTAGAACTAGAGTCACCTTTATTTTTTATCCTATCGCTGATTGCATATGGCTTAATTGTTTATAAATCCGAGTTATTCTGGATTGAATATTTTACAGCCCGCTTAAGAGGGATAACTGATCCAGATGTAAAAATTCCTAAAATCGTACTTTTTTCAGGCTTAGGCTATATGATTGGGCAAGTTAGTATTGGGATTTTGAGCCAAAAATCTATAGCGATTGTGTTGATCATTATCTTATCATTTGTTTCAATTGTTTTCCTGGCTCTAAGTACCCATTTGTATTTTTACTTTGATTTCAAAAAACAATTCATTATTTCAGGACATTCAAACATATTACATTCTCAAAAGAAGCCTAAACTTACAAGAAAGGAAAGAAGACAACACTATTAGATTATGAAACGAAAGCATAACGATAAAGAGACAGCTTAACATATAAATACCACTATACCCCCTCTTTTAGGCGGAGAGCGCAACTGGCCGTGCATAGAAGCGGTCATTCGGTATTTAAAACGAAGGGAGAAAATGAATGCAAGTCATGTTGTATTCTACATAACGGTGACTTATAAAGAAAAGTGGAGCCGACTGTTTAGGCAGAACTAGACAAAGATGTCGAAAAATGAAAATAGATTTATAAAGAGACAATATAATCAGTCATAGGCTCTGCACTAGAAAAACGAGTTGAATTTTATGGGGAGATTTATATGGAAAAATATCATGGAAAAAGCACAGAACAAATTATGCAAACATTGATGCCCTTTAGTGTTAGATCAAGTGTCATTATGGTATGGGTTGTTATTAACTTTATGGTCTTAACACCATTTTTATTTCCTCCGACCTTTACCATATATTTATATATAATTTTACCTTTTCTTTTGATATCTAATATATGGGGTATTTGGGTATTTTTTCATAAACCACATGAGTTAAGATTGGTACACATATTATATAATGGATTCATGGGAGCAACTTTTTCTTTCGGAAGCTTCATAGTGATTCAAAAATTTGCTTATACTTTTATTAAGATTGAAACACCGCTGTTTTTTATTGTTACTTTTTCTCTTTACATTTTTACAATTTACAAACTAATTTCCCTTGGAATAAAAAGTTTTTTAAGACGATTAAACAATGAGGAAAAAGACAACATAAAAATTTCTCCAATTGTGTATGTTTCAGGGCTGGGATATATTATTGGGCAGATATGTATAGGTTCATTATCGCAAAATGGTTTAGCAATCCTCTTAATTTTAATCTTTTCTTTACTGGCTGTTGTGTTTGGTATATATGGTATACATCTTTATTTTTATTTTGATCTAAAAAAGCAAAAAACAAGTTAGATTCCTTTAATTCTCAACATAAAACAAATACTAAACTTACAAGAAAAGAAAGAAGACAATAATATCGGATTATAAAACAATAGCATAACGATAAAGAAGGTAGCTTAACATATAAATGTTAATTAAAAAACCAACACAAACCCTCTCTTTTTAGAGGAAGAGAGCAACTGGCCGTACATAGAAGCGGCCAGATCCTTTTCCTGCCACAGCCATGTTTAAGGAAAAAATGAGTGCAAATTCTGTTGTATTCTACATAGCAGCGACTTATAAAGAAAAGCGGAGCCGACTGTTTAGGCCCGTTGGCTAAGGGTCTTTCACACAGAAGATGTTTTTTACCTTCTCGTGTGGAAGGTTCTTAGACATGAGGGCTTAGGAGGCAGAGCTAGACAAAGATGTCGAAGCATGAAACTAAATATGCTCCCTCAACTTTTCTAAATCCTCATGAATCAAATCCAATAAACTACGATTATAAAAGATTGAAGCGGGGTGGAATGTCGGGAAAATTGTATAGGTTTTCTCTGTCCAAGTATAGGTTGTGCTATTAGGATTTTCTAGTCGCCGAACAGGTTGCGTAAACAATTGACCGTGCATCTCTGACACCTTTTTATCTGAACCAACTAAACGTTTGAGGGCAATGTTTCCGAGTGTAACAATAATAGGTGCATGAATATGCTCAATTTCGTAATCTAAAATTGAAGCGTGAGCAAGTATTTCCTGCTGATTTGGCGTACGGTTGTACTTACGCTTCACAATTTCTCCATTCCTTTCTCGTTTCTCGCCCCATTTATACGGACGACTACGTACTGCACTCGTAATGTATACTTCTTCCCTTGTTATACCAATTCTCTCAAGAAAGTCCATAAGCTGTTTACCAGCTCTTCCGCTAAAAGGGATCCCGTTATGAAATTCTGTTTCACCCGGCGCTTCTCCTACAAGCATCAATTTTGGATTTTGTGGTCCTTGTCCATATACAAAGCCTTCAACAGGATAGGAAGACATTCGCTCTCTTGCTTGCTTCACTAATTGCTCTGGATATTTCATGTTTATCACCTCTTGCATGTTATACTTTTATTAAAGTACAATTTGAAACGTCCTTGAACATGGAACCTACCGCCTAAAACTCAAATTACACAAGCGATACCCTGTCTTTGAAAGTAACATGATAACTGCCCGTTTCCTTACATTTCTCCGCTAATTGTAGTCTTCCTTCAGTACTTAATAGGCTCGGCGTATATTTTCTAAGTAAATAAACTAAACAGTCGGCTCCGCTTTTCTTTATAATTCGCTGCTACGCAAAATATAATATACTCACTACTAGCTTGCTCCTTTTGTTTTAAACATTGCATGTGACAAACAAAGAACTAACTGTTTCTATGCACAGCCAGATGCTCTCATCCCCTCCTAAAAAGAAAGTTTTTATACCTTTTTATATAATCATAAAAACAAAAATCCAAAAGAAAAAGACTATCAAAATCGATAGCCTTTAATCATCATTACGTTGCATTCCTGTATAAATTAATACGAGACGAAGCAGTTCAAATACTGCTACGGCCGCTGCCGCAACATACGTAAGAGCTGCTGCATTTAATACTTTACGAGCTTGACCATATTCATCCGTTGTTACAATACCAAGCGCTTCAATTTGCTTCATTGCCCGTTTTGATGCATCAAATTCAACTGGTAATGTAACAAGCTGGAATAACACTCCGCCTGCTATCAAAATAATTCCTAATAACAACAAATTTGCCATATGTGCAAACAAACCAATCATAATAAAAACCCACGACATGTTTGAACCAAAATTTGCGATAGGAACAAGCGAATGACGGACTCTCATAAAACTATAATCTTTTGCGTCTTGAATCGCATGTCCAACTTCGTGTGCAGCTACTGCCGTACCAGCAACAGAATGACTATAATAGTTACCTGTCGATAAACGAACTGTTTTCGATCTTGGATCATAGTGATCAGATAAATGCCCTGGCGTTTCCTCTACCGCTACATTATACAAACCATTCTCATCTAAAATCTTACGAGCCACTTCTGCTCCTGTCATACCAGAAGTTGAATACACTTGTGAGTATTTACTATATGCGCTGCGTACTCTAGACTGTGCATACATCGGTATGATCATGATGATAGCAAAGTAAATTAAGTAGAAACCCATCATGAACCTCCCATTGAATTTTATTATATAGTAATAACCATTCTATTTTTTTCCCATAACATTGTCAACAAAGAAACCTTACAACATAGCTTTTATCTTTCACTTCGTTTGAAAAAAACTATCTATTTTTGGAATGAAGCGTACTTTTTTGTTTTTCTTTTTCTCCTTTATATTTTCTCCAGCCCACATAAGTTAATGTGAAAATAATAATTCCACCCGTTACAGTCATAAACCATATAAGTGAAGAATCTACCTCATCCTTTTTCGCTGTACGAAAAATTTTTGTCAAATCATCTTTTATTATTTTCACTTGCGTTTGTCCGTTCTTATTTTGGATCATCATATAACGAAATTCATCTAAGTATGACAAATGAGAATTCACACGTTGCAACTCTTCTTCAGACAAATCAACCATTAAACTTGGATAAATAATATCAAACTCATGCAAAAATACGTTTAATGCCTCTTGAAAATGATCATGCTCTTCCTTTTGCATTGCATTTTCAATTTTCCCAAATGTACTCATCACATTTTCTTCTCGTTCCACCCAAAGCGGCTGATATTTCGACACTTCTGCATCCATCACAAGACGAAGCGCGAGCACATCATCTATTTTTATTTGTTTATTAATCCCTTGTCGTTCTAATGATTGTAGTGCTTTATCATAAGCAAGAGAAATTACACGAATATGCTCCGGTGCTATTTTCTTTTTTTGATCAATCGTTAAAAATTGTTTTGAAAAATATGTTAACAGTTGCGTCGCTTTGTCATACTCTTCTTGTTTCACCAATTGCAACGAGTCATCTAATAACTCAGTTATCTCATTCCAACTAGCTGCATATATCCGAACAGGAAACAATATAAACATAAACGCTATGATTCCAGCTAATACTTTTTTCATTCTTGTCCCCCCTATAGCTTCTAGTTCAATATATGAACAAGTGGACAAGAATAGACCTTGAACCTATTACAATGAAAGTAAGAGGTTAATTTTCTGATGAGGCATTACAATTTTCTATATGTAATCCTCTCTTTTTTATAAAAAAACGATATAGAAAATAACAACAAGCACTTCCAAGCAAAATCAGTAACAAAATGATACAGGCTGCATGCATAAAGAATTGTTCTGGTAACATACGAATAATCGGATCAGTATCTGGATCAAACAACCAATAATCGTTTTGAAAAAGAAGTTCATGAAAAAATACAAAACTCTTTTCAAAATTGATTGCGATTGGGAGTATGAGTGCGATCGGAAAAATAATTGTAAAAATCGCTGCATGGAGCAAAACCTTTTCCTTTTGTTTTCGTATAAGATAAACTCCTCCGATAAAAGATATACAAATACCTATGTACATAGCATATTGAATGGCAACAAGAATATTTTTCACATCAACAAAATGAATCCTTCCCTTCTCAGACATTTCTAAAGTTGGGAAATGTAATGGTTTATGATAAAAAGGAGAAAGATAAGTAATAAGCGCATCATAATTTTGAATAATTGCTTCTTTTGTCATACTTGCCATTTGCGGTATATTTAACATATCAATCTCTACGTAATAAATTCCTTTCCCATATACAACACACATAACTGCAATTGAGAAAATACTAAAAGCAATACAAAAAGGAACAACACATAATAAGACTCCGTTCCAAATTTTCGAATATACGCTGTGTGAATTCATTCCTCTGCTCCATTCCCTATTTTTTATTTATCCCGCTATTAAGATAGTTTTGGGGATAACTGCCCGTAAAAGCCCGATTGGTGAGAACTTTCCATCAGTGGGGATAACCCGCCCCACTGATGGAAGTTTCACTTTACAAAGAAAGCGTTAATCTTTTTTCTCTTAGACAAAAATAATATGTAGTAGCCAATACAACGATACTAAGCCAAAATGTAAAATAGCCAATTTGGCGGTCATACATATACATAACACTATATTTCGGCATTTGTCCCCATACATAATCGATAACATCATTATGTAATGTCCAAATAACTGTAATGATAAAATGCCAATATTTTATTCGATAAAATGGTGCGTATAAAAGTCCTTGTACAGCCATTGCCATATGAAAAACAATGAGTATATATCCTCCTATCCCAATATATCCAGTTACAATAAGAGTTAATACATTTACTACAACAGCCCAAATTCCATATTTGATTAATGTTACCACCGCTAAAGCTTCCATTAGTCCCCAATTTTTCTTTTGTATAAACGCAATTAATACAAACACAAAAAACAAACTTGCTGTTGGACTATCTGGAACAAACGGCCAAAAAATAGCCGGCGTTTCTATTAGTTGATTTTTATACCAAATATACCCATAAATTGTTCCTAATATATTAATAATGAGCAAAATCCATAGAAAAGAACGTTGTCTTAATAACAAATAAATATATGCCAAAATAGAACTACCTCAACTTTCCAAAATGAACATCACTGTGATGCATAAACTGTAGCATGAATGCATTTGGTTACAACCCTACTGCTATTGACGAGGAATAACCCCCACTAATAAGAGTCTTACTTTATTATAGCAAATTCTCTTCCTAAAATAGAAAAACTGACTACAAAATTGTAGTCAGCTCTTATTTATCCCGCTATTCGCGGACATTAAGACCTCCACTGATGGAAGTTTCACTTTATTTTTTGTTATATTTTCCAATAAATTCCGACATTTTTTTCAACTCTTCATCTGTTCCTTTAAAAACCCCTTTTGGCATTGCGCCTTTTCCATCTTTTGCAATTTTTGCAATTTCTTCTGGCTTTAATGTCAAATTTTGCAATGCTGGAGCTGCTGCTCCCCCTTGTAAGTTTTCACCGTGACAAGTTAAACATGTATTTTTTTGCATAAGTTTATAACCGTCATCATTTTTATCAACTTGTACCGTTTTTACAATCGCACCTTGTTTTTTTGCAGCTGCCCAGTCATGCGTAGCAACAGATTCCCACGTTAGGAAAACGATAGATGCCAATGCTAAAAGCATAAATCCTGTTGCAACTGGACGCTTAAATGGTCTGCGTTCTGGCCCCCGATCAAGAAATGGAGCAAGTAATAATGCGCCAAATGCGATACCCGGCATAATAAATGCACCAATGACCGTATACGGACCAGATGCGTAAGAATATTTTAACAATTGGTATAGAAATAAGAAATACCAGTCTGGAAGTGGTATATAACCTGTATCTGTAGGATCTGCAATTCTTTCCAATGGCGATGGATGCGCCACCGTCAAACAAAGATAGCCAATTAAAAAGACTGCACCAACCATCCACTCTTTTAATAAAAAGTTTGGCCAAAATGCTTCCGTTTTCCCTGGATACTCCGAGTAATCTTTTGGAATATTCGGTTTTCTAACAGCAGGTACTCGCGAGTCTCCGACAAACTTCATTCCTTTGCCGCGATGCATAGTCTCCCTCCTTTAATTATATTCTCCCTTTAAATCTAATATCATCTTATAGCGGACCAGAAATACCTTGTTTGCGAATCATAAGGAAGTGAACTGCCATTAATCCGAGAAGTGCAGCTGGCAAGAAGAATACGTGAATAGCAAAGAAGCGAGTTAATGTTTGAGCACCGACAATTTCGGAGTGGCCGGCAAGCAACGTTTTTACATAAGGTCCAATAAGTGGTGTTTGTTCTGCAATTTGAATCCCTACTTTAGTTGCGAATAATGCCTTCATATCCCATGGTAATAAATATCCTGTAAAACCTAATCCTAACATAACAAAGAAAATAAGAACTCCAACAATCCAGTTTAATTCACGAGGCTTTTTATAAGCACCTTGAAAGAAAACTCGAAGTGTATGTAAAAACATCATCACGATAACGAGACTAGCTCCCCAGTGATGCATACCGCGAACAATTTGTCCATATGCCACTTCATTTTGTAAGTAATAGACAGATTCCCACGCATTTTTTATATCTGGTACATAATACATTGTCAAAAACATTCCTGATAAAATTTGAATAACAGTTACAAAAAATGTAAGACCACCAAAGCAGTAAACAAAGGCAGAAAAGTGATGCGCTGGGTTCACATGTTCCGGCACTTCATGGTCTGCAATATCGCGCCACAAAGGCGTAATATCAAGCCGTTCATCTACCCAATCATAAATTTTATTTAACATCTACTTTGCCCCCCCTTGTGGCTTCGCTTTCCCTAAATAAAGCGTTCCATCTTTCACCTTTGACTCATACACATCAAGCGGCGCAAGCGGAGGTGTTCCCTTTATGTTCTTTCCATCTTTCGAATAACGCCCCCCGTGACACGGGCAATAAAATTGATTTGGATGTGACTTGTCCGAATTCCAGTTTACTGTACATCCTAAATGCTTACAAATTGGAGAAAATGCCACAATGTCTCCGCTTTCATCTTTGTGTACCCAAGCTGACTTTGGTTCTTCTGATTTATACCAACCGTCAACTTGTTTCACCTTAAAATCGAAGCGTTTCGGTTCAGTCGTAATATCTTTCACCTGCGCGACTGGAACCATCTCTCCCCCTGCTTCTTTCCTTAGAACTGGGTCAAGCGCAAAACGCGTCATTGGCATTAAAATCCCTGCCGCCATAAATCCTCCTACACCTGTAAGAGTGTAGTTCAAAAACTGCCTTCTTGACACCCTGTGTTCTCTCTCACTCACGAAAATTTCCCCCCTCTATCAGAAATTGTCCCCCGTGAAAAATTGAAATAAAAGATAAAAACTAGGACACTATCATGATATAATACCCTACTACATTGGTCAATATTATACTAATTCAAATAATCAAAACCTTCTATTAATTATTTATTTTCCCATTTTTCAGTCAATATTTCCATAATATTTTTTATTTGTGCATGAACTATTTCTCTTTTTGCTTGATCACTAAGCTGGTTTAATGGTAGTGCTGGTAAACAAAATAATTGTTCTGATAAATCGTGCTCCATTTCTTTCCAAGAAAAATCACTTGTAATTAGCGCAATATGCTTCAAGTCTTTCTCTTTTAAATAGTTCGTCCATTCACATAGACGTTGGCGCTCACTTACATACGCTCCTTCTACATACGTAAATGGTGGTAATAAGAATACTCTACCTTTATACTCTCTCTCTAGCTCTCTAGTTAAAGTAGAAATAAATTCTCCTTCTACAGCAGCTGTCTTCATTCCCTTTTCAAACGAAACTGAAAGAAGCGGTATAATTCCTGTATCAATATATTCTCTCGATTTTTCATATTGTTCTACATCTGCTACAGCCCATTTCAACGTAATACCCTCCTTTTCCCTTTATTTCTCCTCTAACAATGTAATTCAACTGATTACAAAAAATTCACTTTATTTCTATTAAACCATACAGATAAAGGTAAAAAAAGAAAAACCATCTATAAAAGACGGTTTTTCTTTGGAATAGTCTAAAAATTGTCAAAATTGATTTTTCATAAAGAAATTTATAAGCGTTTTAACTCGTCTGTTAACTTGCGAAATGCTTCTTCATCTTGAGTATCAAGTGCTTCATCAATTAATTTCAAAAGTCGTTCTTTCCGAAATGAATATACGCTTTCCTCTAAAAATCGCTCTGCTAATAAACGATCTTTTTCATTTATTTCGATATTCTTCGGTAAATATGGGTTTTCTTCTAACACCGCAACATAGTTCGTATTTTGGAAAGATGACTTAAAGTTAAGTTGAATATAAATATCTTCATCTCTGTTTAGGCGAATATCATGAAAGGATTTTTCTGCATCAGTCGTCATTACATTTTGTTTATAAAAATGAAACGGTAAATCTTTCACACAATTTGCTGACATCACTAGCCCACGCGGACAATATTTCGCATGCTCTACAAAATGCACCTTATCCATT
>Ga0209025_1001782_pt1 | contig 25620 bp, 23 predicted proteins | sample AraplaMF_Col_mLB_FD_184256 | JGI IMG/M metagenome (GOLD analysis project Ga0209025, IMG submission 184256) | Arabidopsis root microbial communities from the University of North Carolina, USA - plate scrape MF_Col_mLB (SPAdes) (version 2) | ecosystem: Host-associated > Plants > Roots > Endosphere... | reverse complement strand
GGTGAACTTTGTGTCCATGTCACGATCCACACTGCTCCCACTACAATCAGTAATGAGGATACGATCAACGCAGGTCTGGGTCCCGATTTACCGACCCATTTCCCTGCTATTGGCGAAGCTACAATCGAGCTCAAGCCCAAGGTTAACATAAGAATACCTGTCTGGAATTCGCTGATATGACGCACCATTTGCAGGTATGATGGAATCCCGAAAAAGAGTGAATAATAAAGTAAGTTAACGAGCAAATATTGTATATTGACCCAAGTCATCCCTGGATATTTAGCGAAGGTGCGCAAAGGAATAAAGGGCAAAGCCGTTTTTAACTCATGTCGTACGAATATTCCCAACGCAATGAGCCCGATTAACACAACAACGATATTCCACATAGAGAAATGCCCGGATGATTTCGCTGACAGCAAGCCAACTAGAAGGGCAATCAGACCCACCGCAAAGAGCAGAATTCCTGGCACATCAATCACACACAGTAGTTTTCGAAACGACATGTCGCGTGAAATCGTTGCTGCCTCCCCATCGTTAGGAATCATTTTCCAAGATAATATAAAGCTCGCCACTACAAACGGAACATTGACGATGAAGATTGCTGGCCAGTCCCACCATTGAATAAGTACTCCTCCAGCAAAAGGTCCTATAGCTGCCGCACCAGATAGGAAAATCGACAAACCTGCCAAAGCATCTGCTTGTTTTTCTGTAATATGAATGCGTATAATTGCTGTTCCAACTGCAATCAGCATACTAGTTCCGATTGATTGCACGATTCGGGACACGATAAGCCATCCAAAATTCGGAGAAAATGGAGCCAGAATAGAAGAAACTAAGGATACAACAAGACCAGCCAGAAACATCTTCCTCCGACCGATTAAATCACTAACCTTCCCCATTACAGGTTGGGCGATAGCACTAGTGATATAAAAAGAAAATATAATCCAGGAAACAGCAGTAAAATCAATGCTATACACATGTTGCAACCTAGCAATAGCAACAGAAATCATTGATGAATTTAAAGGGTTTAATAATATTCCTAGTCCAACGGATATCATTAACCACCTGCTACGAGAATTCACTTTTTTATCCCCCCTTATATTTGTTACATTGATATCTTACTTGAAACTTTACATTCATTCCAACGCATTTAAAGTTATGATATCATTGATCAAAAGGAATGATTGGAGAGAAAAGGAATTGGAACTTCTTCAACTACAATATTTTCTAGAAGTAGCTCGATTAGAGCATGTTACCGAAGCTGCACGAAGTCTCCACGTTACGCAATCGTCGCTAAGCAAAACGATTCAACGCCTGGAAGAAGATTTAGGGGTACCTTTATTTGATCGAACAGGTAGGAAACTGCGATTAAATGAGTTTGGCAACAAATTCATTCGTCGTGCGGAAAGGGCTTTGTTTGAGTTGGAACAGGGGAAGCAAGAGATTAGCGATTTGTCCAACGCAGAATCTGGCACACTCAAGCTGGCGGTAACCACCGCAAGCACATTGCCCCAGATTCTGCGAGAGTTTCGTAAAAAACGGCCTAATATCCAATTTCATGTGCAAATGCTTACCACAATGGAAATGGTCACTCTTTTACATCGAGGTGAAGTCGATTTTTGCTTGTCGTCCTCTCCTTTTCAAGGAGAAGACATCGAATGTCAAGTTGTCTTCGTTGATCCCATTCTTCTAGCTGTTCCTATGGAGCATCGGCTGGCAGATCGAAGTAACGTATCTTTAACAGAACTAAAGGATGAATGCTTTGTCGGTGTGAAGAAAGGCTACAGCACTCGTGATTTAGTAGACTCTGTCTGCAAATCGGCGGGATTTGACCTTAAATATGTGTATGAGGGCGATGAACCTACACGTCTGATTACTCTTGTAGAAGCTGAAATTGGACTTGCCTTCATACCAAGTACAGCAAAAATGTCATCGGAAAAGATTAAATATTTGCAAGTTGAGAATCACGAACTTGTACGTAATATCGCTTTATTATGGCATAAAAGTCGGTACATGACGCAAGCTTCTTTGGAATTCCGCGAGGTTGTTCTGGACTATTTTGAGACAATATCAAACCAGTCCAATTAATCTTACTGCATGACTCATACTGATTCGATTGGGTTATGGAACATCCAACCATTAAATGGAGTATTATAACTTCTAACAAATAACGTGCATAGTATGTTTATTTGTTAGAAGTTTTTTATGTCCTAGGCTTAAAGAAATAGGAGAATTAGTTTTGTTTTGGAAATGAATCCTTGAAAATTTAGAAAGTATTTACCTAACTATCTATAACGGTTACAACTATTTCATCAAAAAATACTTGGATAAAATATATTTTTAATTTCCATAATCCACTTGTTGGGAAGACCATATGCGATGTTGTGTGTGAATCAGCGCCATTGATTGGACTTATATTCAATTTAGGATATTCCCATACTTTTATTGATTGAAACTACTAATATCGGATGCTCTTCACCTTATTCTTTAATCCCAACTACTTTGAAATCACCACTAATATCACCCTCTTTTCCCCAAAAGCGCTACATATACTTATTTACTTGATTAGCTATAATGGGCATGGTTGTTGCTTTTCCTCTCCTACCAGACCCACTAAAAAGCCAACTTTACCTTCTTTCCCTATCAATAAATAGTAACCTTCTACACATTGCCGAAAGTAAAAGGCAATGCAAATACTGGACTGACTTCTATGGTTTTATCACTCACAACATTTTTACAACCAACAATTATCGTTAAAAATAGCAAAGAATGCCCATAATTATTAACTTACTGTCTATTCCACTAAACTTTAATTAGAAAACATACCTGGTGGGTTAATAGACGCAATAACTTCAACAAAAAAAGCGCCAATCCTTCTTGGATCAACGCTCCTATTTATTTTACTCTTCTTTTTCCTGATCAAACCATAGTAGCTCTTTGTCATCAACATCGCCATTATAATTGATTAGAATTTCATCCCCTGCTTTGATATCCGTGTAAGCAAAGAAATCAAATGTGTGATTATCAAAATTAATCTCATAAGTTGCATTCGGTTCATAAGAATGGTTAAACAACATCCCATATCCAAGAAGGATAGCAGATCGACCGATCCCATACTCAAAAGCGTAATCAGCTAGTAGGGTTTGCTCAATGTATTCATGCTGTTCGTTTGGATAAGAAATGACAGGTGCTTCGTGAAAAAGCTCCCCTTTTTTGATATCACATGTTGCAAATACCCCTCTATTGAATTCTCCATCACTTAATGGAGATGTTTTTATCTCAATCATGTTTGGTCTCCTACTCACTTTTAAAATATTCTTTCTAGCTTATAATTTTAACATTGAGGTTTTTTTAAATCTGCGTCGTTTGCCTAAGTATGTTACTTCAAAATCTTTTCAGAGTAAGAGGTAATTTTATTCAAACTAGCAAAAAGTGTCTGATCAAAAACGTCAATATAAAATAACGCCATCTACTCTTTAAACACTTTGTTGATCATTTATACGTTTAGCGTGACTCTTTTGGCGGTTGGCAGACGTCACATTTACGTTGATGTTTATTTTTAAATTTAGTAAATGTTTTTTCAAATTTGCTACCACATGCACATTTGAATAGTAACTTTTGAGAAAAACCGTGATATTCTGTCGTTAGTAACTTACTTTCCGAATTATTCTCAACAAATTCTTTAATTTTATCAATCGTCCATTTTTTATTCAATCTCTTACACCTCTATATTTTATCTCAATGCGAAGGATTTCTTGGCATCCGTTCAATTTTAAGGAACGTCTTAATTACCTTAAGCTACTTATTATAACATGAACTGGTACATAATTAAACAGAATCAAGTTATCGTTATCTAACATCTCACTACAAAGATTGATGCATCAACGGTTTCTATCCCAAAAAAGTTAGCATTTCAATGTTAAAAGTTCCACCTTTCCGAAATTCGGAAAGACTCTAGAAAGATCTATTATGCGGGTCCTCCAACCATAATTGCATACATCAAATTCCAATCATTTGTTTTAGTTGTTCAAAAGGTACATATCCAACAATGGGTTCATATGGTTTATTGTGAATAATCAAACGGGAATGAGGAATGCCCATTACCTTAAATTCTGCTGCAATATCTGGGCTTTTTTCAACATTCACTTTGATAATTTTTATCTTACCACTGAATTCATCACTGAGTTGATTAAGAACTCCAGCAAGCATTTTACATGGTCCACACCACTCGGCCCAGAAATTTAATAACACAATTTTTTTAGTTTTCAATTGCTCACTTAACTCTTTCTTTGTTGTTACATGAACTACCGACATAATTCTTTTCCTCCTTTGTGGAAATACAAATCTTGAAGTTATAATATGCTAATAATAATTATTAGACCCTACTCTCTCCCTTTATCAAACATTAAAGATCTTTAATATCCATAATTGAGCAAAAAATTTTTTAAATAATACTGTCGAAAACAACTGCCATCGCGGCTTTATATCCCTCAGCCGCTGCAACTATTAATGAAAACTGGCCTAATTTTGCTGTTTCCCCCGCCGCATATACATTTTCCTCTGACGTACGCCCTGCCTCATCCACAACAATGCTTCCATTTTCATTTAAATGACAACCAAGCTGCTCTGCAAATCGATTTGGGCGCACAAAGTTTGGCACTATAAAACCTCCAACTCTTTCTATTTCAAGTCCTGAACTAAACTCTATTTTGTTTAAGTAACCATCTACACCATGAAGATTCTGGATGGGTTCAGTAATGACAGTTATATCTTTCCTTTCAAGTGCATTCAATGCCGGAGCAGAAAGTTCATGACCATTTGTGGCTATCACTAAATCCTCTGACCAGTTATAAACAAGCTTCCCTTTAAAAAGGGTCTGTTCTTCATTTTCAGAAATTATAATGAGAGGTTGATCTCTTAATTCCCACCCATCACAAGTTGGACAGCTGAATAAACTTTTTCCATAATACTTTCGAATATCCGGTATTGACGGGAATTCCTCTTGAACACCTGTCGCCAATATAATTCTCTCTGCAACATACTCAACTTCTTCTAAAGTCTCAATTTTATACAAGCCATTTGGTTGTTTCGTAATATTTATAACTGTGTTTTGAAAATAATGAACTGATGGGTATTTTTCCACATCATTCAAAGCTACTTCTTTAAACTTAGCTGGTTTAATACCATCCCGTGTAAGAAATCCATGTGATTCCTGAGTCACACGATTCCGATTTGTTCCATTATCAAATAACGCGACTTTTTTCCGGGACCTTCCTAAAATCAAACTAGCGTTTAGCCCAGCGGCACCTGCACCTATAATTGCACAATCAAATAATTCCATCATTTAACTCTCCTTCATAAGTTGTTTAGAGTAACTGTTGTTTCGGCTCTAATTGAAATTTTAAAATAGAATGATTCTAAGCATAACCACCTGAAAGATCTCAATAAGCTTTAATCAGAGACTTAAAAGACTCTCTATATCCACGATTATTAAAAAAATAATGGTGGACTATTCATCCACTACTATTTTTTCACAAGATCCGATATTTTTCTGTTTCTTAACTCATTCTCCAGAGTTTCCTCTGCAGATAGCATTACTTCTTTTATTACACACTTAGGATCGTTATATAAACAACAATCAAACAATGACGATTTGCCTTCAATTGCATGTATTATATCTAAAAAAGAAATATCTTCCCAATCCCGACTAAGTGTATAACCACCATTGGCACCCGATACAGAATTAATCATTCCCTCTTTTACTAACTTAGTTAAGATCTTAGACAAATACGTAGGAGAAACATCCTGCATCTCAGCTAATTGTTGGACACCTAGTGGTTTATTTGTTGCTTCCTTGGCAAGAAAAAGCATTGTATGTAATGCATAATTTGTAGCTTTAGAATATTTCATAATCTTTATTCACCTCAATTAGAGACTTTACATATCTATGATAGCATTGAATTTTAATTACTTCAATGTTATTGTCTTTCGAGGTGAAAATCAACCATCTTCGAAAGATAACGGCTAACTTTGTCTTTTTAAAATGGCAAGCATCTGAAAAATCTGTCCTCTATGATGTGACTCATGTTCAAGGATATGATAAATAACCCACTCAGGTGTGACATCGTAATGAGGAAGACTTCTAGATGTACGCCAATCCTCTATATCCATTGAGCGAAAATGGAAAAGCAATTCATCACGGACACATTGTAGACGATGTAAATGTTCATCTAAAGTTTGACCCTCTATATGGCTCAAGGTGTCATCTTCATTACGGTCCTCATGAGAAAATAAGGAACGAATCTTTGTATTCCATTTACCGCCTAGAACCTCTTCATAAAGCCAGTCTGCTTCAATTAGAGCTATATGATATAACAACGATCCAATTGAGTGACCGTTTAGTTTGGCATCGAGCTGTTGCTGACTTATTCCTGAAATTTTTTCTAAAAGCGTACGCCGAACATCTTCTAAACACCATATCCAGCGCCCTATCTCTGTTTCAAAACCTGACACGGGAACGACAACCAAATTTTTTCTCTCCATCTTATATCTCCTCCGTATTCCTCAAATAAGCTCCACTGAAATTATCTGTTCGTTTATCAACTACCGCTCCTCTCACTTAACAAACACTAAACCATATATTGTTTTGCATGAATAACGTTTGTATCTTCCTTTCCATACAATACGTTTTTTGGATTAATAATGATGATTAAAACGGCTACAACAAAATAAAAAATGGCGTTATACATGAGTAAATCAATTAATTTTCCGTTTATTAAGCCCATAAAAAAATTAAAGAATTGGTGGATAATGATTGGGACGATTAAATTTTGATTTAAATTATGAAATGCTGTCATGACGATCTTAGTAGACATGATTGCAATCATAAAGAGTAAGATATATTTGATTAAATCAATGCCTACAAGCCCTGTAGTAAACCATATGGGTAAATGCCACATCCCCCACCAAAACCCTATAATTATCGAAGCTTTTAATGGCGAATGCTTCTTTTGGAGCTCCATTTGAGCGAAACCTCGCCACCCTAACTCTTCTCCTAGTGGCCCAGCGAGAAGGTGATTAAAAAAGTAATAGATTAACATTCCCCATAAAGAAACAGTAAAAATAGAGTCTACTTCACTAGTATTAGATACAATAAACAAAATCATCAAAAATATGAAAGCTTGAATCATAATCGCAATGAAAATCACAGAAAACTGAAGTTTATTCTTGAATTTATCTTTTACAAATTGCATAAAACTTTGCCCAGGATAGATTTTTTTAAATAATATTGCAAAAGCAAAAGTTGAGGACCAAGCTGATATACAGAGCATTACATCAAAAATCCATTTAGGAAATCCTAACATGCTTGTAGCGCCTACAAGACAAAAAAGTGGCAAATGATATTGGTTAGTAAAATAAAGCTTGCTACTGGCCTTTTTAGTTTCGTTTCTCTATTCATGTATATTCCCCGCTTCAAACTAAGTATTTCATAAAAATAATATGGTTTATATTTATGAATACATTTAGCTTAAACCTAGGAGCTACTCACAGGTCAATACTCTTACAACCTCAAAATTCACGAATGAAAAAATAAAAGATACCCTTCAAAAACTTAAAGGGTAATTAAATATATTCTTTCTATTCATCGAAATATGTAGTTTTAATATTTTTCTTATCTAAAAATTTTTCGATTTTTTGTTGCTGCCTTCCGTTTGCTTTAGTAAAATGCTCCGAAGTAAAATTTGATATATCTGTCAAGTTACCACTTTCGACCATTCCAACAATTTCATCTTCAAATTGTATTAAAGTTGCTCTGATGGATGAAACAAATTCATAGATTGTCTTTGAAGGTTCTTTATAATCATCAGGGATATTATTATTACTAATAAAATCATTGAAATTCGTATCATTCTTTTCCCCTTCGGCTATTAATGTATTTAATTTTTCCTGGTCGGATTTAGAAGCATCCTCATAAAGATAAACAATATTTTCCATTTCTTTATCTATTACATGACTATAATCCATATACTTTTTTATACTTGCTTTCATTTCATCTTCACTAATAGTTTTATTCTTTTTATTAGAAACAAATATATCGTCAGGAATTTTAACAAGTACATTGTTAACAGATTTCCCATTACTTTCTTTATTACTTTCTTCGTTAGGTGTTGTATCGTGTGAACAAGCACACATCAATACAATTGTGAAAACCATTAGTAGATATAAAATAAATTTTTTCATACTAATCTCCTTTTCAATCCATTTTGTCATTAATTTCACGCTTTCTTCTCGAATCCTCTCTACTTCCTCATGTGCAGTGCACGAACCAATTTGCAATAAATAATTTAATCTAAAGGCTCTCCCTCATACACTTCGAGTCATAGTGTACTAGTCAAATAGTACACTATGACTCCTAAGTTCGCAAGCATTATATCCAAATAAAAGGAAGAACACCTAAATAAAGGGCTCTTCCTTGGTGAAATTAAGTTGAATAAAGTATGCCTCCTATGCAATGAGATGAAATAATAAGTTCACTTTATAGGTGCATAAATCTCTAAAAATACACGTTCAAGTCCATCTTCATAAGTCGTCAGTAATAGATTTATATAAACTTGCCCCGAAAGATCATATCCATTTTCTATTGCTACGTTTCTTATACTTGCTTCCACGTTATGATCAATATTTTTTCCACCAGTTGACCATCTCCCATCCTCCATAATTGTATATATACATTTTGGATGAGATAGAATTTCACCTTCTATTTCTTCATCAGGGTCTTCCACTTTTCTTACAATAATAAATTTATCTTCTATCATACCTTCTTCATTGAAACTGATGACTCTTCTTAAAGATGTGAGTGTAACTGCTTTTTTTAAGTTGTCTGCATTCTTTTTTAGAGTTTCATATTCATCATAGGCAGTAAAATGTTCTATCTCCCCCTTTATTTCTAAAGGTTTCATTTCCTTAACTATGTATTGTCCTAAAAATTGTTTAATTTTCTCACAATCTTTTTTTACTATTTGAAGCTTTTTTAAAAGAAGCTTTTTATACTCTATTTCCTGTAAAACCTCTCGTTCTTTCTCTTCTAATATTGAATGTATTCCCTCAATACTCTTACTTTTTCTTAATTCCTGGATTTTTTTAATTTCAATATCAATCTCTCTATAGAAATTTACAGTTGTTATATCATAAATATCAAAATGATTATATTTTCTATACCCATTCTCCTTATTTTGCTTTGGCTTTACTAATTCCTTTTCCTCGTAAAACTTCAAGGTGTCTCTAGATACACCTAAAAAATTAGCTACTTGCCCAATTGTGTACATTTAAATCTCCTTATCGTTGTTCAAATTCTTTATATTATCTATGTCACCATATAATACCACCATTTTTCATTTATAGGTAAATACCATATATTTGTAAATTAGTAGATGGCAACTGTTTATAGGGAACACGATTTCGTTTTGGCCAAAGGATTTCCTAAATTAAAAACCGATTTTTTCTTAGCATAGAAAAAATCGGTTTTTATAATATAAGAACGAGCGTAATAAATAGAAACCGCTCCTATCTACTCAGACTTTCCGACAGTGCAGTTAGGGGAAACTACATCCCATTTCCCAAATAGCGTCAAGCCAGCTGCTTTAGCTAAGACTGTTGAAGCTTCGTTATCTAGCTGGCATCTATACTGAGGTTCGTATCCTTGCTCATAAGCGTACTTGCAGATTGATCGTACCACTTTTCGAGCATGACCTTTTCCTCTAAAAGATGATAGAGTCAGTACACCGAGATCAGCAATTTGCACATCTTCTTCCCAAGGATACATGCTGGAAGCACTAACCAAGCGATCTTGCTCAAAAGAGCCGAACACCGCCCAGTGATCCAGCTCGACATAAGCGTCATCTAAGTCTTGTTCCGAAGCAGAGGACTCGAACTCTGAGAAAATCGCACCATCTTGCTCTGTTAATTGACGCAATGTACCTTCCGGGCTTTCTTGTAGCAAGACATTTTTTTCTGCTTCTGAAAAGTAGAAAAGATTGTCCGCGCCATGCAATAGAACTCCTGCTTCATTTAATTTATGGCGGAAGATCGGCTCAGACATTTCTTGCCCTTTTGAAAAGTCTAACTTTTCGGCCATCTCAGGCGTCAAGACTGCCAAAACCCTTCCGTCAGCAGTTTCTAGCACCATGACCCGACTGTCTTCGCTCAGGTAAGGATTGATGGTGACCACAAAGACTTTATCGTTGTAAATAACATCTCCGTTTAAAAATTGCAACTTCCAATAGTCGGTTATCGTTTGTGAAAACATACTTCCCCCCCTAATGATTGAAACTTTATTTAAAAATACCATATTTAACCTATTTTTCCTAACCTTTTGTTTTCCAACATTTTCTCTATTTCCTTCATGTAATTCTGGTAAACATCTACTTCAAAAAAGGTCGATCCAGAGTTATAAATAACTCCTGAATTCGACCTTTTCTTTCCCGCTTAGACTCTAATTTAATGATTTTGTTGAAAACATCTTAAGGGTTTTGTTTTAGTATACTTCTTGCCAATTCGATAAAGACGCTCATTGATGGTGAAATCCATTTCTCTTGATGCCACAGCATTTGAGTAGCAAATCGTATTTCAGATAAATCCCATGGTAAAGCAATCAGTTCTCCCCGCTCCAGCTCTCCCTTGATCGCCATTTCAGGTAGTAAGGCAATGCCCAGCCCAACCATTGTACATTGTTTAATGGCCTCTACACTATTAAACTCTAGTTCGGTTAAGCTGTCGGCCCCATTTCTCAGTAACGTTCGATAGAAGAATGTCCGATAAGAGCAACCCTTTTCAGTTAATAGAATTTGCTCTCTGTTAAAATCTTCTATGCTTAATGTAGAACGTGTAGCTAATGGATGGTCGGGTGAAACTACCATAAGAAAAGGTTCGTCCAATAAAATCTCTGTATGAATATCCGTCGATACGACCTGTTCATCCAGGAAAAAGACCACATCAACATTTCCTTCTCTCAGACTCTGTTTCAAATTGTGACTAGACAAGGGCCTAAACAAAAGACGAACGTGTGGATATCGTTCGCGAAAAAGCCGGAGCAATGCAGGTAGCCGGTATGTACAAAGCACTTCGTCTGCACCGATTATAACCGTACCAGTTAATTCTCCGCTTTGACTTGAGACATACCGAGCCTCCTCTATATCATTTAATATTTTGTTGGCATAGGGTAACAATTGCTCGCCTGCATCTGTTAATACAACAGTCTTGCCTAAGCGATCCAATAGCTTGACCCCCAATTCTTCCTCTAAAGCCTTAATTTGCATGGTTACAGTGGACGGAACATAGTTCAATACTTCGGCAGTGCGGCTAAAACTGCGTGTGGAAGCAAGCGTCCAAAATGTTTTAAGTTGGCGAATTTCCATTGAGACAACACCTCTTAATTCAAAAAAATTGAACATTATGTTCAAAAACGTTTCGTTGATTTGATGGTAACAGTACCGTAAAGTAAAAATCAAGCTTCAACACCAAATCTTGTATAACGAAGGAGAATCACATATGAAAGATTACGAAATTTATTCACTGGGAGATTTCATGCTACAATCGGGCCAAAAGTTGCCTCAAACCTTTCTTGCCTATAAAACCTATGGAACTTTAAATTCCACCAAGTCAAATGTAATTGTCTACCCTACCTGGTTTGCTGGTCAGCACACTGATAATGAGTGGTTGATTGGACCTGGTAAAGCTCTCGATCCAGACAAATACTTTATTATTGTGCCTAATATGTTGGGGAATGGTCTTTCTTCCTCCCCAAGTAACACACCAGCCCCTTTTGACAAAGCTAATTTCCCGCTCACTACGATTTATGATAATGTTCAGCTACAACATCGGCTTATAACCGAGAAATTTGGTATTAAGAAAATTGCTCTAGTCGTTGGCTGGTCGCTCGGAGCGCTGCAAACCTTTCAATGGGGCTCAAGTTATCCTGAGATGGTCGAGCGGATTGCACCTTTTGGTGGAACTGCAAAGACAAGACCACATGCACAGGTTGTTTTTGAAGGACTTATCGCAGCATTGCAAGCTGACTCCAATTGGAAGGAAGGCTTCTATACACATCAGCCTGTAGCAGGACTCGCCGCGATGGGACGAGCCTATGCTCCTTGGGGATTTTCTCAAGCTTATTATTTGGAGAAACTCTATCAGATAGAGGGATACTCGACGTTAAAGGCATATCTGGAAGACTATTGGGATCAAGTGTTCCTTTCCTTTGACGCTAACGACTTAATTGCTATGCTCCGCACAGGCATCAGCGGGGATATTAGTGCCAATCCTCAAGACAACAAAAATTTTGAACAGGCTTTAAACAAGATTACAGCTCATGCCCTTGTTATGCCAGGATCGACTGATTTGTTTTTTCCTCCTGAGGATAATGCATATGAGGTGAAATATATGTCTAATGCTGTTTTTCGGTCAATCGAATCCAAGTGGGGACATTGCTTTGGGATTGGACAAAGTGAACAGGATTCTCTCGTGATAGACAGCCATCTAAAACAATTTTTGAAGTCAGCTAGAGCTGAGAATTAGATAATAGATCGATCCATAGTGAATCTCGGCTGGTCGGACTCTTCATTGTTTTGCTGGCGCCCCAGCTATCAGTCCGGTTATTTACTTACCATAATAAAGTAAGATTTTAATCAATGGGGGTTTTCTTCATCTCCTATTGATTATTGTCTCCACCAATCGGGACGGTTTTAATCTCCCACCTAACTTCTTTGCTTTCACCGAATTTTAGGTGGGAGTCTTGTACCTGACGTTACACTTTCGGTACAGATAAATTACTGCCAGTTAACGCTCAAAGTAAAATAAAGAGCGTTTTAAAAAACACGCTCCATTGAATTCTATTTATTAGTTTTAATAATTGCTAAAAAACTTCAACTATAGATCTATACCGACTTCAACAGTTATTAAATAGCTAGAGACTAAAGTACACTGGTGATCTATTTTTACATCAATTTATTCATGAAGTAATTTCCGGATGATCACCAATGGTTTGTCTATTAACTTATATGGCTGATGTTTTAAATTAGATCGACAATCTGAGGTTGTCTGTGGATTGTAACTATTAATTTGAGGCTAAAATAAACAAATATATCTTCAACGAGAACATAAAGAAGATATTTCAGATTTTAAAAATGAATTCCAAAAATCCTTTATTCTTCAAATGATAGATTTGTCGGTTCCTCTAAAAGATTGTTCTCAAAACTAATATGGGTTGTAGGGGTATCGCTATTAACTACCTCAAAACTAAGTCCATCCAGCCAAACTTCTCCTTTTCCTGTTAGTAAAATACCGAACGATATTATTGCACTGTTTTCTGGAACATCAAGAACTATAGAATATCGATTCCAATTATTTGTACCAATTATTGGCCTATCACTCATATTATCGAACTGCAGGATATCCTCCGATGCATTATCTACTCGCATCCAAAGTCCTGAAAATTGTTTTACATTATTAGTTTTAATAAACCCAGAGAGCTTAATTCTCTTACCTCTAAATTCATTAGCCTTGAATTGTTGCATCATTGTTGCAAATTCATCTGGAGCGTGAACAGTTTTTGATTTTAAATATCCCGATGCTTTTCCTTGATGTACATTTTTCTCATCGATTCCTATTTCATAATTATAAGGATGACTCCCACTAATAAACCAACCTTTAATTTTCTCTTCCACTATTGATTCCTCCCTATGTCTTCTCATAGTTCTCATTACTTTTCTGTATTGCCCTGGTGGCAAATAGTACAATTTTTTGAATGCACGTGTAAAAGTTTCTTGTGACTCAAATTGATAATAGAATGCGATATCAATAATTCTTTCATCAGTATTAAGAAGTACACTTGCAGCATTTGCAAGTCGCCTCATTCGGATATATTCTGTGACAGACATTCCAACAGAGGTTTGAAAAACCCTGTGAAAATGATATCTTGAAAATCCTGTCACTGCATCAATATCATTGGCGGAAATTTGCTCATGTAAATGAGATTCAATCCAGTTTATTGTTTTTTGAATTGTCCATTCATATTTCAACGGTATTTCACCTCCTCTTCATTTATAATCATAACGAATAAGAATTCATAATTTTTGACTTTTTTGCGATATTCTTGAAAACCAGAGATACTTTAACAAACATCTTCAATTAAATCGATTTACTACACTCAATCCAAGTGTAAAAGAATATAAGTGGCTATTTTGCTCCTTTTACAATTTCACTAAATGCTAATACTTGCTAAAAGATCTCACGGTGCCTTACCATAGTTAAGCAATGATATGTGACAGTATCCATTACTCTTACACAATCTTGAAATTATCTTTACTTTAGGAGTGGTAGAATTGGCACGTGTTTTATTTATTAATGGTGGCTCAGAAGGACATATCAATCCAACTATAGGCGTTGTGCAGGAGCTAATTTCGCGAGGAGAAGAGGTCGTATTCTTTACAATAGAAGCTTTTCGAGAAAGTATTGAGAAGACGGGAGCGACAGTGCACACATTTGACGGTCAAAAATTTATTAAAGCCTTTATCTCAGGTGGAAGAAATCATTTACTTGAAAGAGTCAACGGTCTTTTACTTACTGCAGATATCGTCATACCTAGCGTTCTTGAACAGATTAAAGGAGAGCATTTTGATTACATCATCCACGATTCAATGTTTGGATGTGGCCATTTAATTGCCAAAATCCTTAAGCTTCCTGCAATCAATTCATGTACATCTTTTGCTGAAACTAAACAATCATTTGATAGAACATTAGAACATCTTTCAAAAAATGTCCCAACCGAAGTTTTGACAAAGATAAATGATGATTTTCAACACCTAACAGCAAAAATTAAAGAAAAATATGGTGTTGAAATCAATTCTCCATATGAAGTTTTTTGTAATCCCGCACCGCTTACAATCGTTTATACAACTAGGGAATTTCAACCTTTTGGAGAAGCATTTGACCAATCATATAAGTTTGTTGGCCCTTCCATTTCTTCACGTTTAACGAGAGAAGACTTCGACCTTACTGCAATCAAAGGAAAAAGCCTCATTTACATTTCACTCGGTACTGTCTTAAATCAAGCCGTTGATTTCTATAAGCTTTGTATTAAGGCATTTTGGGATACTGAGCATACTGTTGTCATGTCTATCGGAGGACAAACTCAACTTGATGAATTAGGAGAGATACCCGAAAACTTCATTGTAAAAAACTATGTTCCACAAACCGAATTACTAAAACACACAAAATTATTTATCACGCATGGTGGCATGAACAGTACAAATGAAGCTCTCTATAACGGGGTTCCGCTAATCTTACTTCCACTAAGTGCAGATCAACCGATAATTGCTGAGCAAGTTACCAATATCGGAGGAGGTATTCAATTACAAATGCAAACTTTGACGGCAAATCAATTAAATGAAGCTGCCAATCAAGTGTTAAACAACCCTTCCATCCATAAGGCTGTTGCAAATATTAAAGAATCCTTCCAAAAATCAGGTGGATATCAAAAAGCTGTAGACGAGATTTTCAAATTTAAAAGTCAATACGGTATATAAAAACTTAATTTTTATGTAGATCAAAAAAGCTGGGTCAACATCCCAGCTTTTTGCAAGTACTTTGATAAAAGACCAGCGACGAACCACATACCATTTGTTAATGTAATCGATCATCAAACATTAATTGTATTTGAATTCCAAACGGGTCTTCAATAATTCCGTATGCTTTACTAAAAATATTACTTGATAACGGAACAATGATTCTTACTCTCTCATCTGTCGTCAAACTCTTGTAAAAACGTTGGATTTCTTCTAAGTCAGCACTTTGAATACACAATGAAGTGTTGTTCCCAACTACATATTTTTCTGTTACATCCATCGTATTCTCTGCCATCATTATCTTAGTTTTTCCGATCGCTAAGACGGAATGCGTAATATAATCTTTATTCTCCTCAGTAATCTGCAGCGAGCTGTCACGTTTCGCCAAATCTTCATAAGTAACGAGTAACAATTCCTCTGCGTTTAAGTGTTTTTTGTAAAAATCGATTGCCTCCTTTGCTTTTCCTTTCATAGATAAGAATATAGCGACTTCTAATGTTGAACTCATGGTATCAATCTCCTTTAATAAAATGACTAAGGTAAATATCTTTTCAATTGATATTGCCTTGACCTTATTTTAAGATGTAATGGTATCAAAACATGACACCTTTATCTTCATTTAGCTGAATCCCTCTACCTCTGGTGGTTCCTTTTCACCCACCTACTGAAATAGAGAAACTCAGTCTAAGAACGCCACGCCCTTTGGCAATTTATCTGTGCGAAAGCGAAGCGACAGCAACAGGTTTTCTTTCTGTGCGAAAGCGAAGCGACAGCAACAACACATGACTGAAGTGACCAACGTCATACAACAATTACGCCAAAGCGAAATTGATAAGGAGATTTCTATGAAAAAATCAGAAAGATTAAATGACATGATTAGATACTTAAACAGTCATGAGTACTTTAATTTAAGTGACCTAATGACTACATACAATATTTCCAAAAGTACGGCTCTGCGTGATATAAGTTCATTAGAACAATTAGGTATGCCTATTTTTGCTGAGCATGGCAGGCATGGACGGTATGGCATCTTAAAAAATAGATTGTTATCCCCTATTATTTTCACAATTGACGAAGTATATGCTCTGTACTTTGCCATGCTGACGCTAGAATCTTATGAATCAACCCCATTCCATTTAAGCGTTCATAAACTTAATGAAAAGTTCGAAAACTGTCTGTCTAACAATCAAATACAGCAAATTCACAAAATGAAAAAAGTTCTACAATTTGAAGTAAATCAACATAATAATGTTAGCCGTTTTTTAGATAAAATTTTAAAAAGCATTCTAAATGAAAACAGTTGTAGAATTCAATATTTAAAAATTAACGAACAAAAAAGTTATCATGTTCAATTTTTCAAAATATCTGCTAGGTTTGGTCAATGGTATGCTACTGGAATAGAGTTCAAGACGAACAAATATAGAGTTTTCCGATGTGATAGAATCACATTTATTGAAGAGCAGGATATGAACCCTCACTTTTCTATTGATGAACTTCTTAGTCGTTCATTAGCAATTTATCAATCCAAGGAGAGCATTGACTTTGAGGTAGAGGTTTTAGCACAAGCAAAGGACATTTTTGATAAAGAACATTATCCTTCTATGAAATTAGAAATTGGTCATAAAACAGTCATTAAGGGATTTTATAATCCTGGAGAAGAGGAATTTATTGCTAACTATTTCATGAGGTACGGTAATAGTGTTCTATCAGTGTCGCCTGAATCATTAAAACAAATTATTCAGGATAAAGTAGAGAACCTTTTTAATCACTATCAAAAATTATAATTTTGAGGTTGCCAAATAAATAATATTGCTCAGACAAAAAAGGAGAGAAACGAAATCGCTTTTCTCCCTTTTTTATAAAGTCCAGCTATGCTTCACCATCATCTGTCTTTAACCAATTCACAATGGTTACTATCGGAAATGTGATGAATGCTGTTAGAATTGCTACTATAGGTGCAACGCTAATCGTTTGTGCAACATACATCAAATACATAATTGGCGCTAGTAATAGAATACTTGGAACTGTCCATCCACAAACTACCACATAATGGTATACACCCTTCGCCCATTTCGCTTTTAATATGATTGGTAGAATCAACAGCAGACTGATAATCGCCGGGATTGTAAATGCGTAACTAATACCTTTAAATGTAAAACTAGTCACAACAGCTAATAAAATCCATAATAACTGCGTACTCATCACTAAATTCGCGAGACCACATTTTTTCGAAATCCACTTCGCAAAGAAAAAACAGAGCACAATCGCGAATATGATCATCAACGTAAACATCGTAGAATCATAAGCACCAAACATAACCATATTAAATTCATCTATTTCACCGATTAATACAATTGTTGAAAGACGAATTAAAAGGAAGTAGAAGATAAAAATAGCAACAAGACTACCCAATATCGCTAACAAACTTAAAGCAAATCTTTTAAATTGTATTACTTGCTTTTTAAAGTTGAAGTAGAATATTACGGCTGTTAAGGCAAGTAAAACAATCATCAATGGAATAACTACCTTTTCGGAATACACGACTAAAGTCTTTTTCATTAATGGGAAGTAAATTGCATCACTTTTACTTTCCTCTATGGCATGAAACTCTTTTGCATCCATCATCATAAACTTTTTCACTAAAGGAAGAACATAGCTTCCAAAGTGACGAATTGTTGCCTCATCACTATTTTCCACACGATCTATCTCCGCATGATATGCCTCTAATCCATTCATATTCGCAAAATTATAGCCTAATTTTTTTGTCACTTTTAATTCGCTAAAATCTGTATCGTTCGGCATCCTTTTGTACATTTCAGAAGCAAATGAGTAAGCTACAGGGTATGGAACGGTCTCTTTATACAATTGAACTAGCTTTAGATCATTTGAACTCGTTTCAAACAAAATTGGTACCCCCGTATTGCCTCTTGCTTCGAAATTTAACATGACGCCTACTTTATTCAAAACATCCGTTCGATCCTTAAACGCACTCGCTCCAAGTAAACCTTGCTCCTCACCGTCTGTTAAAACAAAATAGACTGTGTTTTTAGGTGCCGACATTTGTTTTAATGCTCTTGCTGTCTCCATTATTGTGACAACGCCGTAACCATCATCTGACGCTCCAGGAGCATCTGTGACAGAATCATAATGAGCTGTTAATAAAATCGCATTGTCATCTCCTGATGTCCCCGGGATTTTAGCAATAATATTTTCAACAGTCCCCTCGCTTTTATCTGCAGCATACTTTCCACCTCTAATATTCTTAACTGGCTTCGATTGAATTTCAACAGGTATATCGAGATTTTGAAAATGTTTGACAATATAATCCCTGACCTTTCTATTTGCAGGAGAGCCCATTGGATGCGGTTCTTTTGCTACGTCTTTTAAATAATCCAGGGCTCGATCTGATGAAAAATCCTTGCCTGTTTCCCCTATTTCTTCTGTAGAGGGACTTAAAAATTGACTAAAGCTTATTAATAGCGTTAACAATCCTAGTAATATCGAAAAAATAAGCAATTTTCTATATTTCATCTAATCCGCTCCTTATTCTCTACTTACATTAAACTGATTTTCATAGCTACTTATACATATCATATGTTTTGTATTTTAATTCCTTGCTTATCATCCAATTTCACTCTTATAGGCAATTGATTTACCGAATAAAACTAAACAATCGGTCAACTCTTGTTAAGAAAATCTTCATAAATACCCTCATTAATTATTAATATTTTCCATTTACAATAATGAAGGACGACATTCAAAAAATCATTGCTTGTTCTTTCAATACATTACATACACCCTTCAATTTAAGATTGTTTGAATTTCATCAAAAATAAAATAGTTTGGAGAGTATTATCTTGGGAATCGCAGAAATCATTAATAACATTCGGTATTTTGGTGCGCCAGTATTAATTGTTATTGGAATAGAGTTCTTACTTATTGCACTATATTATTTCTTTTATTATAGAAAACAACAATCAGATCGTAAAAAACAGATGCATCATTTGAAGAAGCTTCTGCTTTGGGCAATCTTCATAGGATATACTGTTTTTGTGTTTGAGTTAACTATAATTGGCCGTGGTACTTCACATCACTTGCAGATGAATCTTCATCCGTTCAGTGGTTATATCGAGGCGTGGAAAAAATACTCTTTACGCGATCTTCAAAATTGTATTTTTAATATTTTAATGTTTGTTCCACTAGGAATGATGTTGCCCTTAATTAACTCAAAATTTAAAGGGTTTAAGTGGATTCTTCTTGTAGTTGTAAGTGCTACAGTATCTATTGAAACGTATCAGACACTAACTGGAGCTGGGATTTTTGAGGTTGATGATATAATTAACAACTCAATCGGTGGTATTATTGGATACCAGTTATACAGACTAGTATCTTCTATTACCCATAACAAAAAAGTAAAGATAAAAAGTCTAGTTGGAAACCTTGCAATACCTCTCATGATGGGTTTGATTTTTGTTGGTATGAATATTGTTTACGCCCAAGAGGAGTTTGGCCTTCTAGCAATAAACTCCTATACAAAATCGAATATGTCCGGTGTTCATTTATCAACTTCATTGGAATTAAGCTCAACTACAACAGTTGCCCCGGTATATAAGAAAATCATTAATAATGATGGAGTAGAAGCTCTGTTGCAACAGAAGCTGGGATTATCAGAGTTAAGTGCACAAGTTTTAAATGGTTATCGTGAGATTCTATTAAAAGACAAAGCAGGAGTCCAATACACGTTGTCTATATTTTCAGAGGGAAATTGGTCGTTAACAGCGAACAATTATACGTCAGAGCAGACTGTATCTGCTAGGCAAGAGCCAATGTTTGAAAAGGCACAGGCAATCGTAGAAAAACTTTCCATATTACCTCAAGAGGCTGAATGTACTGAAATGGAGAGTGGAGAGTTTGAATGGAACCTTCCAGATAATCTTGATTTAAAAAGCGATTATTGGCGTGGAGATATAAGTCTTGGTCTTAAAGAAGATGGCAGTGTTTATTCATTATCGTATAACCTTAATAAAAATGAATTTATCCGGGAAGTGAACATATTGTCTCCTGCAGAGGTGTATGAACGAATAGAGAAAGGAAAATTTCCTCAAATACAATATAATGCATTGGTCAAGGAAGAAGATCTAGTTATAACAAAAGGTGACCAAATTGCAATAGAATCTATTGAGCTTTCGTATATGTATGACACAAAAGGTTTCTATCAGCCAATATACAGGGTTTCCGGAACGTTTAATGGGGATTCTTGGTTTACCTTAATACAAGCAAGAAGATAGTAACTCTGTACGGCATTTCACGTTCCCACAATTATTATGAATAGCATAGGCTCTTAATGAATTGAACTCTTGGGCTTTTAAACTATGATAGATTTGCAATGTTGGCTGTTTGTAATTTTATTTGCTGCAGCTATTCCAGTAAATGTACCTGTAAAAAAGCACAATTAATATCAAAACCCCTTTTCATTCTTCATTATAATTAAATTAGGAGTGATACATGATGAACAACATGATTCAAGATATGATTGATTGGATTGAAGAGCATCTATTTGAAGGGTTTTCCCTGACGAAACTAAGTGAAGCAATGGGCTATTCTTCTTACTATTGTTCTTTTAAATTTCATCAAATAACGGGCATTAGCCTCAAACGATATATGACCATTAGAAAAACCTATCTTTCTTCAATCAGTCTTAGCGAAACAGACGAAAGGATCATTGAAATAGCGATCAAACATGGCTACTCGTCCCAAGAAGCATTTTCCCGAGCTTTCAAGGAGATCTTTGGAGTTAGTCCCAATGCCTTTCGTTCATGTCCTGAACCATTGCAAACATATGTAAAACTCAATATGAGTGAAGCGAGGGGTTATTATATGGACATTTCAAAAAAATTAAAAATTGAAGATTTACAAAAGCATGTGGATGAACATTTTGATCACGAAGTATTGAACATTTTAAATGGACAAATGATGTTTGAAGAATTCAGTTCTCAACAATTAATGGGAAAAAGTGATTACGCACCTTTTAATGAAGCGATGTGTATACACGACACCGTTGAAACCATTTTTAGCGAATCATTCAAACAGATTCGAGCGACAGGACATCAAGTCTCACTAGCTGAATATGAATCAATTACAGTAGAACCACTTGAAAAAACCTTATTTTCAAAAAAATATCAATGTATCGTTCTCTGGTTTGGTGAAGATATGTTCTGTCAGATGAATTTAATAACAATATTAGCTTATTTAGAACAAATATCATTTAAAGGAACTATTTATTATCATGCGGTGAGAGAGCAAACATATGATGTGAAAGAAACTGAAATAACATTAGGCAGCTATTATGATATATATGAAGCAGTGTTATTAGACCACCGTATGCCAGATGTAGAGTTGATGCCTGTTATGTATCAAGGAATCAAATTGTATTTAGAACTTCTTCAAAATGACAATGAAATTACTAAATATATTCAAGCACATCAACATCTATCTCAAAATGAAATCGTTCGAAACCTACTGCATCTCTTCCCTCAATACGGTTTAGGGGATTCTCAATATTTTGCATTAATCCAGGCAACAATTAAATGAGTGAAAAAGTGTGGTGAAAAGTTGCAACATAACTTTTTACCACATCTTACTATCCTTCTGGAAAGAAAGCGTTCCTGCAAATTCTGTAAACCTGAAATAGCAATTCCACTACAATATTAATTTGTAATTTTTCTCATAACCCATTCAATGGGTCCTAGTTTATATTTTCTTCTCCACAAAACAGAAAATAAAATACTTACTACGAAAAACAATGTTGTAAATAATAATGAAAATGCTAACGTTTGGTTTTCTAACCTATTTACTAAGGCCAATATGCCAACACCGATGAATACATGGCTTACATAATGCGTTAATGTTAATTGTCCTGTTTGAATTAGTGATTTTATCAACCATTGTCCAGCAAACTTTTCTACGATATAAATAGAAACAACGATGACAATTATCGCTGAGGCGGAATTTGATAACATATAAAATATGTTTGGTGGAATTGGTCCAGTTTGAAACAAGAATGCGGCACTGTTACCATCTAATACCGACATAGATAATCGCATCAAGACTTTTGAGAGTACCTCTATCGTTATGAGTAAAAATAAAGAAAAATACAACATTTTGTTTCTTACAGATTTTTTCGATAAGTCTAGTCTGCCAATGATCATTCCAAGTAAAAAGAAACATAGCCAAGGGAATACTGGATGATACCCATTAAAGAAAAGATTTCTGATAAAACCTTCTATTGTCCAAAAATCAAGATATTGCATAAAAGGTTGTTCAGGATGCCAACCTTTCAAATAATTCATGGTCACTTGGAAGATTTGCGAGGTAATTAAAAAAAGACTAGCTATAATGATCATGAACTTTGTAGAAGCTAGGATAAGAAATGATGCAATCAACATATAAACTCCATAATAATGGAGAATATCCCCAGTCCAATCTGCCACATATAAACATATTCCTAGAACAAAAAGAAAAGCGGAACGTTTCCATAATTTCACTTTAATTGTTGGAAGGTCACCGCCATTTCTAGCTTTTCTTGTCATCAAAGCAACTCCGATACCTGCCAGCGTAACAAAAGTGGCAGACGCTCTTCCTTCAAAAAGACCAGTAAACCATATAAGCCACTCTGGCCCATTTCCTACCGCTCCCATAATAATTTTAAAGTTTACTATCAACATTCCAAACATAGCCAAGGCTCGAGCAAAATCTAACCCTTCAATTCGCTTAGACTGCAACTGTTTGATCATAAATGTTCCTCCTTAAGTACACGATTGGGACGCCCTTTTATAGATATTGCAGACTTTTTATATCTATTAAAATACTGATGAAACCATTGTTTATCAGAAACCTATGCTTTTTTGGCGGACCCTGCTTAATACATCATAACTATAAACTATAGGGTTGACCTAATGTCAAACCAACTTTGTTTTTTCCAACTCTGCACAATTAGTCATTAGTAGAAGCTAAAACCCACACGACGTAAATCCGTTAGACTTATCACATGAAATTAATTTTTCTTTCATTATCAGTGATACTGTTTGAGGTTTTATCTTAGGTTAATTGTTTGACATTAGGCTAGTCCTAGAGTTTATATTTATCTAGAGAAGAGGGATATTATGGATGAAACAATTACAATAAATCAATTGGCCAAAATATTTGATATTAGTCATCATCAAATACGATATTACGAAGAAAAAGGGCTCTTATTTCCATCCTACACGGATAATAATAGATATCGAAAATATTCTCTTAAGGAAATTTATCAACTTGCTCAAATTTTAATGTTGAGAGACTTAAATCTTTCAATCGCACAAATTAAAGATGTTGTAACGACATATAAAAAAAATGATTATTTGAGTTTATTAAGCGAGAAATCAAAAGAACTTTCAGACGAAATAAACAAACTACAAAAAATTAAAAGGGCCATTGATAACCATTATGTAAATATTACAAACAAAAAAGTAAGTTCAACAAAATACTTAAAAACAAATCATTTAGAAAAAATAATTACTTTAAATTCAAATGAAACTTTATCAGCCAAAGATATTTTTAAGTTACAATTATCAACACAATTTTTTTATAATGATATTATTTATGTTTTCGAGGAAGATGAATATCATATGTGTTTAAAAACAGAACATAAAGCTGATTTCATCATGAATGAAGGTAAATATAGTTCTATATTTATTTTTGGTGAAAATGATGATGAATTTGAGAAACAAATATTATCCATTATCGACAAGAAAAATGGCCCTATCTATGTAATGGAGCTCTCAAGCGGTATTTTTACAAATAGTAATATTCTTGAGTTAGAAATTTTAATTCCCGAAAAAAGTGATAAAAATTAAAGTTCATATCGATCAGACTGATCTGAACAAAAACCAAAGGAATAATTAAGCTCACATTTTGAACAGAATTGTTCATAATGTGAGCCTTATTTTATACTGAATTATACATTCATGTCCGTAATCGCAGGAATATTTATTTCCTTCACACATGAAACTGGTGATAGATTAATAATACATTGGACAATGGCTACAATATCTTGTACAGGAATACGTGTACCTTCATACAGCTTAATTGCCTTTTCAGCCCCTTCTTCAAAAGGTACATCAGCAGCAAGTTCTCCTGGATTAATACACGTTACCGTGATCTTATCTTTTCTCACATGCTCACGCAAAGCATTTGTAATACCTCGTAAGCCAAATTTAGATGTAACAAACGAAACTTGCGCATTATTCGCATGATCTAAACCTGCAGTTGAACCAATTAAAACAATTTTTCCGCTTTTCGCCTGTCTTAAGTTAGGTAACAGCGCCTGGATATATGTAATTGTCGAAGTTAAATTAATATTAATTAAATTTGCAATATCCATAACTTCATCGTTATCAAACGTATAGTCATCTTCAAAACCACGTTTTTCCCATACTCCAACATTGTAAATTAATACATCAATAACAGCGTCTTTTAAAGCTTCTTTTAAAGTAGGAATATGTTGTTGACTAGATAAATCAATTGTCAGCCATTTCCGAATGACGCCATCATTTAAATCTAAACTACTTGGCCGTGTGCGCGATACCACCCATACTGTGTCCCCTTCTGTTGGTAATCCCTTTACAAATGCATCACCTAATCCTTGGCTTGCTCCAAATATAATAAAGTTCTTACTCATCCAATCACCCCTTCTATATAACTACAACATAAGTATAGTTAATAGAAAAATTAGTAACAACTAAAGTGATTTCTGGGAACACTTATGTGAAGAAAACTTTTTATGCTCGTTCATTTTAAACCTCTTTCACCCAATACTTGGTACAATCGTCACTACGATCTAGGAAACCATATTCAATTAAGTATCTTCTTATGGATACATAATCGCTATAAATAGGCTTTAAAATCTCATTTACTTCCTTTTCGTTATATTTACGCCCTACCTTAAATTTCGTTGTAATGT
>Ga0209025_1001780_pt1 | contig 25627 bp, 30 predicted proteins | sample AraplaMF_Col_mLB_FD_184256 | JGI IMG/M metagenome (GOLD analysis project Ga0209025, IMG submission 184256) | Arabidopsis root microbial communities from the University of North Carolina, USA - plate scrape MF_Col_mLB (SPAdes) (version 2) | ecosystem: Host-associated > Plants > Roots > Endosphere... | reverse complement strand
TACAAATGTAAGTGAAGATAAAGAAACAAACGAAGTAGAGCGTGATTTACCAAAAACGGGAGCGAGTGTCTTCTCTACAATTGGAGCGGGACTTGCGTTTGTTGGAGCAGGCGTGTTTATGTTATTTAGACGAAAAAAAGCAAATAGATAATAACGTTCGCAAATAGAGGAATAAAGAAAAAAGGGATTACCGATAGTGGTAATCCCTTTTTCTTTATATTTCATTTAAGAAACTGAAACAGTTTTTTCTTTTTTCCATGAAAGCCCGAATCCTGTGAATCCAACGATAATTGTAACGATTGGGCAAGCTAAGCAGAAGATTGAGTATGGAACATAATCAATTGTTGGAACGCTTAGTACGTTTGCTAAGAAGACGCCGCTTACGCCCCATGGTACAAGAGGATTAACAACTGTGCCTGCATCTTCTAGTACGCGTGATAAATTACGGCGTTCTAAACCGACTTCATCGTATTTGTTAGCAAATGCTTGTCCTGTTAAAACGATAGATAAGTATTGCTCACCAAGCAAGAAGTTAACTCCAATTGCTGTTGAAGCGGTAGAAATAATTAAACGAGTGCTTGTCTTAACGAAATTAGAAATAATGTTCATAAGCTGAGTAATAATGCCAATTCCTTGTAGTAACCCACCCATAGAAAGAGCAAGGAAAATAAGTGCAATTGACATAAGCATACTTTGTAATCCACCGCGTGATAATAAACTATCAATATCTTTTATGCCTGTCTTAGCAACATAGCCATCTTGCATAATTTTCATCAAATCAGCAAGTGATGTACCCGGCTTGAAAATAAAGAGAATGATAATACCAGCTACAATGCCAGCAAGTAAAGTTGGAACAGCCGGTACTTTTTTGAATGCGCATACGAATAGTAATAGAATCGGAATAAGTGTGACAATTGAAATGATTGTATTCTTTTCTAACGCATTTGTAAAAGTAGAGAAATCAACATTTCCTGAAGAACCACTTCCTAAAATGAAGAAAGCGATAAAGGCAATAATGAAAGCAGGAATTGTTGTCCAAAGCATGTTACGAATATGTTCAAATAGATCCACTCCTGTTACAGCAGGAGCTAAGTTTGTTGTATCCGATAAAGGAGACATCTTATCCCCGAAGAAAGCTCCAGAAACAATTGCACCAGCAATAAGTGCTGGATCGTATCCAAGAGCAGTACCCATTCCCATAAAAGCAAGTCCTACTGTCGCTGCTGTTGTAAATGCGCTGCCAATACTTGTTCCAACAATTGCACAAACAACAAAGACTGTTGGAATGAAAACCTTTGGAGATACAAGCCCGAAGCCGTATACCATTAATGTTGGAATTGTTCCAGCGGCAATCCAAACACTAATTAGAACACCAACAAGTAAAAAGATGAAAATGGATGGAATGCCAGCTGAAATGCTACTTATCATTCCTTTTTCCATAGTAGACCAAGGGATTTTTTTAATAAATCCAAATGCTAATAGTACGATAATGCCAAATAGAATTGGAATGTGTGGTGATGTTCCTAATTGAATAACACTGAAGCCAATGCAGAAAAAGATTAAAAATGTTAAAAGAATAGATTCAATTTTTGAAATCATTGTTTGCTCCTCCTAATAATCTAAAATAGTTCTTTTTTATATAAAATTCGCCAATATTGTATATTTCCTTCTAAAATTTAGAATTTTGTGACAAATTACCGGTAATTGTTTAGCTTCATAAAAAAACGTCCCTGCATATAAATATGCAGGGACGAAAAAAATCGCGGTACCACCCTAGCTTGTGAAAAGAACGTAGCACAAAATAAAGGATCGTATAATATGCACCAACAGAAAATAAAAAACGCCCCTGCAGTATATGCAGGGACGAAAAATCGCGGTACCACCCTAAATTGTGAAACAGTTTCATTTCACCACTCTGTAGAAATAACGGTCCATAACCGTCTTTTACTACTCCCAACGTTTCGTAAAAGAAGCTCAAGGGGGTAATTCATAATTCGCTCTGTACTGGTTCGCACCGACCACCAGCTCTCTGAAATCAAGAAACGAAATACTACTAAATCCTATCATCGCCGATTCATATGATGTTAGTTAAATTTTTATCACACATCTGGATCATATGTCAACATATATGTTAATTATTTTTCAAAAGAAAATAATGTTAGAATATTTTTTTAATTCCTTGTTTGTGCGTTATAATGAAAAAAGAAAGGAGGGGAGTGAATGAAGAAAAAATTATTTCTTTTGACAACCTTACTTGTTCTTGGTGGGGGTGCTGGGATTTATACAGTATTTGCGGCATCACCAGATCAACCGAAATTACAGGTTGAGCAAAAAGTAGAAACAAAGGAATTAGAGAAAGTCAAAGAAGAAAAGAATAGAGAGAAAGCAGCTGATAAATTAGGCGTTTCTCTTGAAGGGAAAACAGAGAAAGAGATTCAAAAAGAGTTAAATACAGCAAGGTTTGAAAAGCGTCATGAGCTGCTTATAGAACATGCAAAGCAACTTGGGATTGATACTGAAGGAAAAAAAGATGAAGAGATTATTTTAGAAATCGGAAAGATTCAACATGGAAAATAAAGCGACTTATCTTATGATAAGTCGTTCTTTTTTAAGAACATTACCAACTGAAAAAATTGACAGCACTTCGTTTTTAATGTTAACTATATTTATATAAAAGTTAACATTAGGGGTGACAATTGTGACTGTGAGTCGTAATACAAGTAAAAAAATCGCTTATACATATGAAGAGTTAGCTGAAAAGAATAAAGCGTATGTGTGGCATCCATTTACACAAATGAAGGATTACTTAGCGGAAGATCCTGTTATTATTGAACGTGGAGAAGGACGTAAATTATACGATGTCAATGGAAATGGTTATTGGGATGGTGTTTCATCGATTTGGCTTAATGTTCATGGACACCAGGTACCTGAATTAGATGATGCAATTCGTGAACAATTAAATCAAGTTGCGCATTCTACTATGCTAGGACTTGCCAATGTACCATCTATTTTACTTGCAGAAAAGATTATTGAAGTTGTTCCAAAAGGTTTGAAAAAAGTATTTTATTCAGATTCTGGTTCTACAGCTGTTGAAATTGCAATCAAGATGGCGTTTCAATATTGGCAGCATAAAGGAAAAATTAAAAAGCAAAAGTTTATTACATTAAAAGAAGCATATCACGGAGATACAATCGGAGCTGTTTCAGTAGGAGCGATTGACTTGTTTCACCAAGTGTACAGTTCGCTCTTATTTGACACGATAAAAATGCCATATCCATATACATACCGTTCTCCTTATGGGGACGACAAAGAACAAATTGTACAAGAACATTTGAAGGAAATGGAAGAGCTATTAAAACAAAAACACGAAGAAGTTGCAGCGATTATTGTAGAACCGTTAATGCAAGGTGCAGGCGGTATGATTACAATGCCAAAAGGGTATTTAAAAGGCCTTCGGGATCTTTGTACAACATATAATGTTTTATTTATTACAGATGAAGTAGCGACAGGGTTTGGTCGTACTGGAAAAATGTTTGCTTGTGAACATGAAAATGTTACACCCGATATTTTAACAGCTGGAAAAGGCTTAACAGGTGGCTATTTACCAGTCGCTATTACTGTGACAACAGATGAAATTTATGATGCTTTTTTAGGTGACTATGAAGAGCAAAAAACATTTTTCCATGGCCATAGTTATACGGGCAATCCATTAGGTTGCGCTGTTGCAATTGCTAATCTAGAACTTTACGAAAAAAACAATCTAATAAATGATGTTGCATATAAAGCAGAATATGTAGGGAAACAGTTGGAAGCACTTTACGAATATAAGCATGTTGGAGATATTCGTCAGTGTGGATTGATGATTGGAATTGAACTTGTGAAAAATAAAGAAACGAAAGAGTCGTTTGAGTGGACGGAGCGAGTAGGCGTAGAAGTGTGTAAAAGGTCAAGAAAGCTAGGAATGATCTTACGCCCACTGGGTAACACAATTGTATTTATGCCACCACTAGCATCTAAGATAGATGAGATTGATGAAATGTTGCACATCTTATATCAAGCAATTGCAGATGTTACGGAGGGAGAATCATGAGTGGCTTTTTTATAACAGCAACGGATACGGAAGTTGGAAAAACAGTTGTTGCAGGTGCATTAGCAGGAGTGCTTAGAAATCGTGGGTATAACATAGGGGTATATAAACCATTGCAAAGTGGACACATCGCTTCTCATCCTGAAGGTGATGCTGCGAGATTGAAAATGGCATCAGGAGTGATGACAGAGACTGATAGTATTTGCCCTTATTCTATTGAAGAACCTCTCGCGCCAAGATTGGCAATGCAGCGAGCAGGAAGAAGTGTGACACTAGCACAAATTACCGCTCATTATAACGAGTTAATGACAGAGTTTGATAGTTTGTTTGTAGAAGGGGCAGGTGGTCTTGCTGTTCCGTATACAGAAGATGCGTTAGTGGTTGATTTTGCAAAGGAACTAAAATTACCACTTATTATTGTCGCGCGTCCAACGTTAGGTACTGTTAATCATACCGTTTTAACGATTTCGTATGCGAAAGCCCATGGTTTAACAGTTGCAGGTGTTATTTTATCCGGCTGTAAGGAATGTGAGAAGGAACGTGTGCAAGAGAATAAAGAAATGATTGAGGAGTTAAGTGGTATTCCAGTTTTGGGCTTACTACCAGAGCTTAGAGAAGGGGTTACGCGTGAAGAACTATTGAGAGCAGCAGAAGAAAATATCGCGATTTTAAATTTAGAGGAGTTTGTCAAACATGGATCAAACGTGGAATCTACACTTTCACTCTAGTTTAAGTCGTTTGAAAGAGAAATCACAATATCGACATGTAGTTATGACTGAGCAAGCTGAAGAAACATGGCTGATTAGGGATGGAAAACGTATGCTGAATTTAGCTTCGAATAACTATCTAGGCTTGGCGGGAGATAGAAGATTAAAAGAAGCATCTATTGTAGCGACAAAGCAATACGGAGTAGGAGCTACGGCGTCACGGCTTGTTGTAGGGAATTATTCACTATATGAAGAGGTAGAACAGAGCGTTTGTGATTGGAAAGAAACCGAAAAAGCAATCATTGTGAACAGTGGATATTCAGCAAATGTAGGGGCACTCTCTTCTTTAGTGAGTCGGCACGATATCGTTTTTAGCGATAAGTTAAATCATGCCAGTATTGTCGATGGAATTATGCTTAGTGGTGCGGAATATAAAAGGTATCGACATAATGATTTGGAACATTTGGAAAGATTGTTGCAAATGGCCCCTGTTGCAAAGAAAAAGTTAATCGTAACAGACACTGTTTTCAGCATGGATGGAGATGTTGCTCATCTAAAAGAATTGATTATGTTGAAAGAAAAATACGGAGCATTATTGATGGTTGATGAAGCGCATGCAGGTGGAATATACGGGAGACATGGTGCTGGTTTAGCTCATGTGGAGCAAGGACTTTCACAGAAAATTGACATTCATATGGGGACATTTAGTAAAGCGCTAGGATGTTATGGAGCATATTTAGCAGGTGATGCAATTTGCATTGATTATATGAAAAACATGATGAGAAGCTTCATTTTCACAACAGCATTACCACCAGGGACGCTCGGTGCAATGAAATGTGCAATTAAAATTGTTAAGGAAGATGAGGGAAGACGGCAGTGTCTCTTAGAAAATGGAGCGTATTTCCGCAATACTTTAGAGGAAGTTGGCTTTAATATTGGCGATAGTTCAACTCATATTGTCCCAGTTATTGTCTCATCGAATGAAGCTGTGATACGTTTTAGCGAAAAATTGCAGGAAGCAGGAATTGCTGCAATTGCTATCAGGCCACCAACTGTTCCGCATAATAGTTCCCGAATTCGATTTGCAGTTACGTCTGAACATACAAAATCTGATTTACAATGGGCTACTCGGCAGATCATTCGAATTGGTAAAGAAGAGGGGGTACTCATATGAAACCGCCTCAGCTTATTTTCATTCCTGGATGGGGGATGGAAAAAAAAGTATGGGATTTATTACTTCCATATTTTCAAGAATATTCTGTTCGATATGTTGAATGGCGTAGTGTAAAAGTGGTTAATGATTTTGCAGATCGTATAGTAGAAGTTGCGGAAGAACAGGATGTAATTTTGATTGGATGGTCACTTGGTGCATTAGCTGCTCTTCAAGCATGTGATAGAGTGCGGACAAAAGGAATGATTTTAATAGGTGGTACGGCAAAGTTTACAGTGGATGAAAATTATGAGAGTGGATGGAGACATGCTTTTGTAGAACGGATGAAAAGAAGTTTGGTAAAGCAAAAGGACGATACATTGAAGCGCTTCTATAAAAGTATGTTTGCCAAACAAGAGCTAAAAGAGAGGGAACAATTTGAAGGCATTACAGAGCATTTTCAAGGTGATTCCATTGAATCTTTACAGATGGGGCTTGATTATTTAATAGAGGTGGATATGAGAAGTCAGCTAAAGTATGTAAAGACACCGATATTACTTCTTCATGGAGAACAGGATGCGATATGTCCACTATCTGCTGCTCGCTATATACAAAAAAATACGAATGGAACGCTTAAAGTAATAAATGGAGCGGGGCATGCACTTTGTGTAACGGATTTTGAATATTGCGTAAATGAAATAATCCAGTTTGTAGAGGGGATACAAAATGATCAACAAAACGTTATTACAAAAACGATTTAATGGGGCAGCAGTATCCTATGATCAATATGCAAATGTACAGAAAAAGATGGCGCAACAATTGCTCTCTATAATGAAAAAACACTACCAAAAGATGTCGTCCATTCGTATTTTAGAACTTGGATGTGGCACAGGGTATTTGACTGAACAATTGGCGGTTTCTTTTCCAAATGCAACAATTACCGCAATTGATTTTGCTGAAAGTATGATTGCTGTTGCGAAAACGAGAAGTTATGTGGAATCTGTGACATTTCGATGTGAAGATATTGAACATCTCACATTAAGCGAGTCATTTGATGTCATTATTTCAAGTGCGACATTTCAATGGTTAAACGATTTGCAAACAACGGTGAACAGTTTATATAGTCGTCATTTATGTGAAGATGGCTTATTGTTATTTTCGACGTTTGGAGAACAGACATTTAGGGAGCTTCATATAGCATTTCAAAGCGCTAAAGAAGAAAGAAATAGACAAAATGCTGCATCTGTTGGACAACGTTTTTTTACGAAAGAACAGCTGCAAGGTTTATGTGAAAGTGTAACAGGGGATGTTCATGTTTCTGAAACATGTTACATAGAGAAGTTTACTGAAGTTCGGGAGTTTCTACAATCCATTCGGAAAGTGGGAGCAACGAATAGTAATGCAGAATCATACTGTCAAATTCCCTCTATCTTTCGAACTATGCTTCGTATATACGAAAGAGATTTCACGGAAGAAGGGGAAATTGTAGCGACGTACCATGTTTTATTTGCGTATATTGAAAAAGAGGGGAAGAGGAAAAATGAAACAAGTACAAACAAAAGTAGATTGGAAACAAATTGCATCTGAAGTAGTAGAGGGTAGAAATATAACAAAAGAAGAAGCGGTAGCAATTTTAGAAGCAAACGACACAGAAGTATTAGAGATTATGAACGCAGCTTATGTCATCCGCCATCATTACTTTGGTAAAAAAGTGAAGTTAAATATGATTATTAATACGAAATCTGGACTATGTCCGGAGGATTGCGGATATTGCTCACAGTCTATCGTTTCAGAAGCGCCAATCGATAAGTATGCATGGTTAACACAAGAAAAAATCGTAGAGGGAGCTCACGAAGCAATTCGCCGTAAAGCAGGTACATACTGCATTGTTGCATCTGGTCGCCGTCCAACGGATAAAGAAGTAAATCATGTTATCGGTGCCGTAAAAGAAATTCGTGAAACAACAGATTTGAAAATTTGCTGCTGCTTAGGATTTTTAAATGAAGATCAAGCAGGGCGCTTAGCAGAAGCAGGTGTTCATCGTTATAATCATAATTTAAATACACATGCAAATAATTATGATAGCATTTGTTCAACACATACGTATGATGATCGCGTAGATACAGTCGAAAAAGCGAAGCAAGCGGGAATTTCTCCATGTTCTGGTGCAATCTTCGGAATGGGTGAAACGAAAGAGCAGCGCGTTGAAATTGCACTTGAATTAAAACGGATAGATGCGGATTCTATTCCATGTAACTTCCTTGTTGCTGTAAAAGGCACACCGCTTGAAGGACAGAAAGAATTAACACCATTAGAATGTTTAAAAACTCTCGCGATGATGCGCTTCGTGAATCCATCAAAAGAAATTCGAATTTCCGGTGGGCGTGAAATTAATTTGCGTTCTGTACAACCACTTGGTTTATTCGCAGCAAATTCAATCTTTGTTGGTGATTATTTAACAACAGAAGGACAAGAGCCAACAGCAGACTGGGGTATGATTGAGGATTTAGGGTTTGAGATTGAGGAGTGTGCGTTGTAAAAATGAGGGAGGAAAGCTCCTTTGTAGACTAGAATAATGAAATAAAAGTTACACAAAACAGCCATTGTTTCATGAAACAATGGCTGTTTTTAATTATAAAAGAAATAGATTATTTTACGGGATTTCATTGTAAATAAAATGTAATAAATTATCTTTAGTCCTTCAGATATGCGGATTTTTAGTGGAAAAATTAATTTCGTGGACGAATTTTCCAACCTGTAATTGTACAAAGTAAAGATGTAATTTACCTTGGGTTGGAGGATTTCACATGCACAAATATATATTAGCTATTATGACGTTTCTTATTTTATTAAAAGCGATAAGTACTGATCCTGTTAAAGCGGCTGAAAATCCAGAGCAGAAAGAAATGCAGCAAAGAATTGAACAGCATTTTCGAACAAAAGCTGAGCATTTTGGTATTGAAACTGAGGGGAAAGACTTAAAAGAGGTGCGGAAAGAAATTCATATTGTAGAGGAAGAAAAAAGGCGAGAAAATGTGTGGAAAACCGCTCAAAATCTTCGTATTAAAACAGAAGGAAAAACAATGGATGAATTGATACAAGATGTGCGGAAAAAAGTAAAAAAATAAAAAGAGGCCGAAGCCTCTTTTTATGCCCATTGTTTGGATAAATGAGCCATTTCAATCGCAGCAACTGCCGATTCATAGCCTTTGTTACCAGCTTTCGTACCAGCCCGTTCAATGGCTTGTTCAATTGTTTCAGTTGTTAATACACCGAAAATAACTGGGATGTCTGTTTGTAATGATAAAGAGGCAACGCCTTTTGCAACTTCATTACAAACATAATCATAATGAGTTGTAGCACCACGAATGACTGTTCCTAGTGTAATGACAGCATCGTATTTGCCGCTACCAGCCATTTTCTTTGCGATTAATGGAATTTCAAATGCACCTGGAACCCATGCGACATCAATATCGTTTTCTTCTACCCCATGGCGCTTCAACCCATCTAATGCGCCTCCTAATAGTTTGCTTGTAATAAATTCATTAAAGCGTCCAACCACAACTCCGACTTTTAATCCTGTACCAACTAAATGACCTTCGAATACCATATTATATCTCTCCCTTTATATATTATAAACTTAGTAAATGACCTAATTTTTCTAATTTTGTTTGTAAATATACTTTATTTTCTTCTTTTGTTGGCATTTGTAACGGTACACGTTCCACAACTTCTAAATCATACCCTTGCAAGCCGGCAATTTTTCTTGGATTATTTGTTAATAAACGCAATTGCTGTAAGCCTAGATCTTTTAAGATTTGAGCACCAATGCCGTAATCGCGAAGATCTGCAGGAAACCCTAATTTTTCATTTGCTTCAACTGTATCTAATCCTTCTTCTTGTAATTTGTATGCACGGAGCTTATTTAACAGCCCAATCCCGCGACCTTCTTGGCGCATATAAAGAAGAACGCCTTTTCCTTCTCGTTCAATTTGAGCGAGGGCGGCATGGAGCTGTGGGCCACAATCGCAACGGCATGAGCCGAAAACATCGCCAGTTAAACATTCAGAATGAACACGAACGAGAACAGGTTCATCAGTAGAGATGTCTCCTTTTACGAGAGCGATATGTTCTTTTTGATCAAGCGAGTTGGAATAACCAATTGCATGAAATGTACCGAAATCTGTTGGTAATGTAATTTCAACTTCCCTTGTTACGAGTGTTTCATGATGGCGGCGATAAGCAATTAAATCTTCAATCGTAATCATTTTTATATCAAATTGTTCTGCAACTTGTACTAAATCAGGAACACGTGCCATCGTACCGTCTTCTTTTATAATTTCACAAATGACCCCTGCTGGTCCCGCACCGCATAATTTTGCTAAATCAACAGCTGCTTCTGTATGGCCAGCGCGGCGCAGTACTCCGCCTTCCTTTGCAATTAAAGGGAAAATATGCCCTGGACGATTAAAATCTGTTCCTTTTGATGTTGGATTTAATAACTCGTGTACAGTTGTCGCGCGTTCGTAAGCACTAATACCTGTTGTTGTAGAAACGTGGTCAATACTTACTGTGAACGCAGTATGATGGGAATCTGTATTATGAGAAACCATAGGTTCTAACTGTAAGCGTTCTGCATATTGCTCTGTAATCGGTACGCAGACAAGACCACGGCCATGTGTAATCATAAAATTAATTGTTTCAGGTGTGATGTTCTCTGCTAAAGCGATGAAATCTCCTTCGTTTTCACGGCTTTCATCATCACATACAATAATGACTTTTCCTTGTTTTAAATCTTCTAGTGCTTCTTCAATACGATGAAACATTGTGCTTCCTCCTTATAGAAATCCGTTTTCTTGTAAAAAGCTCTCTGTAACCGAACTGCTCTGTTTCTTGGGCTTTGAAATGAAACGCTCAATATATTTTCCAATCATGTCACATTCAATATTTACGATGTCTCCAGCTGCTTTTTCCCCAATAATAGATGCACTTACTGTATGCGGAATGAGCGAAATGGTAATGGAAGATTCATCTATATCAAATATCGTTAAGCTTGTGCCATCAACAGCTATCGATCCTTTGTGTAAACAATAACGGAGCAAATCATCTGGAATTTCAATTTTGTAATATATCGCATTATAGTGCTGTTTTTTACTTACAATGGTTCCAATTCCATCAATATGCCCTGTGACGAAATGGCCACCAAAACGCCCGTTTGCAGCCATTGCTCGTTCTAAATTCACTTTAGAACGGGTACCGAGCATACGGAGTGATGTCGCTCGCATTGTTTCCGGCATGGCATCAACAGTAAACGAAGACGCTGTAAAAGAAGTGACGGTTAAACAGATTCCATTTACAGCGATACTGTCTCCTGATCTTACATCTGACAAGATTGTATTTGCGGTAATTGTTAGCCTCATGGCCTCTCCGCTTTGACTTATATTCGAAACAGTTCCAAGCTCTTCTACAATTCCTGTAAACATGCAAGCACCTCATTTCGCACTGTAGCGACGATTTTTATATCATCACCAAGTTGTTTCATCTCTTGAATTTGCAAAGAAATTGCATCTTGTAGCTTGTTAAATCCGGTGCCACCAAACATAGTTGGAGAGGCTTTTCCACCAATTAATTTAGGGCTTATATAAGTTACAATTTCATTAAAACACTTTGCTTCTAAAAAGCTCGCATGCACGGATTGTCCACCTTCAACAAAGAGTGAAAGAATTTGTTTTTCACCAAGAAGGAGGAGGAGATCACGTATTTCAATTTGGCTCGTCTGCATTTGAAGTACAGATACTGCCTGAGATTCGTAGGTGGCTATTTTTTCTTTCTTTACATCTTTTCCAACAATAATCCATGTTTGCGCTATCCCGTCTGTTATGACATGAGAGGATCGCGGCGTTCGTAAATGTGTATCTAAAATAATTCGAATCGGATGCTTGCCTCCGTTTGGAAGACGTGTTGTTAAAGATGGATTATCAGCTATAACAGTATTGACTCCAACAAGGATGGCATCGTGCGTATGACGATATTGATGAACATCTTCGCGAGCTATTTCACCTGTAATCCATCTGCTTTCTCCAGTAGTAGTAGCTATTTTTCCATCTAAACTCATTGCTGTTTTTATTGTTACAAACGGTAGTTTTGTATTCATATAGTGGAAAAAGTAGCGATTTAATGTGATGGCTTCCTCTTCAAGAACACCGGTAGTTACACAAATACCTGCCGCTTGTAAACGTTTTGCGCCGTTACCTGAAACGAGCGGATTGCAATCAAGTGTAGCAATTACTACACGCTTCACTTTTTTTTCAATGAGTAGATCGCAGCACGGCGGAGTTTTTCCAAAATGACTGCACGGCTCTAACGTTATATATACAGTGGATCCATTTGCTTTGTCACCAGCCGTACGAAGAGCATGAACTTCAGCGTGTTCCTCACCTGCGCGCAGATGTGCTCCCATTCCAACGATGTTTCCATCTTTTACAACAACAGCGCCGACCATTGGATTTGGACTTGTTTGCCCTGCAGTGCTTTGTGCTAACTGTAAGGCGATCTTCATATATTCTTGGTCTGTCATTCTTTTCACCTCTCCTAAGAAAAATCAAAAAACCCCAAGGATTAATATCCTTGGGGTTTGGGAGACGTGATTTCTAGAAGTATAGCTCGAATACGAAAGTATAAGAAAGAAACCTAACGATGATTGATATTTTTGCATGAGAAAAAAACCTAGCAAACTATCAATTTTCATACGCTAGTCGTATCTTTTTATTTCAGCATAGAAAAATAGGTATATGAAAGAAAACACATACAGTGATTCAAAACGAATCAGTACACATGTGTACGCCAAAATAAAAGTGTATTCGCTATATAAGAACTAGAAAACATATCCTTCTCCCATCCAGACTATACTGTCGGCCCTAGAATTTCACTAGATCCACCGTTTCCAAGAGTGAAAACGGGTCACGGACTTAGAAGTGTGCACTTCATCACCGCCGGTTGGGAATTTCACCCGACCCCGAAGGATGCTGTTTGCTCACATTATAGCACAAAAAAGAAAAAAGGATAGTAAAAAATATTTGAATGTGAAGAATTGCATGAAAATGAAGGGAGGGATAAAGTTTGTTATACTAGCATGAGAAAGATTTCAGTGCATACATAAATGAGGTGAGGATATGAAATATATTGCAGTAGGAATCGGTGGTGTTATTGGGGCTTTAGCTCGGTATGGATTAGGACAATGGATTGATACTCCTTCAGTCGATTCTTTTCCGCTGGCAACATGGATAGCGAATATGATTGGTAGTTTTTTATTAGCATTTTTAACGATGTATTTATTTCGTATGAAACATGTTTCACAAACGATAATGAGTAGCGTTGGAACAGGAATGCTTGGATCTTTTACTACTTTTTCAACATTTAGCATGGAGACATTAAAATTAATGCAACATGAAGCATTTTTTATGGCATTTTATTATGTAAGTACAAGTATAGTTGGAGGATTGCTTTTGTCTTTATTTGGATTTTATCTTGGGAATACACTATATGAAAAAAGCATGAAGAAAGAAGGAGCGCTATGAATATTTTACTTATAGGAATCGGTGGCTTTTGCGGAGCTGTTGCTAGATTCTCTATTAGTAATGTAATGAAAAAAAAATACGGGAATGTATTCCCGTATGGAACATTATTTGTAAATATAGTTGGATCATTCTTACTGGGTCTGTTGTATGGAGCTAATGTGAGTAATACATGGTTATTATTATGCGGAACAGGGTTTATGGGGGCATTTACGACCTTTTCAACATTTAAGTTTGAATTGGTTCAATTAATACATAAACGTGAGGGACAAAAGGCGTTATTATATTTAGTAATGAGTTATATAATAGGCATTTTTTGTGCGTTTCTAGGTTTTTATATAGGATATTTATAAGAAGCATGCGCAAATCATTTTGCATGCTTCTCGTATTATTATTCCTTTGGTGCTCGAACGACAGACTCAAATTTTCCTTTATGTGAAGCATCACAATAAGGCATATTTTTTGATAAGCCGCAGCGACATAAAGAAAATGCAGGCTTTGCAGGGAAAGCATTCCCTTGTGAGTCGATTAATTCCACATCCCCTGTAATGCGAAATGAACCATTATCATTCACTTTAATTTGAACTTTTGCCAACGTTATCCCTCCCTTCCAAACGCTTATGTTCATCATATAATTACAGGAAGTACTTGACAATAGAAAACTGTACTTTGTATGTAGTGGAAGAGAATGTTATAATAACGTTTATAACTGAAATACAGTAAGGTGACGAAATATGAATAAACAATTACGTACATTACAAAATATTGCAAATGAGCGCACTTGGGCATCGTTTTTAAATGATAATCATCCATATAGCTTACTTCATTGGTCGATTGCAGGTGCGGGACAAGAGCCTAAAGATGTGTGGCTACTTCAAGATGAAGTAACATTTCAAACGACAGAATTTCAAACGCTCGAAGAAGCGGTAAAATGGATCTCTGAAAATATGGAACAAGTTACAGATGTGTTAGGGCAATAAAGTGACAAAAAACAGGCTTATGCAAGCCTGTTTTTTGTTTCTTTCACATATGTTTTTAAGAATTGATCCACTGCAGCTTCATACTCTTGCCGGTTCTCATTATAAGAGCAAGCGTGTGCACCGTGTTCTGCAATAAAGAGCTGTTTATTATTTTCTTTCGCTTCATAAAGTGCTTTTGTCATATCACATAAAATATAGTCATCGTCTTTACTGTGAATAAAAAGAACTGGATTATTTATGTTTTTTACACAATCGATTGGAGAAACTTCTCGTATTGTATAACCGTCCCGTACTTTTAAAAAGGCATTTGCTAATGGTAGTAGCGGCCATTTCGGTAAATGGAATTCGACTTTTAAGCGATGTTGTAGCTGGCCATAAAAGTCAGAGAATGGACAATCTGCAATATAAAAATCAGCACCATCTTCCACCATTCCTGCATATTGAAGGAGTGTCGCAGCCCCCATCGATTCTCCATGAATGCCCAGTATAATATTTGTTCCAAAACGGTCTTTTAGCCAATCAACTACCGTCTTTAAATCATGTTTTTCATAATAGCCATAACTTGTCGTTTTACCACCGGTTTTACCATGGCGACGGTGATCATAAATAAATACGTTATATCCTCTGTTTAAAAATAAATTTGCATATTTGACAGAGTTTATTTTATTTACGGTTACACCGTGACAAAAAATCATAAACCTATTAGAATTGCCTGCAGAAATGTAATACCCGTGAATTTCATATTTAAATTGAGATGGAATACGAACCTCTTCTTTTGGAATGGCATTAAAATCCTCTAAGCGAAAATGTTTTTTTGTTTCACGCTCTAAAATTTCTTCTTCTGTTTTTTTCTTTAAGTACATTACTTTATTCGTAAAGAAAATACCGATACCAATTAAGGCTCCCATTATGGTTAGCAATGCTGTAAAAAAACGTTTCATACCTCATCCTCCACATACCTCTACATATGATACTCTTATATTGTATCATAATGATGTAAAAAGGGGAGAGAGTGAACCATGATTCAAATACAAAAAATTACAGAAGAAATGAGAGGAACAATTGCGCTATTTATGCGTGAAAATTGGGGAAGCACGCTGATGGTTTCACGTGGAAGAGCACATCAGTTAGATCAATTACCCGGTTTTATTGCAATTGAAGATAACAGAATAATAGGAATTATTACATATGAAATAAGAGGAAATGATTGTGAGATTGTTTCATTAGATAGCTTTAAGGAGAAAAAGGGAACTGGAACGAAACTTGTAGAGTATGTAATTGATATTGCCAAAAAACAATGTTGTAAAAAGGTGTGGCTTATTACGACAAACGATAACACGAATGCACTTCGTTTCTATCAGAAACGTGATTTTATCATGACTAACTTATACATAGATGCGGTTAAGGAGGCGAGGAAGATAAAGCGAGAAATTCCTCTCATTGGTTATGACAATATTACGATTTCACATGAAATTCAACTAGAAAAAATGAATATATAAAATCACTCTTTACATATGTTGAAGATGGAAAATGTAAGGAGTAAGAAGTATTCGTGTAACAATTTTCAGAAATATAGAATAATAATATTGACGAATGTCCTACTTTGTTTTAGGTTTGAATTGTAAGCTATTACCATATTAAGGGGTGAAGATGTGGCAACCATACGTGATGTTGCAAAATCGGCCGGTGTTTCAGTCGCAACCGTTTCACGAGTAATTAACGAAAAAGGGTATGTCCATGAGGATACAGTCAAACAAGTAAAACAAGCAATTGAAGAGTTACAGTATAAACCTAATGCTGTAGCGAAGGCATTATTTAAAAAATCTTCGACAATGATTGCTATATTAGTATCAAATTTAGAAAATCCATCATATATAACATTGCTTCGTTCGGTAGAAGAGGCTGTATATAAAGAGGGATATCAAATTGTTATTTGTAACATAGGAAATAAGAGTGATTATATAGATATACTAATGCAAAATAATATTGCTGGTGTTATTATGACGAACGACATATTCAAGCGGCTGAATAATATTTCCATTCCGTTTGTCATACTTGATGAAGCAGGAGAGCTTTCTACATATTACGAAAGTGCTAGAAAGGCAGTTGTTTTGTTAAAAGAAAAAGGTTGTCATTTTCTTGCTTATATGGGAGAAGAGGTAGAAGATGAGACAATGGAAGAACATGTATCTGGATTTTTAGATGCAGTTTGGGAAGAGGGTCTTGCTTATCGAAAAGAAAGAATAGAGGGACCTGAAGAAAAACAAATTATTGAATTGTTACGAAAGTATCCATATATTGATGGTATTGTGGCTTCTAGTGATGCTGTTGCAATTGCAGTCGTCCGTGCAGCAAGCTATCTTGGTATTCATATACCTGAGCGTTTGCAGGTTGTTGGTTTTAAAGGAAGTTTACAAGGTGAATGGGTTATGCCATCTTTGACAACGATTGGAAGGTCTTTTGAAAAACAAGGAGTACTAGCTGTTCAAAGCTTAGTAGGAAAAATAAAGAAGAAACAAGTAAAACATGAGGAAGTGCAGGAAGAAGAGTTTCTATTAATTGAACGAGAATCGACAAAGTAAAAGGTGCGTCCAAGTAAAACGCACCTTTTTTTATAATGTAACTGCAGCAATAAAACCGAATATAAGTAACGGGATATTGTAGTGAAGAAAAGTAGGGACACACGTATCCCATATATGATGATGCCTGCCATCAGCATTTAAACCTGAGGTAGGTCCTAACGTACTATCCGATGCTGGAGAACCAGCATCACCTAATGCGCCAGCTGTACCGATAATAGCAATGGTGGCCATCGGGCTAAAGCCAAGTTGGATACATAGCGGAACGAAGATAGTTGTTAAAATCGGAATGGTAGAAAAGGAAGAACCGATTCCCATTGTAACAAGCAGACCGATAATAAGCATAAGGAAGGCAGCAAGTGGCTTACTGTTCCCAATTAAATCAGCACTTGTTTGAACAAGCGATTCAACATGTCCTGTTTTTCGAAGAACTGCTCCGAATCCTGCTGCAGAAATCATAACAAAACCTATAAATGACATCATTCGCATACCACTAGTTAAAATGGCATCAGCTTCTTTTAAAGGAAGACTGCCACTAATGGATAATACTATGATACCTGCTAATGCACCAAAAATCATTGATTCTGTTGCTAGTTGTACACTTAGTGTTGCGACAATAGACAATAACCCAAAAGAAATGCTTCTTTTCGTATAAGGTACAATTTCATCAGATGGAGTATGAATGGTTTCAGTATGATAGGTTCGTGGTTTACGATATGAAATAAAAACAGCGATACATAGACCAATAATCATTCCTATTGCCGGAATGGTCATGGCTTTTGGAATGAGTGCTACATCAAATGTAAGACCGCTTTGCTGTGCATTTGTTTGTAATACATCGTGATAAATTTTTCCAAATCCAGTTGGAATCCACATGTAAGGAGTGATTAATCCGAATGTAATAAGACATGCAACAAGCCGACGGTCCACTTCTAATTCATTTAAGACTTTTAAGAGTGCTGGAATTAAAATGGGGATAAAAGCAATATGGACCGGAATAATATTTTGTGAAAAACAAGCCATTGCTAAAATGATAAATAAAATGAGCATTTTTGAATATGTTTGTTTTTTCGTGTCTTTTTCGTTGCTGATTAAGTTCAGTGCAGTATGGATCATAGCATCGGGAAGACCTGTTTTGGAAAGAGAAATAGCAAATCCTCCGAGCATGGCATAACTTAAAGCGATTGGAGCACTGTTTCCAAGACCTATGGTAAAAGTATTGATTGTTTCTGAAATTCCAAGACCACCAATTAGTCCACCTGTTAAAGCACCGACGATAATAGCGACAATGACCTGGACACGTAATAAACTAAGCAGCAACATCACTGCAACTGCGACGAGTACAGCATTCATAATAAATGTAATCTCCCTGATCTTTTTCTGTTTCTGCAACTTATCTTAGGTAGGTATAGGTACTAACAGAGTAAAGTTGCGACATGTAATTATAAAGTGTTTTTTGTGAAATGTAAAAGGTATACCGATTACTGGTGTGGAAAAGATAGCTCTTGTTTGATAGAACATAAAGATTTTGCAAAAAGTTCAGGTTCTTCTAAATTTGGTGAATGAGCAGAGTTTGGGAACCAAATCATTTTTTTGATGGGTGCTTGAATCATGTCGCAATATTGTTGAACGAGTGCATAAGGCGTTTGATAGTCGAAACGACCAGAACAGAAATAAATAGGTACAGAAAGCTTTGAAATTGTAGAAAAGAAATCTATTGTGAGCATTTCTTCCCATAACGTCCCAGATTTCATATTTCCAGCGAGAAATTTTATCCAATCTAACCATGTATATTCTGAAGAGAATAGCCCTTTTCGAATGAAGGAAAATGAAGTCCCATTTTGCACGGATCCTCCAAATGTACCAAGCCATTTTCTTTGAATAATCAAGCGCCGCATATCTAGAAAAGGAGGTTTTCCAAGTTTTGAAAGTGAAGTCAATGCCCGCTCGTGCCCATGTTTTTTTGCAGAATGAATTAAGTGTCGATAGAGTAATTCTTCGTTTTGTTTCATATGTACAATCTGACCAATGCCAATATAGGCCTCAATATGGTCTGGATATTGACTTGTAATTTGTAGGCCGATAATACTTCCCCAAGAATGTCCAGCAAGAAATAGTTTCTGTTTATTGAAGCGAGAAAGAAGGTATTTTATTATTTCAAGTGCATCTAAAATAAATTGTTCAATTGTGAATGGTGTTTTAATATCTCGCCAAGAAAAAGTTTTCCCTGCTCCGCGCTGATCCCAATTGACAACAATAAAGTGCTTTTCTAAGTCTTTTTGAAAATGGCGAATAAATCCAATTTGTGCCATGCCAGGGCCACCGTGACAGCATAATAAAATAGGCTGATTTATATCTTGACCACGAATAAGTAGAGATTGTTTGCGATTGTTAATCGTAACGCTTTCTATCGTAGCGACGCTATTTGGAATTGGACTCTTTCTTTCATTGTAAAACTTTGGAGTGTGGCTACGAAAAAGCATATAAAAAAATCTCCTTTTCTCTAAGAGTATGTATCGCACGGGTGTACTATCTTGCATATACTGTTAAAAAGTTATTGTATCATAACATATAGGCTATATTTCAACTATGAACGCTTAGGGAGAGGAGGAAGGAAGTGACGATTGGAGAAATTATAGATTGCTTGAATAAACGTGAACCACTTGCCATAGTTGCGAAACGCCTCGATATGAGTCCCTATGCATTGTCGAAAAAGTTAAGGATACTTGGATATGAATATGATGGTGAACAGAAGAAACGAATATTTATTGGAGAGGGAGAAGAGCCCCGCCATTTATATCTTCAAGAAGCAACTGCACTTCAATATGTAAAAACAGATTATCAGGTTTTGATTTATGAACAATTGCAAAATATTTATGAATTATTGCGAAAACGCGAGGAACTTATTCTTCCCAAAATAATCACAAGTAATGAGAAGAAAAAACGCACTTTTTCTATATGTACGGAGATTTTAGAGAAATTAGACGTTATAGCTGATGCGACAGGAGTTCATAAATCTAAAATTGTAGAAGAAGCGTTGATAGAATTTTTACGAAAGTATAAAGAAGCTGATGAATTGTATCAAGATAAATGAAGGGAAGGATACTATGTTCAATGCAAAAGCATGTATCCTTTGTAGTATCCTTTGTAGTATTATTTTTTAGTTTTAAAAAAATAATACAAGAACCAAACGGCATGATTTTGTTCATCATCTGCTGCTCTACGAAATGCTTCTTTAATGAATTGATTTGTAGTATCATCTGCAATTTTTAAGTAGAAGTCAACAGTTCGTTGTTCGTCTTGTAGCGCGAATTCTAATCCCTCTTCATAAAAATTTGGACACTCTTCAATGATTTTTGGTTGAGGTTGCCTACCCGTTAAGCTGATGTAAATCTGTACAAATTGTTGAAAATGTTTTATTTCATCTTGGCGGATTTCAAGAATTTGATTTCGCTCAGTATTTTGTGAAGTCAAATTAGCTAATTTAGCATAACAATTTATTGCGCTGTACTCTCCATTGATGGCTTTTTCGATGTCAACAATTAATTTTTCGTTTTGTCTGTATATAAAATTGTAATTATTTGAATAGGAATACATTTTTTTCCCTCCCAGTTTATTCTTATATATTTTACGGGGAATGAAGATACTGGGTGCATATCCTTTAGAATAGATTTTAGGTTATGTATGAAAAACCCCCGTATTCTAAATGAACATGGGGGTTTTAAGTGAGAATATAGTGGAGCTCTTTTTAGTATTAACGTATTTTCGTATAGAAAAAACTAGTTCAGTTTTTGAATTCTTCCATCAATAATAGGTTGAATTGGTTCCTTTGCTTGTTTTACATAATTCACTAACGCTTCGAAATCAGTTGGTCCTGTTTCAGCATCTTTTCCATTTTTAAAGGATACAAATCCATCACCGCCCGAAGCTAGAAAGGCATTTGCAACGACGCTGTAAGTTTTAGAGGCAACTAACTCTTCTCCGTTTGTTAAGTGGATATTTGTAACTTTTTCACCATTTGGTTTATTCGCATCCCAAGTGTACTGAATACCTGAGATTTGAAGCATTCTTGTTATGTCTTTTTGCCATTGTTGATTTAAAATATCTCGAATGTCTTGACCAGTTAAATTAACTTTTATCAATTGATTCCCAAATGGTTGAATGCCATATAATTCTCCCCATGTAATATCGCCAGCATCTAGATCATTGCGAATACCACCAGGATTCATAAGGGCAATTTGAGTATTCATGGTCTCGCGCTGAACATCAGCAATTAAATTTCCAAGAGTGGATTCGCCCGCGTCATTTTGTTTACGATCCATTGGAGCGGTAGATTTTCCAACAACCTGATTTACAAGAGGAGCAATTTTTTCTTGATACTGATCCATTTTCTTTTTCACTTGTTGATCAGGTTTTATTCCTTCATGGTAGGTTGTAACAACTTCTGCTTTTTTTCCAACAATATCTTTTGTTTTACGATCAATTTTTACATCTACGTCGGCAAAGGCCATTCCATAAGAATTTGCTTGTACGACAAGCTTGTTGTTAACGGTTCCATTTACATAAGTATGACTATGACCGCCGAAAATCACATCGACTTCTGGGTCAGTCTCATTTGCTAAGCGAACAATATCGCCATTTGTTACGCCGTTATTATCCGTTGTACCTCCATTATGTGCAAGAACAACGATAGATTTAACACCTAGTCTTTTCAGTTGTTTTACAGATGTGTTAATTGCTTCAACTTCATCTGTAATTTGTACATTTTTTAGCATAGTAGGCATAACAACGTTAGGAACATCTGTTGTTACAACCCCGATAAAGCCAACAGGAACCCCTTGTACCATTTTTACAGTAAATGGTGGTAGAAATAAGCGACCAGTTGATTTGTTGTAGAAATTGGCAGCAACGTACGGGAATTTTGCTCCTTTGAAATTCCCTGTTTTTTCATGGTATCCACCATAAATAAGACGATGCATTTCGTCTATTCCTTCATCAAATTCATGGTTTCCAATCGTTCCAACATCAAATCCTAAATCATTTAAAAATTCAATTGTTGGTTCGTCTTGTAGTAGTGCTGAAACTGGAGGACTTGCTCCGACGACATCACCCGCATGAACCATTAATGTATTTGGATTTTGCTTTTCACGATCACGTAAATAAGCAGCTAAGTACTCGGCGCCCCCTGCCTCTTTGTTGTTAATTTTCTTTACAGTGTCTAATTGTCCATGAAAGTCGTTAATACCAAGCATTTGTACGTCTATGTAGCGGTTTTGTTCTGCTGGTGTCTGAGACGGTGGTGCAGCGAATACACTTGAGAAGGTAATCGTACTTAATACTAGAGCAGCAGGAATGACTTTTTTCCACATGAAATTTCTCTCCCTTTTTTTTATAATCTGACATCATACGACATAATTTTAATAGATTAAGAGGATTAATGCTACAAAATTTCTTTTTATTATAAAAATTAATAAAACTTTATTTTTCCCTTTACATCTTTACGAGATAAAAATAGTAGGGGAATCGAAAGAGAATGGGCTTTTTTATTGTGGAGAGGGAGTCATTTCCCCTATAATGGAGAAAAAAGTAAAAGGTGAGTAGTATGAAGAAAAAGAAGCAAAGACAAACACAAATGAATCATCAGACAGAGAAAGATTCTATTACCATTGGTGATCAATTGAATGCATCACTAATGAATCAATTGAAAAGTAAGAAGAAAGAATTACAAGTAAGAGCTGAGCAAAAAGAAATAGAAGAACAAGAAAGAAAACGTAAAGAGCAAAAGGAACGAGAAAAGAATAAATCGTTTGAAGAACTATTAAGTGAAAGTAATCTCACTTGGAAAGACTTTAAATAATATAAAAAATCATCAGCGGTATTATCCTGATGATTTTTTTAACGATTTGATAAGAAAAGGGGAATTGGGATGAGAAAGATTGTAGTCGTTCCTTATGAAAACCATTGGAGTGAGAAGTTTCAAATAGAAGCGAAGAGGCTAAAAATAGCAATGCCAGAACCTGTGAAGGTACATCATATTGGTAGTACATCAGTACCAGGGCTCGCAGCAAAGCCGATTGTTGATATGATTATGGAGGTGGAAGATATTGAGAGAGTAGACAATTGGAAAGAGCGCTTTGAAAAACTCGGTTACATTGTAAAAGGTGAAAATGGTATTTCCGGTCGGCGTTTTTTTATCCATGGAACGGAAGAAAAACGGTCGTATCATTTACATGTATTTGAAACAGGAAATCCAGAAATCACACGTCATTTAGCATTTCGTGATTATATGATGGCACATTGTGAAGAAGCAGAAGCTTATGCGGCATTAAAAAATGACTTAGCAGAAAAATTCACATATGATGGAGATCAATATACAGAAGGAAAGACTGATTTTGTACGTAATATTGATGTGAAAGCAAAAGAGTGGTTAGAAAGTAACGTGAGCAAGTAAGAACGTGTTATTTTTATAAAAATATTATGTTAACTGAATGCATTTTTTGACTTTTGCTATAAATCTTGTTCAAATAAGGTGATGGTTACAAAAATTTTATGGCACCTCTCTATATCATTCGTAGGAGAGAAGAAGGAGGAGCAACAATCATGTATATTCCAACAACTACACTTCGTAATGGTGTGAAAATGCCGATGCTTGGTTTAGGTGTATATAAAGCAAAAGAGGGAGAAGAAGTAAAACAAGCAGTAAAAGCAGCTTTAGAAGTTGGATATCGCTCTATTGATACAGCGACTGTATATGAAAATGAAAGCGGTGTCGGAGAAGCGGTTCGTGAATCGGGGATTGCCCGTGAAGAATTGTTTATTACGACAAAAGTATGGAATGACGATCAAGGTTATGAAACGACGCTTCAAGCATTTGATAAAAGTTTAAAGAAATTACAAATGGATTATGTAGATTTATATTTAATTCACTGGCCAATAAGAGGAAAATACATAGATACATATCGGGCTCTTGAGAAATTATATGAAGAAGGAAAAGTGCGTGCAATAGGCGTTTCGAATTTTCACCAACATCATTTAGAGCAGCTTTTGCCAAATTGTAATGTGAAGCCGATGGTGAACCAAGTAGAACTTCACCCGATGCTCGCGCAGTTTGAATTACGTGATTTTTGTCAAAATGAACAGATTCAAATGGAAGCGTGGAGTCCGTTAATGAGAGGTGGCGAAGTCTTTCAGCATCCAATTATTCAAGAGATTGCTAAAAAATATGAAAAAACACCTGCTCAAATTATTTTACGCTGGGATATTCAAAGTGGTATCGTAACAATTCCTAAATCTGTTACACCATCTCGTATTCAAGAGAACTTTACGATTTTTGATTTTTCATTAACAGAAGAAGAAATCAAGCAGATTGATACGCTGGATCGTAATTTACATGTAGGTACAAACCCTGATAAATATGATACATTGTAAAAAAACGCTACCATTTTCGGTAGCGTTTTTTTAACGGTGTGATGTGTATGTATCATATTTAGTAGTTGCTTGAATTTGTTTGTATTCTTCAGTTGTTAATGGAGATTGTTTGGTGGCTTGTACATTTTCTCGCAATTGCTGAATAGAGCTAGCACCTGGAATAACAGCTGCAACAGCCGGATCATATAAGCAATACTGAAGAGCTGTTTCGGTTAATGAACGCCCTTTTGTAATTGCTTTAGCAGTAGCTAAAGCTTCTGTTAACTCATTATAAGAATAAGAAAGATAATCTTTTTCTTTCACTTTTTCTATCTTTCTTTCATTGTTGTCAGTTAATAAACCTTTTGCGAGTGGCCCGCGGGCAATCACGCTAATTTGATTATCTTGTAAGAACGAAAACCATTCTTCTGGCCGGCGATTTAATAGACTGTACTCCATTAATACGCTAACAATGTTAGACCGTTTTGCATATTCATGAATAACATTTGGACGGATAGAAGAGATACCGTAATGACGAATCACACCTTCTTGTTTTAAATCTTCAAACGCTTCGATTGTTTCATCGATAGGATCTTCTATTGTTCCGCCGTGAAGTTGATATAAATCAATATAATCCGTTTGCAGGCGGCGTAAACTTTCTTTTACCTCTGCTTTTATATAAGCTTTAGAAGGATCCCAAGACCAACCGTTTTTGCCATCTGTCCAGCGATTTCCTACTTTCGTTGTAAGAACAATTTGATCGCGTTTTCCCTTAAGGGCTTTCCCAACAAATTCTTCATTTAATCCATAATTGTATAAGTCTGCCGTATCAAAAAAATTAATTCCTAAATCTATTGCTTCATGGATGATGCGGATTGCTTCGTGTTCATCGGTGCCAAGAGACATGCAACCGAGTCCTATTTCAGTAATATATAAATCTGAGTTTCCTAATTGTCGTTTTTTCATCGCTCAACCCCCTATCTTATATTGTACGAAAGTAGAAGAAGGTTGACAAACGTTGACAAACGTTTACTTTTTGCTTGCGTTAATCCAGTCTTGTACAGTTGTGTACTCTTTTCCATATTGTTTTAGTTTATTACGAATTTGCCAAGCTTTCCCGACCAATGTGATACGATTCGGTAA
>Ga0209025_1001778_pt1 | contig 25651 bp, 24 predicted proteins | sample AraplaMF_Col_mLB_FD_184256 | JGI IMG/M metagenome (GOLD analysis project Ga0209025, IMG submission 184256) | Arabidopsis root microbial communities from the University of North Carolina, USA - plate scrape MF_Col_mLB (SPAdes) (version 2) | ecosystem: Host-associated > Plants > Roots > Endosphere... | reverse complement strand
TCATCGTGACCCAGGGCGACACCGAGCCGGCTTCGGTCGAGCAGCAGCGCCTGCTGGGCCACACCGCACCATCGCTCTACGACCTGCGCAACCTGTTCCAGGTCAATGTGGAAGAGGGGCGGCATCTCTGGGCCATGGTGTACCTGCTGCACGCGCACTTCGGCCGCGACGGCCGCGAGGAAGCCGAAGAGCTGTTGATGCGCCACAGCGGCGACGCCGACAAGCCGCGCATCCTGGGCACCTTTAACGAGCCCATGGACAACTGGCTGAGCTTTTTCATGTTCACCTATTTCACCGACCGCGACGGCAAGTTCCAGCTCAAGTCATTCGCTGAGTCCGCGTTCGATCCGCTGGCCCGCACCACCCGCTTCATGCTGACCGAGGAAGCCCACCACATGTTCGTGGGCGAGACCGGCGTGGGCCGCGTCATCAAGCGCACGCTGGAAGTGATGAAGGAACTGGACACCGACGACGTCGCCACGCTGCGCAAGGCCGGCGTGATCGACCTGCCCACCATCCAGAAGTTCATGAACTTCTGGTTCACCTCGTCGCTGGACCTGTTCGGCTCGGAAGCGTCGTCAAACGCCGCCAACTACTTCAGCAACGGCATCAAGGGCCGGCCCGACGAAGCCAAGTTCGCCGACCATGTGGAGCTGGAGACCGAAATGACCATCGTGGTGCCGGACGGGCAGGGCGGCCTCAAGAACGAGACCATCTCGACCCGCAACGGCATGAACGAAATCACGCGCCTTGAGTACGTCAAGGACTGCAATGTGGGCGTGACCCGCTGGAACATGGCCATCAAGCGCGCGGGCGTCGACTTTGAACTGACCCTGCCTTCAACGCGTTTTCGCCGCGAGGTCGGCGCCTGGGCCGGCAGTTTCACGGACCCGCAGGGCAACCCGGTCAGTGCCGCTGATTTCGAAGCCAGGAAGGGCCAGTGGCTGCCCACGGCGGCCGACACGGCTTTCGTCAAGAGCCTGATGAACCGCGTCACCGAACCCGGCAAGATGGCCGCCTGGATCGCGCCGCCGGATCGCGGCATCAATGCCAATCCGGTTGAATACGAATACGTCAAGCTGTAGCCGCTTGCCGCGGTGGGCTACGCAAGGAGCGCGCCGCGCTCCTTGAGCAAATCCCGCAGCAGCGAGCGGTGGCAGCGCGCTTCGTTTTCGCAGTAGCAGCCCATCGCGAAGTTGGCCTGGTGCGACAGGGCCGCGAGCAGGTCGAGGTTGCGGCTGGCATCGGCTTCGTTCATCTCCGCCTTGTACTTTTTGCTGAAGGCGGCCCAGTCCTTGTCGGATTCCACGCTCTGGCCCAGCTTCATGGTCTCCACGCTGGGTGCGAGGTTGGGGTACCAGACGTCGTACCAATCCTGGGACGCGAACTCGGCCTTGGGTACGCCCCGCGGCGGCCTGCGTACCGTGCCTATGCGCAATCCCTCGTTGGCGCTTCGCGCGGTGCCCAGCCTGACGATTCTGATGGCCATGGTTGTGGTCTCCTTTTTGTGAACGGTTTGCAAGCCCGGCTTGGAAGGCCTCAGGGTGCGGCCGGAGCGGTGGCGGGACTTGCCTCGAGCGGTTCAGCGGCTGACATTTCCTTCATCTGGCGCGTGATTTCATCGTCGGCCATGGGGGCTTGCGTGGAAGCCGCGGCGGCGGGCGCGTCCAGCCAATGCACGGCGGCGGGAAAGGCGAACACCGCGGCCGTGAGCGTCACCTGGACCAGCAGCATGGGCCACAGCGCAGCCAGCAGGCGCCGGCTTGAAATGGCGGGCAGGCCCGAGCGCGACCTGGCCATCAGCACGGCATAGCCCATGGGCGGAACCAGGAAGCTCAGTTGCAGCACCAACAGCAGCAATACCGCTGCCTGCTGGGCATCCCCCAGGCGCGCGATGAGCGCCGGCGCGACGATGGGTACGACGACGAAAATCATTTCAAACGCATCCAGCACCCAGGCGCATAGGGCCACCAGCAAAAGCACCAGGGCCGCCGTCACGCCAGGCGGGAGCGTGGAGCCCAGCAAAAGCCCGTTAAGCCAGCGATCAGTGCCGAATATGCGAAACACCAGGCTGAAGGTGGTGGCGCCCACCAGCAGGGCAAACAGGGCGCCGCTGAGTTTGAGCGTGTCGGCCAGCACTGCCTGCCAGCCGGCTGCCGGCAGCGAACGGCCCAGGAGGGCTGAAACGACCAGCAGCATCGCGCCGGTGGCCGCCGCCTCTACCGCGTAGAGCTTGCCGGTAAAGACGCCGGCAAGCAGCAGGACGATGGTGCCGCCCGCGGCCAGGGCCATGGCCACCTGTGCCCGGTTGGCGGGGACTTGCGGTGGTGCTTCCTTGAGCTCGCGTGCCTGGCGCCAGGCCACCACGGCCCAGAGCGCCAGCACGCACAGCGCGGGCAGCAGGGCGGCGTGCATCACGTCCTGGGTGTTGATGATGCGCTGGCCTGCCTGCAGGTAGCCCGGCAGCCGGCTGGCTTCCAGGTGGGCCAGCATCATGGCATCGCCCAGCAACAGCAAAACCAGCGAAGGGGGGACCACCACGCCTATGGTGGCGGCCACGCTGATGATGGAAACGGCGCGCGCGGTGTCCATGTGCGCCACGCGCGGGGCCACCAGGCGCGAGAGCAGGGCCGAGCTGGAAGCGACCGAGCCGTTCATGGGCGCGATCAGGGCACCCACACCAAGGGCGGAGAGGGCATGCGCACCGGCCAGCGGGCGGAACAGGCGCAGCAGCGCCGAAAACAGTGCGTCGGCCACGGTCAGGCGCTGCAGCAACACGCCCATGAAGACATACAGGGGCATCGCCTGCAGCAGGTCGTTTTCCAGGAGGCCCAGCGTGCGTACCGGCAGGGCCTGGAGGATTTGCAGGTCGAAAGCGCTTGACGCGAGCCCCAGCGCTGCGAACAGGCTCGATACGCCGATCAGCAGGGCCCACACCGGCAGGCCGGTGGCAAGAATCAGCACGCCCAGCGCCAGCAGCATCCATACCCCCGCCAGAGGGCCGGCCAGGCTCATGGCGAACCCGGCACGCGGCTGCCCGGCAGGAGTTCAAGCAGGCCTTCCGCCAGCGCCAGCAGGAGCATCAAGGCCATGGCGAGCTTGATCACGAAATAACCGGGCGTGAGCGTTTCGCCAAATCGCTCGAAAGAGGCCACGGAGGCCAGTACCAGCGGCCAGCTGGCCCAAAGCATGAACAGGGCCCAGGGCGCGACGCAGGCCAGCAGCGCCCAGGCATGCCAGCGTGGGCGGCTCGCGTTGCCGGTATGTGGTTGCAGGGATGCGAGGTGGGTGTGGCTTTTGGACGCTGCGGTGACGGCCACCGCCACATAGAGTGCGAAGAGCACCTGCGCCGCGTCGTTCGCCTGGCGCGAATAGGCTTGTATGAGTTCTCGCAGCGGCCATTGGGCCAGCAGCAGCGCTGCCAGCGGCAGCACCAGCAGTCCGGATACCGCTATCAGGCGGTTCATGCCTTTTTCCACCATGAAGACGGCCCCGGCGGCTGCTGCCATTTCACGCCTCCGCAAGGCTGACTCGGGTCGCCTTTGCATCGGGCCGGCGCGGATCAGTCAGGGCAGCATGATGGGTTTTCATTGGGGAATCCAGTGAATGGAAAAAATGAGGGCGCTGCGGGAAAGTGTAGCGGGTTCGGGCTATAATGATGGACTTAGTCGGAGTGTGGCGCAGTCTGGTAGCGCACCTGGTTTGGGACCAGGGGGTCCAAGGTTCGAATCCTTGTACTCCGACCATCATTTCCCTGAAAAAGCCCGCATCAGCGGGCTTTTTTGTGCGCGTTTCGATGACCGCCTGACTGGTTCTGCCGCCGCCCCGGGGCCTTAAAAGGATGTCCTCAGGACTTGAGCGGCCCGAAGTTGGATGTGCGCCAATATTCACGCACCTGTTCCAGCTTTTCCTGGAAATCCCGGAAATGCAGCGGCTTGCGCACGTAGCTGTTAAGCCCGCCCTGGATTTCCTTCACCACGGGGGAGTATTTGGATTCGGACGTCAGGATGACGATGGGCACAAAGAAGGTGCGAGGGTCGCCCCGCATGCGCTGGATGACTTGCTGCCCACTGAGGCCGGGCATATTCAGGTCCAGCATGACCAGCTCGGGGGGCTGGTCGTGCGGCCGGCTGCTGTAAGCACCTTCGCAGAAAAGGTATTCCAGGGCTTCCGTGCCGTTGCGGGCGACGATGACTTCATGGTCGGCGCCGTTTTCCTGCAGCGTTACCAAAGTCAGCTCGACGTGAGCGGGGTTATCCTCTACCAGCAGCATCGTTGGTCTGGGCATGTTTGCTCGCCTCCTTGGTCTTGACGGCCTTTGTCAGGTGGCCGAAGCCCCAACTATATACCTCAAGCTCTGGCTGGTGGTGTCAGCGACGTCGGTCACGGGAGCGGCGTTTGACTTTGTGTGAAACCGCAGAAAGTCTCTTCACTCTGTCGCCTTGACTGGCTTGCTTGCGGATCGGGCCAGGGCGGGCACACAACACATCAATGCCGCCAGCATCCAGAACGCGGCCTGCAGGCCTGCCAACTTCGACACAAATCCCACCAGGGCAGGTCCCATGAGATAGCCTGCGTAGCCGATGGTTGTCACCGCAGACACCGCCAAGGCGGCGGGCATGGCGTTTTGTGATCCTGCCTGGCGAAACAGCACCGGCACCACATTCGATGCGCCCAGTCCGATGAGGGCAAAGCCGGCCATCGCCAGTTCATATTGATTGATTGTGAGCAGGCAAATAAAACCAAACAGGACGGTCAGTCCGCCCCAGAACACCATCGACCTGTCGCCAAAACGAGCCGTTACCGCATCGCCACTGAAACGCCCAACAGTCATCGCCACCGAAAAAACGGCATATCCGACACCGGCACGCTCGGGGGAGCTCAGTCCAATTTCCGTCAGAAGCAGCGCGCTCCAATCCAGAAGCGCGCCCTCGACCAGGAAGGTGATTGCAGCCAATACCGACAAGACCACCACCGGCCCACGCGGCAGAGCCATCAGCATGCCTGCGTCACCTGCCTGTGCAGGACGTGTAACGAGCAAGCGCGGAGATGCCAGCGCCAAGGCCGCCGTCATCAGAGCAGCGCAAATGAGGGTGGCGATTACAGGGGCGACTGAATGAGACAGCATGACTGTCACCAATCCGGCGCCTGAGAATCCGCCGACGCTGAAAAGTGCATGGAAGCCGGACATCATGGGGCGCCCTGCGCTGCGCTCCACTTCAACTGCATGGACGTTCATGGCTACGTCCAATGAGCCGAGAGCGCCGCCAAAAATCAGCAGGGCTATTGCCATCAGCCACGGTGTGCCAGCGAATGCCAACACAGGGAGCAGGATTGCCAGGCAGATGCCGCCAGTCACGATGACCGGCTTGCAACCATAGCGGGCGCATAAGGGCCCCGTCCGGACCATCGCCGCGACCGAGCCTGCGCCCAGGCACAGCAATAACAACCCGAGCGAATGGTCGTCCACCTGCAGGCGTTGCTTGGCGTAGGGAACCAGGGGAGCCCAGGCCGAAACACCAAATCCGGCAACCCAGAATGCAAGTTGGGTGGCCAGGCGTGCGGCCGGCTGGTGGGATGGGACCATGAGAAGTTGCTCGATTTGTGGGCTGTCCATTGCCAAGCCAGCTCAACCGGGTGATTTTGCCGACATGAGGATGGTCTCTGCATGGCGAAGTTCCTCACGAACTTGTCAAGAGCCGCCTTGCTCAAGAAGTACCTGACGACTGGCCTGCCCGGAGGGGATCGAACCCCCGACCCTCAGCTTAGAAGGCTGATGCTCTATCCAACTGAGCTACGGGCAGTCTGTGTATGCCGGCCGGGGCATGGCCGCGTCGGCGGCCGCCGTTTTCGGCTCGTCGCGAATCATACCTTCAATCGATGGCCACCGGCCTCCTGGCAGCCAGGCCTGGCGCCTTGATTCTCAACGCTTTTCGTACTGCGTCTTGCCAAACAGCACTTCCCGCGCCTTGTCGTCTGTAATCGGCCTGCGCAGTTCGGCCAGTACCTTGACGCCGCGCTGCACGGCCGGGCGTTCGGTAATGAGGTCGAACCATTTTTTCAGGTGAGGGTAGTCGGCCCAGTCTATGCCGTGGTTTTCCCAGTTGCGCAGCCAGGGGAAGATGGCGATGTCGGCAATGCTGTACTCATCGCAGGCGATGAACTTGTGGGTCGAAAGCTGCTTGTCCATTACGCCGTAAAGCCGCTTCGTTTCATTGGTGTAGCGGTTGATGGCATAGTCGATTTTCTCGGGCGCATACTGGCGGAAATGGTGAGTCTGGCCGATCATGGGGCCGACACCCCCCATCTGGAACATCAGCCACTGCAGCACCTGAAACTTGAGGCGGTCGGTTTTCGGCAGCAGCTTGCCGGTCTTGGCAGCCAGGTAAAGCAGGATGGCGCCGGATTCAAACACCGAGATGGGCTTGCCGTCGGGGCCGACCGGGTCGACCAGGGCCGGGATCTTGTTATTCGGGCTGATGGCCAGAAATTCGGGCTTGAACTGGTCGCCGGTGCCGATATTGACGGGAATGGCCTGCCAGTCGCGGCCCAGGCTCAGGCCGCATTCCTCCAGCATGATGTGGACTTTGTGGCCGTTAGGTGTGGGCCATGAGTAAACATTGATCATCGGGGCGTCCTTGACTACTATGATGTTCGCTGCACTTTAAGAGAAAAGCGAAAACCATGTTTGAGCGGCTGAAGAAAGTCTTTGTTACGGGTAAGGCGGATGCCGGCGAGGCTGGCGCGTCCGACGAAGCCGTGTCCGAATGGGCAGGGACCCGTGGCTTTGCTTTCACCGGCATGGGGCAGGGCAAGGGTTTTGTGCTCAAGGGCAACGTGGGGGGCAAGCCCTGGAAGATGGAACGCGGCCGGCCGTCACGCGATTACATTCGCGGTGAAGAGCTACGCGCCCGTGGCGAGGTCAAGGTCAACGAGGACCTTACGGTGCTGGTGATGAACCGGGCTTTGAAGGACGGGCTGGAAAAAAAAGCCTACCAGGCCTATACCGACACGCTGCAGACCACCGCCGATCCGAGCATGCCGGAAGAAGTGCGCTGGCTGGCCATGTACCCTGAAGTCGGTTGGGAAAGCCTGCCAACGGCTTTCTGGCAACGCTATGCGGTGATGGCCGACCACCGCTCCCACGCGCTGGCCTGGCTGGATCCGAATCTGGTCGAGCTGCTGATGTCCTGGCCCGAGCCCGGGCCCGATTTGCAGGTACCTTTTATCCTGATGGTGCTGCGCGGCAAGACCTATTTGCGCATGCAGTACACCCCGGCCGATATGCCCACGCTGGAGCATGCGGCCCTGATTTTCACCACGGCCTGCGAATCGGCGATCGCCGGCCTTTCCAACGACATCACGCTGTAAACCGCAAGCGGCTTATAGCGATTTGAACGGCTTGAACCGCTCTTAAGCGCCGCGCGTGATCGGCATCTCCACTTCACCGGGCATGAGCAGGTGCTTGGCCAGCTCCAGCTTGGCCAGCGAGGCGCGGTGCACTTCGTCGGGGCCGTCGGCCAGGCGCAGGGTGCGCTGGCTTGCGTAGGCATAGGCCAGCGGGAAGTCGTCCGACACGCCACCACCGCCGTGGGCCTGTATGGCCCAGTCGATGATCTGGCAGGCCATGTTGGGCGCCACCACCTTGATCATCGCGATCTCGGCCTTGGCGACCTTGTTGCCTACGGTGTCCATCATGTAGGCGGCCTTGAGCGTCAGCAGGCGGGCCTGCTCGATCATGCAGCGCGCCTCGGCGATGCGTTCGTGCCAGACCGACTGGCTGGCGATGGGCTTGCCGAAGGCGACGCGGCTGTTCAGGCGCTTGCACATCAGCTCCAGCGCGCGCTCGGCAATGCCTATGCTGCGCATGCAGTGGTGTATGCGGCCGGGGCCGAGGCGGCCCTGGGCGATTTCAAAGCCGCGGCCTTCGCCCAGCAGCAGGTTGCCGGCGGGCACGCGCACATTGGTCAGCCGCACTTCCATGTGGCCGTGCGGTGCATCGTCATAGCCGAACACCGACAGCGGACGGATCACGGTGATGCCGGGCGTGTTGGCAGGCACCAGGATCATCGATTGCTGCTCGTGGCGGCCAGCGTCGGGGTTGGTCTTGCCCATCACGATGTAGACGGCGCAGCGCGGGTCACCCGCGCCGGAAGACCACCACTTGAGGCCGTTGAGCACATAGTGGTCGCCGTCGCGCGTGATGCGGCACTGGATGTTGGTCGCGTCGGACGAGGCCACCTCGGGCTCGGTCATCAGGAAGGCCGAGCGGATTTCGCCTTTGAGCAGTGGGTCCAGCCACTGGTCCTTGTTGGCTTCGGAGCCGTAGCGCGCGATGGTTTCCATGTTGCCGGTGTCCGGCGCCGAGCAATTGAAGACTTCGGCCGCAAAGGGCACGCGCCCCATGATTTCACACAGCGGCGCGTACTCGAGGTTGGACAGGCCTTCAGGCGCGCGCGGCGAGTGCGGCAAGAACAGGTTCCAGAGGCCGGCGGCGCGTGCCTTGGGCTTGAGTTCCTCGACCAGCCTGGTCGGTACCCAGGCATTGCCCTTGGCACGGTTTTCGGCGATTTCACGGTAAAAGCGCGCTTCGTTCGGATAGATATGCTCGTCCATGAACCTGAGCAGGCGCGCCCGCAGTTCCTGTACCTTGGGGGTGTAGTTGAAGTCCATGAAATCTCCGGAAAGGATGTGGGTATTGTTGTGAAGGTGATGGCTTGTGCAGTCGTCAGCCCCGGCTTTTGAGGGCAAAGCCCCAGGCCATCCTGGCCAGCAGCGGCGCGCCGGCGGCCGAGCTGACGGCCTGGGCACTGGCGGCAGTACCGGTTTCAACCCGCTTGGCGATGCCCTGCAGGATGGCCGCGATGCGGAACAGGTTGTAGGCCATGTAGAAGTTCCAGTCGGCCTTGAGCGCTTCGGGTGTGGCCAGGCCTGTGCGCTCGCAATAGCGGCGTATGTACTCGGATTCGGTGGGAATGCCCAGGCTTTCGACGTCCAGCCCACCGATGCCGCGGAAGGCCCCGGGCGGGATATGCCAGGCCATGCAGTGGTAGCTGAAGTCGGCCAGCGGGTGGCCCAGTGTGGACAGCTCCCAGTCAAGCACGGCCAACACACGTGGTTCAGTCGCGTGGAACAGCAGGTTGTCGAGCCGGAAGTCGCCATGCACGATGGAGACCAGGCTTTCATCCCGCGCGCTGGCCGGGATGTTGGCGGGCAGCCATTGCATGAGGCTGTCCATTTCGGCGATGGGCTGGGTGATGGAGGCGCTGTACTGCTTGCTCCAGCGGCTGATCTGGCGCTCGAAATAGTTGCCGGGCTTGCCGTAGTCGGCCAGGCCGCGTTCGGCGAACTTCACCTTGTGCAGGGCGGCGATCACGCGGTTCATTTCATCGTAAATCTCGCCGCGCTGGGCGGGGCTCATGCCGGGCAGGGACTGGTCCCAGAGCACCCGGCCTTCGACGAACTCCATCACATAGAACGCGCGCCCTATCACGGCCTCGTCTTCGCAAAGGCAATACATCTTTGGCACAGGCACGTCGGTGCCCTGCAGGCCTTGCATGACCTTGAACTCGCGCTCCACCGCATGGGCCGAGGGCAGCAGCTTGGCCACGGGCCCGGGCTTGGCCCGCATCACGTAAGAAGCGGCGGGGGTGAGCAGCTTGTAGGTGGGGTTGGACTGGCCCCCCTTGAAGATTTCCGCCGTCAGCGGGCCCTTGAAGCCGGGCAGGTGCTTGCCCAAGTAAGCAGTGAGCGCATCAAGGTCAAAGGCATGCGCGCCGGAGACGGCACGGGTGCCGACAAAGTGGTCGAAATTGCTCATGCTTGAAGGGGTTGTCCCGGTTGGTCTATTTGTCGATTTCGGCCTCGGAAATCCTCATCAGCGCCTGGCGGTTGCGCACCACCAGGCCGCCCGGTTCTATGCGTATGGCTTCCTCGCGTTCCATGGACTTGAGTTCCTGGTTCACGCGCTGGCGCGATGCGCCGAGCAACTGGGCCAGTTCCTCCTGCGCCAGTTGCAGGCCTATGCGCACTTCGTTGCTGTCCCCCAGGCTTGGCACGCCGTAGCTGCGCACCAGGTGCAGCAGCTGCTTGGCCAGGCGCGCGCGCAAGGGCAGGGTGTTGAGGTCTTCCACCAGGCCGAAGAGCTGGCGTATGCGCCGCGCGTGCAGGCGCAGCAGGGCTTCGTAGAGCTCCACGTGCTGGCTCAGTATCTTGCGCAGATCGGCGCGCGAGACACACAGCAGCGTGGTTTCGCCATGGGCATAGGAGTCGTGGGTGCGCCGCTCTCCGTCGAAGATCGCCACATCGCCAACCCAGATGCCGGGCTCCACATAGGTCAGCGTGACCTGCTTGCCCGAGATCGAGGTGGAGCTCACGCGGATGGCGCCCCGCGCGCAGGAAATCCATTCCTCCGGCACATCGCCCCGGGCGCTGATGAGTTCGCCGTCTTTGTAGCGTTTGACGTAGGCGCATCGGAATATGTCGTGCCTCAGGGATGGGGACAGGGATGAAAACCAGCGGCCGTTGTTAATGGCCTCTCGTTCCTCTATCGTAAGAATGGGATCGTCCATGGTCTGTCTTTTGAGTGACTAACAAGGCGTCCATTGTCGCTTGAGGGACCCGCCCGGCGCCAGCGGTCTGTCGCATGGGTGTCGCCCAGCGAGGCCGGGGATTGGTGTGTTGTGGCTGAGTGGGCGGGCTGCGACAGGCCCGCCCGCGCAATACGTGCCTAGCGGTAGTGCGGCGTGCGCTTGGTCAGGAAGGCGTCTATGCCTTCGCCGGCGTTGGCGTCGTGCAGGTTGTGCACAAAGTGGTCCTGCTCGCGGGCCAGCTGCTGGTTCAGCGTGTTGTCGGCCGCCTCGTTGATGAGTTCCTTGATGCTGGCCAGCGCGTTGGGCGCGCGCGCATTGAGGCTTTCGGCCAGTTCCCGGGCCTGGCCCAGGGCTTCGCCGGGGGCAGTGACCCGGTTCACCAGGCCGAAGTCATGCAGCCGGCGCGGGCCTATGCGTTCGCCCGCCATCAGCAGTTCGCTGGCCAGCGCGCGCGGCAGGGCGCGCGCCAGGGCCCAGCTTCCGCCGCCGTCGGGCGACAGCGCCACGGTGCTGTATGACATCACAAAAACGGCGTTCTCGGCAGCCACCACAAAATCGCAGGCGAGCACCAGCGAAAAACCGGCGCCAGCGGCCGCGCCTTCCACGGCGGCGATCACCGGCTTGGGGTAGGTGCGTATCGAATCTATCCAGTTGTGCAGGCCTTCTATGCTCTGGGCCTGCACCTCAGGCGCCTCACGCCGGTTGGCTTCAAGCCGCTGCAGGTTACCGCCCGCGCAAAAAATCGCACCTTCCCCGGTGATGACCACGCTGCGGATGTCGGGGTTGTTCTCGGCGGCATTCAGCGCTTCAATGCCGGCGGCATAAATGTCAGGCCCCAGCGCGTTCTTGAACTCCGGGTTGCTGATCGTCAGGATAAGGGTCTGGCCCTCGCTGGTACTCTTGATTGCGCCTGCCATGTCAGTGTTTCCAATGCATCGAAGTAAGAAATAGGCAGGGACCAAGTCCCCGTACGAATTCCCTTGCCAGCAGGGGCCGCGGAACTGGCTTCGCCAGGCCGCAGGCGCCGCCCCCTGGAGGGGGGAAGGTGCTACACGAAGTGAGCATCCGAAGGGGGTGTCATTCTTCCTGGTGCATCAAGCTAAGCCCGATGGCGCCGCGGCGCCGCAGCCAGGGGGAGGGGCGGTAGCGCTGGTCGCCGTACACGGTCTGCATGTTGAACAGCACTTCCAGCACATTGGTGGGGCCGTAGCGGTCGCCCATGGCGAGCGGGCCCAGGGGGTAGCCGAGCCCTAGGGTCACGGCGGTTTCCAGGTCCTTTGGACTGCAGATGCCTTGCTGGCAGATGTCGCTGGCGATATTGACGATGGTGGCCACCACACGCTGGGTGACAAAGCCGCCGCTGTCGCGGATCACGCTGACCGCCTTGCCGTCGCGGGCGAAGAGGGCGTGGGCGGCGTCGCGCATATCGCTGCGCGTGGCCGGGTTGGTGGCCAGCACGCGCCGCTTGGTGGCCGCGTCGTCGATCAGCATGTCGATGCCGACGGTGCGGGCCGGGTCCAGGCGCTCCACCACGGCGACGGTGGTGATGTCAAAACCGAGCGGCGCAACCAGCGTGAGGGCCTGCGGCGAGGCGGAGGCGCCGGTTTCGATTTTCGCGCCCAGGTTCTTGAGCAGCTGCAGCAGTTCAGCGCGGCGCGAGGCCCGAGGCGAGACCCACACTGGTGGGAGTTCGTCCACCTGGGGAGCGGCTGACTCAGCGGGCACCTGTATGGCGCCATCGGCATATCGGTAAAAGCCTTCACCGGTCTTGCGTCCCAGCATGCCGCCGGCCAGGCGCTGCGCGGTGATCACGCTGGGGCGGTAGCGCGCTTCTTCGTAGTATTGGTGGTAAATCGACTCCATCACCGGGTGGGAGACGTCGAGGGCGGTCAGGTCCATGAGTTCGAAGGGGCCCAGCTTGAAGCCGGCCTGGTCGCGCAGGATGCGGTCTATGGTGGCGAAATCGGCGACGCCTTCGCTGACGATGCGCAGCGCCTCGGTGCCGTAACCCCGGCCAGCGTGGTTCACGATGAAGCCTGGTGTGTCCTGCGCCTGCACAGGCGTATGGCCCATCTGCCGGGCGTATTGGCTGAGGCTTTCGCATACAGCCGGGCTTGTTTTCAGGCCCGCAATCACTTCGACCACTTTCATGAGCGGGACCGGGTTGAAGAAGTGAAAACCGGCCAGGCGTTCGGGGTGCTTGAGCGCCGCCGCGATGGCGGTCACCGACAGCGAGGAGGTGTTGCTGGCAAGCACCGTCTGCGGGGGCACCAGCGCCTCCAGTTCGGCGAACAGCGCACGCTTCACATCGAGACGCTCCGCGATGGCCTCGACGACGAGGTCGCAGCCTGTGAGATCGGCCAGGGCGCCGGCGAGCACGAGGCGGTCCTTGTGCCCGGCAGCCACCGCGGCTTCGAGGCGGCCTTTTTCGACCAGCTTGTCCCATTGGGCGCAGATGGCGTCGCGCGCTTTTTCGGCAGCGCCCGCCTGCGCGTCCATGAGCCTGACGGTGCTGCCGGCTTGCGCCGCGATCTGCGCGATGCCCCGGCCCATCGCGCCGGTGCCAACTATTCCCACATTTGCAAAATTTACTTTCATGGCCGAATTATGGCTGAGCGTATTCTGCGAAGGCTGATGGCAACTGATGGCAAAATTCGCCCACCCCATGAAATCCGCCGAGAAGTTTCTGAAATGCCTGCTTGGCGCTTTGCTGTTGGGGGTTGCCGCCAACAGCCTGGCCGCCTCCCTGGGTCGCGTGCGCGGTACGGCCATCGTCGGGCGTCCGCTGGATGTCACGCTGTCGGCGCAACCCGACAGCACTGAAAATCCCTCTTCCGTCTGCCTGTCCGCCGAGGTGTTTTTTGGTGACAACCAGGTTTCACCCGACAAGGTGCAAACCGTGGCTTCGACGGGCACCGGCGAAATCCTTGTTCGGATCCGCACGGTTTCCGTGGTGGATGAGCCGGTTGTGACGCTGTACGCCCGCGAGGGCTGTCACCAAAAGAATACACGCAAGTACGTTTTGCTAGCCGAAATGCTGGGAGACAACACGGCCCCGGCGGCCTCGGCACTCCCGCGTGCGCCGAATATTGCGGCGGAGCGTACGGTGCCGATTGAATCGATAGCGCCATCCCGAGCCGGGACATCGAAGGCGAAGCCGCAAACACGCACCACCGCCGGGATGGCTTCTTCACTGGCTGCAGCGCCTGTGCGATCTGCCGGTAAACCGACACCAGCCCCGGCCCCGATTCGCAAATCGCGGGCACGCCTGCTGTTGGATCCCATTGACTTAGCGGTGGAACGAGACCCCTTGCTTCGTTCCTCGCCAGAGTTGCTGACGCAGCCTGCCGCCGATGCCCGGCAACGCGCTTCCGCAGCTGCGCTGTGGCAGGCGCTGAATGCCCAGCCGCAGGACATGATGCGAGACAGCCAGCGCCTCAAGTCCCTGGAAGCCGATGTGGCCGCCATGCTGGCCCAAAGCCGCAAGACGGAACAAGCCGTGACTGATCTGCGCGGCCAACTGGAGCGGGCGCGCGAGGAACGCTACAGCAACTGGCTGGTGTATGGCCTCGGGAGCATTTTGCTGTTTGCGTTGCTGGCGGCTGGTTTTCTCTGGAGGCGCAACCGGCAACACATGCTCAGCCTGAACCACTGGTGGGACAAGGAAGCCGAGCAGGGCAAGCCTAGCGGCTTCGGAGCCGGCCTTGGGCCGGCTACGGCGCCATCTCATGAGGGCCGCCCGCCCGAGTCGGCGGTGGACCTGGATCTGGGTGAGCTTAATTTTGAAAGCACGCGCAAGTTGCCCTCGTCCGCGCCGGCACTGCAGGCTCGCCCGGTCGAGCCTGCGGACCGCCCCGAATTTCTTCCCAGCCTGGGTGGCTTGAGTGGCATGCCCCGTATCGTCAATGCCGAAGAGCTGTTCGATGTCCAGCAGCAGGCAGATTTTTTTGTGTCGCTGGGCCACCCCGACAAGGCGGTGGATGTCCTGCGCCTGCATATCACGGACAACGTGGAGACGAGCGCGCTGGTCTACCTGGACTTGTTTGACCTGTACCACAGCCTGGGCCGCAAGGACGACTACGATGCACTGCGCAAGGACTTCCACCGCATGTTCAATGCCCAGGTGCCGGTTTTTAACGACTACGCTATGGATGCGCATGGCCTGGAACATTATGTGGCGGCGCTTACACGCATTGAGTCGCTGTGGCCCACGCCCAAGGTGCTGGACGTACTGGAGGAGTCCCTCTTTCGCAAGCCAGATTCGCACAGCGAGGTTTTCAGCCTTGCGGCATACCGTGAGTTGCTGCTGCTTCACTCCATCGCCAAGAAAATCATTGCACGTCCTGCGGAGCCGGGGGCCGAAGCAAGTGCGCTGATGCCCGGCCCGGCCGCTTTGCCGAAGGCGACCAGCTTTGGCCCGACCAACATCCTGCCTTTGTCGGCCCAGTTCCAGGAGATGCCGCCGCCGCTTCCCGTGGCGCTACCCATTGCGGGGGGGGCCGGGTTTTCGACGGAAATCGCTCCAGGCCCCGACCTCAAGCGGCCTCCCGTTTCACCGAGGCTGGGACTGGATATAGACCTGAGCCAGGAAGCTGACGAAGCCTTGGCGCCGTTGCCGACCATTGCCGGGGCGGATATGCCGCCTGAAGCCGAAGGCTTCAGCAACCTCATCGAATTCGACCTTGATGCCCCGGTCGCCGTACCGCCTCCGAAAGCCTGAGCGGGTCGCTCATTGCGGGGGCAGGGCGCCGCCTACCGCCGTACTTGCAGGGCGCCGGGATTCACGATATTGGTCGGTGTGCCCTTGATGAAATTGACAACATTGTCAAAAGCCGCACCGAAGTAAAGCTCATAACTGTCTTGTTCCACATAGCCGATGTGCGGTGTGCAGATGCAGTTCTCCAGGCGCAGCAGGGCATGGCCTTGCAGGATGGGCTCTGATTCGAACACGTCAATGGCCGCCAGGCCGGGGCGGCCGCGGTTGAGCGAGGCAATCAGCGCTTCGGGTTCAATCAGTTCGGCGCGCGAGGTGTTGACCAGCAGGGAAGTGGGTTTCATGCGCGACAGGTCTTCCAGTGTGACGATGCCGCGGGTCTCATCATGCAGGCGCAGGTGCAGGCTCAGTACGTCGCTTTGCTCAAAAAACTCGGCTTTGCTGCTCGCGACTTCATAACCGTCGGCCTGGGCCCGTTCGCGTGAGGCGTCGCGGCCCCAGATGATGACCCGCATGCCGAAAGCCCGGCCATAGCCGGCGACGATTTGCCCGATCTTTCCGTAGCTCCACACCCCCAGGGTTTTGCCCTTGAGGACGGACCCTATGCCGAAGTTCGGCGGCATGGAGGCCGACTTGAGGCCGGCCTGCTGCCAGGCGCCATGTTTGAGGTGAGCCACGTAATGCGGTATGCGGCGCATGGCGGCCATGACCAGCGCCCAGGTCAGCTCGGCTGGTGCCGTGGGTGAGCCGGTGCCTTCGGCCACTGCGATGCCGCGCTCGGTGCAGGCTGCGACGTCAATATGGCCACCGACACGGCCGGTTTGCACGATCAACTTGAGTTTGGGCAGTTTTTCGATGACCTGCCGGCTGAGCTGGGTCCGTTCGCGGATGAGCACGATGACGTCGGCATCCTTGAGCCGGACGGACAGCTGGCCTATGCCTTTGACGGTGTTGGTGTAGACCTTGGCGGGGTAGGCCTCCAATTTGGCAGCGCAGTTAAGTTTTCGCACTGCATCCTGGTAGTCGTCGAGGATCACAATATTCATGCCGATATTGTGCCTGCAAGATTTTTGGCGCTTGGAAGAAGGGCTACCCGATAGCCGCCATTTAACCCCCATTTTGTATCGTGACGAAACCTGTCGCGGTGGTTTCGACTTGAGACGGCGCATCGCGCAACCGCTTGAATCTTGCGGCACCGGGACGCGGCCGCGCCTGAGGGTGAGGGCGGCGGGCGTGCTCTTACTGGGAGGCGGCTTCGCGCTGAGCCATGCGATCAAGCTCCGCGCAGACGTCTGCCATGCGGCCGGAGATGACCATACGGCCGGCGCAGGCAGGACCTACATTGGCGTCGAATTCGCGCACGATGCGCAGGCGGCTTGGGGTGGAGCTTTGTGGTTTTGCCTGGCCGGTCGGGAGGGCATGGCGCGGCGTTGTTGCGGCGCCCGAAGAAAAGGGCAAAACCAGCTGCCCGGTTGCACGCCGGGCACTGAGAGATGCGCAATACCGGGCAGACCTGCCTTGGGCGGGGACAAACCAGGCTGCCAGCGCCTGCGCGGGAGCCAGCAGGATGGACAGAAGGGGTGAGTGTGAAAAACTGACGATTCCCATGATGAACTCCTGTATGAGAGAGGTTTACACAGGCAGGATTTCGAACCGGCAAAGAGCCCAAGCCGGCGGGTCCACCGCACCAGGGTGTTGGCCACAACAGCCAAACGCCCGCCACCTGGTGCGTGGCCGGATCAACGGGTTACATCAACATGGTGTTGCGTATCAAGCCGACAGCCAGGCCTTCGAGTTCAAACGGCTCACCGGGCTCGATCACAATGGTTTTGAAATCCGGGTTTTCGGGCAAGAGCTCGATCAGGTTCTTGTTGCGGCGAAAGCGCTTGACGGTGACTTCATCACCCAGGCGGGCCACGACAATCTGGCCGTTCTTGGCTTCCTTGGCCTGTTTGACGGCCAGCAGGTCGCCGTCCATGATGCCGATGTCGCGCATGCTCATGCCGCGGACTTTGAGCAGGTAATCAGGCTGGCGCTGGAACAGGCTGCTTTCAAAATAATAGGTTTGCTCGATGTGCTCCTGCGCGAGAATCGGGCTGCCAGCAGCAACCCGCCCTACCAGAGGTAGGGCGAGTTGGGCCAGGCTTTGCAACGGCAGGGAAAACTGTTTGGTGCGCGATTCGTTGATGGAGCGCAGGGTGTCGCCGCGCAGGCGTATGCCGCGGGAAGTTCCGCTGACGAGTTCAATGACGCCTTTGCGGGCGAGGGCCTGCAGATGTTCTTCGGCGGCATTGGCGGATTTGAAACCCAGTTCGTTGGCGATTTCGGCGCGGGTGGGTGGTGCGCCGGTGCGTGCGATGGCGCTCTGGATCAGTTCAAGGATTTGTTGCTGGCGCGCCGTGAGCTTGGGGCCTTCGGAGGGAAAATGCGGAAAATCGGCGAGGATGCTCATGGCGGGACTCCTTGGTTCTCAGTCAGGTCTGGGTGAACAGCGATTCGTATCCTGTAACCTGTTTTAATATCCAGTACCTGTATTTTCATCCAGTTTTTAAAAGATTGCAAGACCACTTTTCATGCACCCTCAAAATATTGTGATTCTGGGCACCGGCGGCACCATTGCCGGCCGGGCTGCCAGTGCGTCGGACAACATCGGCTACACCGCCGCCCAGGTGGGTGTCGAGGAGCTGCTGGCCGCCGTCCCGGCTGTGGCGCAAGCCGGCTCGGTGTTTACGGAGCAGGTCGCGCAGGTCGACAGCAAGGACATGAGTTTTGCGGTGTGGGGCAAGCTGGCAGAGCGCGTGAGCCATTTCCTGGCGCAAGCGGATGTTCAGGGCATCGTCATCACGCATGGAACCGATACGCTTGAAGAGACCGCTTTTTTTCTGCAGGCGCTGCTCGCGCCAGCCAAGCCGGTAGTTCTGACCTGCGCGATGCGGCCAGCCACGGCCCTGGTTCCCGATGGGCCCCAAAACCTGCTTGACGCGGTGGCAGTAGCGCGGCATGCAGGCGCGCAGGGCGTGGTCGCGGTGTGCGCGGGCGTCATCCATGGCGCCGCGGATGTACAGAAAGTGCATACCTACCGGCTCGACCCTTTCAGTTCGGGCGACGCCGGCCCCATTGGGTACGTGGAGGAGGGGCAACTCCGGTTGCTGCGAAACTGGCCGCAAGCCCAAGCCGGTCGTGCGCAGTCCGCCGCCAAAAGCATCGCCAGCCTGGCGGGAGCCGCCCCCGTGCCTCGGGTCGAAATCATCATGAATTACGCTGGAGCCGGCGGCGCTGTCGTTCGGGCTCTGCAGGCAGAGGGCGTGCAGGGTCTGGTGGTGGCAGGAACCGGCAATGGCAGCCTGCACCATGAACTGGAGGCGGCCTTGCTCAAGGCCCAAGCTGCGGGCATCCAGGTGGTTCGCGCCAGTCGCTGCGTCGCAGGGCGGGTGTTGCCAACGCCTGCCGACGCGATACCGGGTTCCGAAGGCTTGAGTCCGGTCAAGGCCAGGGTTCAACTGATCCTGCAACTGCTGGCCTGAGCCCCTCTCGGGCTAGCCGCGCAGGCGGGCCTGGCTTCGAACAATCCATTCCTTGACCACGCGGACCTCCCATGCAAACCCCGTACGAACTCGGCAACCAGAACCAGACCACCACCTGGGAAGCCTGCATCCAGTTTTATCAAGCGCTGGCGCTGCGTCATCCCGCCGTCCTGCAGTTCTCGCAGATTGGCGTTTCTGATGCCGGCATACCCATTCATGCGGGCATCGTGAGCGCAGACGGCGTGTTTGATCGTGACCACATCCGGCAAGCCGGACGTGCCGTCTTTTTCAACAACAACGGCATACACCCCGGCGAGCCCGAAGGCATAGACGCCTGCATGGCGCTGGTGCGCGACCTGTGCCTGGAGCCCGAACGCCTGGCCGCGCTGGGCAGCGCGGTCTACCTGTTCATCCCGGTCTACAACGTCGACGGCAGCTGCAACCGCGGCGATGCCAGCCGCGTCAACCAGGACGGGCCCGAGTCCTTCGGCTTTCGCGGCAACAGCCTGCATCTGGACCTGAACCGCGACTTCATCAAGTGCGACAGTCTCAACGCGCAGCTGTTCAACCGCTTCTTCACGGCCTGGGACCCGGACGTGATGGTAGACACCCACACCTCCAACGGCGCGGATTACAGCTACACCATGACGCTGATCCATACGCAGGCCGACAAGCTGGGCGGCGGCCTGGGCACTTTCCTGCGGGACAGCATGCTGCCGGTGATTTACCGCGGCATGGAAGAGCGCGGCTGGCCGACCTGCCCTTATGTGAACCCGGTGCAGGTGAGCCCGGACCAGGGGATTGCCGACTTCCTCGAGGTGCCCCGCTTTTCGACCGGCTATGCAGCGCTGAACCACACCATAGGTTTTATGCCGGAGACCCATATGCTCAAGCCGTTCAGGGACCGCTATGAGTCCATGCGCGCGCTGCTGGACGTGACCTTGGCCTTTACGGTGGCGAACGCGCCGAAAATCCAGTCGCTGCGGCGGCAAGCCCGGCAGGCGTCCGGCAGCAAAACCCACTGGCCTGTGCGCTGGAAGCTCGATGACACCCGCCGCTCACGCCTGCGCTTCAAAGGCTATGCCGCGGTGCACTCGCCCAGCCTGCTGGGCAACTACCAGCGCCTGGCCTATGACAGGGACCAGCCCTGGGAGCGCGAGGTCGATTACTTCACCCACTTTGCCGAGGAGGCCGTGGTGCGCGCACCGCGGGCCTACGTGATCCCGCAGGCCTGGCGTGCTGTGGTCGAGCGCCTGGACTGGAACGGCGTGCGCATGGAGCGTATCGCTGCCGCCCGCACGGTGCAGGCACAGGTCAGCCGCATCCAGGCGGTGAAAAGCCGGCCGGGCGCCTATGAAGGCCATATGTTCCATGACGAGCTCACGCTGGAAACCAGCCTGCAGACCGTGGAACTGCAGGCCGGCGACTGGTGGGTGCCGCTGGACCAGGACAAGGCTCGTTATGCCGTCGAAACCCTGGAGCCGCAGGCGCATGACAGTTTTTTCCGCTGGGGATTTTTCAACAGCATCCTCGAGAAAAAGGAGCACTTCTCGGACTATGTTTTCGAAGACGTGGCGCTGCAGCTGCTCAAGGACGAGCCCGAGCTGTGCGCCCGCTTTGAGCAGTGGAAGGCGGCCAATCCGCAACTTCTGTCCGACTCTAAGCAGGTGCTGGGCTTTATCTTCGAGAACTGCGCGCGTTATGCCGAGCCGCAATGGCGGCGCTACCCGGTGCTGTCGATCTTCTGAACACCATGAAAAAAGCCGTCGCAAGGACGGCTTTTTTGTGCGTCCGCGGACGGCTCAGGCGGACAGGGCCTCGAAAGCCCGCGCCGTGATCTGGTCGACCGTGCCCATGCCGCTGATGGCGCGGTATTTGGGTGCCGCGTCGGGGGCGACCTTGGCCCAGCCCGAGTAGTAGTCCACCAGCGGACGGGTCTGCGCGCTGTAGACCTCCAGCCGCTTGCGCACGGTTTCTTCCTTGTCGTCTTCGCGCTGGATCAGCGGCTCGCCGGTCACGTCGTCTTTGCCCTCGACCTCGGGCGGGTTGAACTTGACGTGGTAGGTGCGGCCCGAGGCGGGGTGCGAGCGGCGTCCGCTCATGCGTTCGATGATGGCCTCGAAGGGCACGTCGATCTCCAGCACGTAGTCCAGCTTGACGCCGGCCGACTTCATCGCGTCGGCCTGCGGAATGGTGCGCGGAAAACCGTCGAACAAAAAGCCTTTGGCGCAATCGGCCTGGGCGATGCGTTCCTTGACCAGATTGATGATCAGGTCGTCGCTGACCAGCGCGCCGGCATCCATGATTTTTTTGGCTTCGATTCCGAGCGGCGTGCCGGCCTTGACGGCCGCGCGCAACATGTCGCCAGTGGAAATCTGGGGGATGCCGTACTTTTGGCAGATGAAAGTCGCTTGTGTCCCCTTGCCCGCGCCAGGCGCGCCCAACAATATCAGTCTCATGGATGTCCTCGGATTTTATGAATTCGTGAAGTCAGCCCCGGGCCGGCGCGCCGGTCACCCGTTGGGGTGGCTTGGCAGGTGTGAAGGGCTGCCCGCACGTTCTGCAGGCCTTCCACTTGCGTTTTTCCCAAGGATAGCATGCACCCCTGACAGCACCTTACAGGCCGGGGCTTTCCGCCCGGCAGCACTCAGGAAAACAGCTTGCGGGCGCGGTCCAGGTCTTCGGCTGTATCGACGCCGGGGCCGGGTGCATCGTCGGTGATATGCACGGCGATGCGGTGGCCGTGCCACAGGGCGCGCAGCTGCTCCAGCTGCTCCAGCTGCTCCAACGGCGCCTGGGGAAGGCGGGGGAATTCGCGCAGAAAACCCACGCGGTAGCCGTAGATGCCCACGTGCCGAAGCGGCTTGGGCAGCGTGCTACCGGTCTCCCACCAGGCCTTGCCTGCGAAGTCGCGGCCCGCCGGGATGGGCGAGCGGCTGAAGTACAGCGCGGTATGACGGGCGTCGAGCACCACCTTGACCACATTCGGGTTCTGCAGGTCCGCCAACTGGCCTATGGAGTGTGCGGCGGTGCTCATGGCGCAGTCGGGCCGTTCGTTGAGCAACTGTGCCACGGCGTTGATCAGCGCCGGGTCTATCAGCGGTTCGTCGCCCTGGACGTTGACTACGATGTCTTCATCCGCCAGGCCCAAAACGCCGCAGGCTTCGGCCAGTCGGTCGCTGCCGCTGGGGTGGTCGGTGCGGGTCAGCACGGCGGTGACGCCGAAGCCGGCGCATCTTTCAATGATTTCGTTGCTGTCGGTCGCGACGACGGTGCGCAACGCCGCGCTTTGCATGGCGCGCTGCGCGACGCGTACAACCATGGGCGCACCGCCAATGTCGGCCAGTGGTTTGTTGGGCAGGCGGGTAGAGGCCAGCCGGGCCGGGATCAGGACGGTGAAGCTCACAGGCCCAGCTCTTCGTCGGTCAGCGTGCGTGCCTCGTTCTCAAGCAGCACCGGCAGCCCGTCACGCACGGGGTACGCCAGCCGGGCGCTGCGGGAGACCAGTTCCTGTTTTTCCCTGTCGTATTCAAGCGGGCCTTTGGTCACGGGGCAGACCAGCAGTTCAAGCAATTTGGTGTCCATGCGTCGATGGTAATGGAGAAAGCCGTGGCGCCAGCAGCGCATCAAAGGCGTCGAAAAAGGCCGATTCAGGCGAAAACACCAGCGGCACGGCGAGCACATTCAACCCGGCTGCGGCCGGCAGCGCAAACAGCTTGACGGCATCTTTTTCGGTGCACAGCACCGTGCGTCCCTGCAGTCCGGCCAGATCGGCTTCGCTGAACACGTGGTGATCCGGCAGGGCGATGGTCGCTTCCAGCATCAGGCCCCTGTCCCTGAGCATGCCGAAAAACGCTTCGGGGTTGGCGATGCCCGCCAGCGCCGTGACCGGGCGGCCGAGCAAGCCGTCCAGCGCAACCTGGCCCCCGCCGGCCGACCAGGCGTCGTCGGCCAGCTGCCGGCTCGATCTGAAGCCTTCGAAGGCGGGGCGTTGTCCGGTGTGCAGCACAAGGTCCAGGCCCTGTTGTTTGCGCTCGGGCCAGGGTTCGCGCAGCGGACCCGCCGGCAGCAGCCAGCCGTTGCCCACGCCGCGGTCGTCAAATGCTGCGATCTCGATGTCGCGCTGCAGGGCATAGTGCTGCAAGCCGTCGTCGCAGACCACCACTGCCGTTGCTGGATGGGCGGCAAGCAAGGCCCCCAGGGCTTGCGTGCGCTGCCGGCCGACAAACACTGGCGCGCCCGTCAGCCTATGGATCAGGGCCGGCTCATCACCGGTTTCGGCGAGCGGCGCGGTGGGGGTGACTTCTGTGCAGTCCGAACCGGAGCGCCCGTAGCCGCGCGATACCACGCCCACTTGCACCCGCTGTGCTTGCAGGTGCTTGACCAGGGCGATCACCAGGGGGGTTTTGCCGGCGCCACCGGCGATCACATTGCCGACCACCACGACGGGAACCTTGAACCGTTTGGAACGCAGGATGCTGCGGCGGTAAAGGGAATGGCGCAGGCGCACCAGCAAGCCGAAGCACTGCGCCAATGGCCAGAGCAGGTAGGCCAGCCCGCCACGGGTAAGCCAGGCGTTCTGCAGAAGGTGTTTCACGGCCGTTTCGCGGGGAAGTGCGGCTGTTGCGGGCCGGGAAGCCGGTGCTTATTTCGACCCGGCCATTGCGGCGCTCTGGGTGGCAAAGGTGATTTGCGTCAGGCCCTGGCGGCGCGCGGCCTCCATGACAGTGATGACCGCCTGGTGCGTGGCGCTGGCGTCCGCGCTGATGATGATGACGCTTTCCTTGCCGGCCTTGGCCGCGTCGGCCAGCGCGGCGCCCAGCACCTCGATACCACGGCCTTCGACCAGGGTTTTGTTGACCATGTAGCGGCCGTCGCTGCTCACCGCGACGATGACTTCCTTGGGGTAGTCACGCTGCTTCTCGGCGTCGGCCACCGGCAGCTTGACCTGCAGTTCGGTGAACTTGCTGTAGGTGGTGGACAGCATCAGGAAGATCAGCACCACGAGCAGCACGTCGATGAAGGGGATCAGGTTGATCTCCGGTTCATCGTGGGGGTGAGGACGGAAGTTCATTTACGAAGGGTGTTGAGGTGGCGCACGAAACGTTCGGCGGCCAGCTCCATGGTCAGCAGGTAGCCGTCCACGCGGGCCCGGAAATAGCGCCAGAAGATAAGCGCCGGAATCGCCACCATCAGGCCGAAAGCCGTGTTGTAAAGGGCGATTGAAATACCTTGCGCGAGCTGGGCCGGGTTGCCGCCTGCGCCGCTGACGCCGCCACCGCCCTGGGAACCGAAGATTTCAATCATGCCGATCACCGTGCCCAGCAAGCCCAGCAGCGGGGCGGCGGAGGCGATGGTCGCCAGGGCTGCGAGGTAGCGCTCCAGCTTGTGCGCCGCCTGGCGCCCCGCGCCTTCCAGGATGGAGCGCAGGTCGTCCTCGCTGATGCGCGGGTTGGTATTCAGCGCACGAAAGCCGCTGGCCAGCACCTCGCCGAGCACCGAATTCTGTTCGAGCTGCGCCACGACGTCGGGCGAAGGGATGGACGCACGGGAAACGGTGATGGCTTCGTCAAGCAGTTTGGGAGGGGCGACTTTGCGGATTTTGAGGCTGGTGAAACGCTCGATAACCAGGGCAAGAGCCAAGACGGAACAGGCAACCAAGGGCCAGATCGGCCAGCCTGCGGCTTGTATGATCGAAAACAATGCACATCTCCAAGCAAATAATTTGTGGTGGATTATGGCTTAGAGATACTGCAGCGCTGCACGAAGCGCGGCCCATCCGCATGAATGTTTTGAAGATTCTGTTTTTGTCAGACGCAGCCCACAGAACTTGTGGATAACTTTGTGAGCAAGTAAGGGTGATGCGTCCCGCAAGCCGCGCCAGATCGCGAATATGACAAAACGATGAAAATTTGAGCAGAATTTAGTTATTCAAAATCAATGAGTTACACGAATTTATCGTGCGGTCCGCACGAAACTGCGGCTTTCACCCACGCAGGACGGCGCTCTGTGGAGTACTACCCTCGCGAAATCAAGGGGTTTGGCGATGTTTGAGCCGGCTGCGCGTCCCGACAGGCCTTTCCCTGCGGGACGTGAGGCGGGCGCGCGCATCTGGGCGGTAGGCTCTTTGCTGCGAGCCATCGCGGACAGCCTGGAGGCGCGCTTCAACCCGGTTGCCGTGCAAGGTGAGATCAGCGGGTTTTCGCGGGCCGCCAGCGGCCATTGCTACTTTTCCCTTAAAGACGAGCAAGGCCAGGTCCGCTGCGCCATGTTTCGCCGCGCGGCCGGTTTGCTGGACTTTTCTCCGCGGGACGGCCAACTGGTGGAGTTGCGGGGACGGCTGGGCGTGTACGAACCTCGCGGAGAACTGCAACTGGTGGTGGAGTCCATGCGCCAAGCCGGGCAGGGCAACCTGTTCGAGCAGTTCCTGCAGCTCAAGGCCCGGCTGGAAGCCGAGGGCCTTTTTGATCCAGGCCGAAAACGTCCCTTGCCGCTGATGCCGCGCGCCATCGGCCTAGTCACCTCGCTGGGAGCCGCCGCACTGCATGACGTGGTAACCGCGCTGCAGCGGCGTGTGCCGCACATTCCGGTTGTCATGTATCCGGCCAGCGTGCAGGGTGGGCTGGCCGCGGGAGAACTGCGCGAGGCCTTGCACAAGGCGTATCAGCGCCGCGCGCAGGACAAGGTTGATGTCATCCTGCTGGTGCGCGGTGGCGGCGCTATGGAAGACCTGTGGGCCTTCAACGACGAGCAACTCGCGCGAGCCATCGTGGCCTCGCCGGTGCCCGTGGTCAGTGGCGTGGGGCATGAAACCGATTTCA